>Ga0209253_10003064_pt1 | contig 14728 bp, 11 predicted proteins | sample FrelakmetBRP12BR_FD_187145 | JGI IMG/M metagenome (GOLD analysis project Ga0209253, IMG submission 187145) | Freshwater lake sediment microbial communities from the University of Notre Dame, USA, for methane emissions studies - BRP12 BR (SPAdes)... | ecosystem: Environmental > Aquatic >...
TGCATTATTTACTAAAAGATCTATCCGTCCCAGTTTTTTTATGAATTGGACTAACTTCAATCTCCCCTCTGCAATCGAGACATCCGCTTGTATGTAATGAATATCTGATTTTCTATCAGAAAATCCTTTCAATACGGAATCAGAAAGTTGCGATCGGGTTACTCCATTTAGTATAACGATATATCCGAGAGAATGAATATTTTGGGCTATTGTGTTACCAATACCTCGGTAGGAACCTGTTATCAATGCCACTTTTTGTGTCGTTTTCATGATTATCTCACAACCCTCCCTGATCCCCCACTATGTATAAGGGATTCGACTTCTTTAACGCTTACCCTATTAAAATCACCCGGAATTGTATGTTTCAGGGCGGAACTGGCTACTCCAAAATCCAGAGCTTCCTGATAGGTTTTCTTTTGTATTAATCCATAAACAAAACCCGCTCCAAAAGAATCCCCCCCACCGACACGATCTATGATGTTTTTTAGTTTATATTTACGTGAGATATATTCCTTATTTTCCCTAGCGACATAGCATACTGCGGCCCATTCATTGAAATCTGCAGAATAACTTTCTCGTAATGTAATAGCTACAATTCCAACATTCGGGAATAATTCCACTAGTTTTTCTGCTAGTTTTTGGTATTTCCCCAGGTGAATTTTTTCTGATTCATCATAGTTATCCAATTCTAAGGCTGTCTGAATATCTTCTTCGTTTGCGATTACTACATCTACATATGGTAATAGTGTAATGAGAATTTCTTTGGGAGTCTTTCCATATTTCCACAAGTTTTTTCGGTAGTTCAGATCACATGAAACTTTTATTCCATGCTGCTTTGCTTGCTGCAATGCATATAGACTTAAGTTTGCGGCTGTTTCAGATAATGCCGGAGTTATTCCAGTTATGTGGAACCATTGAGAATTAGTAAAAATTGCACTCCAATCGAATTGATTAATTTTTACTTGAGAGATACATGAATTAGATCTATCATATATAACTTTTGAAGGGCGAGGACCAGAACCTTCTTCCAAAAAATAAATTCCCATTCGACCTTCTGAAAAAACTATGAAATCAGTGTCAATTCCCATTGATTTTAACTCTTTCAACGCAGCATAGGAAATATCGGTATCAGGAAGAGCAGTTATATAACGTGTCATTAAATTAAAATTGGAAAGAGAGACGAGAAAATTCGCTTCTGCTCCTCCGAAAGTGGCTTCAAACTTAGACGTTTGAAGAAATCTTTGTTTTTGGGGTGATTTCAATCGCAGCATTAGTTCACCCAAAGCAATGATATACTTGTTCGATAAAGATTTTCCAGCCATGAAAAGATCTAATCAAACCCAATATTTGAGTTATTTCCCAATTGCTGCGCAAGTTGTTGACTTAGAATATGAAGTTCATCTTGAACCTCATGGGAAAATGATTGTGATCGAAATAAAAGAATATAGAATTTCATTGAGAATTTGATTTTTTTCAATAAGATATGGTGATGGTCACCCAATTGAGTAGAAATTGTTGAATTTTCAGAATTTATACCCAAATTCTGTGATTTATTCATTAAGCTGATTAATTGATATCCAAGTATACTCAAGGAGGGAATAGCTCTTTTTTTTGATTCTTCAACATATGCTGCAAATATTAATCCATATTCATTAAGCAATGCAATCCCATCCAATTCCAGTCGAGTAGAAAAATTTTTCAGAAGAATGTGAAGATCTTTTTGAATTCCTAAAAGTGGAAGTAATCCCTCAGAAAATGCTGTTAGACAACTAGAAATCGAGAATATACTGGTTTCAAAAAACAGGATCGTATTCGAATAGTTCAGTGACGAATTCGAGAATTCATTTTTAATAATTGAGATATTCTGCTGGAGAATAGGTGTATATTGGATATCCTTATCAATTTTTGATAGAATCACGATAAGTGGGATGGAAACTCGCATTTTCATTAAATGATTTAGTATGCTTAAGAATAATCTCTTGCTTTCATCAAATGAGGATAAATCTGCAGCATCCACAAAGAAGAAAAGTAAATCAGCATCATCGAGATAAATTTCAAAATGTGCTGTTAAATTGAAAAAAGGAATAATGTTAGGTTCTATATCCCAGTTCAATACCGTAGTGCCTAGAATTTTTACCATATGGATATCTCCATTCTGAAACGTCCCTTTATTATCCATTTGGTCAAATTTTCGATGGAGTGTGAGTAAGAAACTATTCTTTCCACTATTTTTTAATCCAGTAACGATAATTTTCTTGGATCGGTGGGAATCTAGAGAGGGATGTACATGGGAACTACTTATAGGCAAGAGGGTATTGAAAAAATTTAATATCGTATTTTGTATTTTTTCCACAATGGTTGGAGAGATATGGTTAGAACTCCACTCACCTTGCTCTAAATAGACCACCAAAGAATTTACAGTTTCTTGAATGAGCTTGTTAATAAGATCATGATTATCGTATATAAAATTCGTCTTAATTTTGTCGATCAATAAGGAAAATGTGCATGCATGAGGGACATTCCTCTTTTTAACGGCATAAAACCTAAAAAAAGTATAGGAATAGACTTTGAGATCCGGAAATGGTAAAATTCCATAGAATTTTAAATTAAGAAGGGAGGGATCCTTTTCAAGTACTTTTTCTCCAATTAATAAACTAATACTTTTTACTGCAATTTGAAGAAAATCTCTCTCTGTGAATAGATTAATGTCCCTTAGACCACCAAAACGCTTAGTGGGAGGAGGAGTTGGTTCAGGAAGGGATTGTGTGAAAAATTGGTCTTTTTCTTGTTGCCATTTCTTAAAAATTGATTTATCAATAGGGAGATTTATATCTAAATTCTCAATTGGAGGAGGAAAGGAATACAAATTTTGGTAACCAAACTCATCATAATTGGAAAAAACCACTCCCCTAATGGTATCTCCCCTAAGAATGTCTAGCATTTTCTGAAATGAATCTACTGATGTAATTTTGCACGCACATCCTGAAAAAATTGGTTTGGTAAACTACTTTATCATGTGGTTCTTCATTGAATGTATTCCAATACTATTGGTATAGAATGTAATACGTAAATATGAATGGTTGAACGATGACTGAAGATACTGGATCCTTTTTAGAAAGTTTTATTGCAAATCTAAGGAAATTTGAGAATCTGGAGAGAAAAACATTAGTCTTTCCCATTATGAAAGAAGTTCGCGAGAAGTCGTTTCATTCAAATAAGGAATATAAATCCATGGGAGAAGATGCTGCGGCAATCCTATTTGATGATGAAAGTAAGAATTTACTGCTCCTCACGACAGATGAGATTACGGAAGAATTCTCGAAAAAATCTCCATGGGCTGCAGGATTTAGTTCAATAATGGTAGGGGCAGATGATATATATGCTTGTGGAGGAACCCCTACCGCAGCTAGTGTTATTATCAGTACAAAAAACTCAGAAATCCGTAAACAACTATTGCAAGGTGTACTAGAAGCAACTCACCGATTTGAAATCCCATTAGTAAGAGGACATACTGCCGATAAAACATCTAATATTGCAGTTTCTGCAACTGTTGTAGGCAAGATAAGAAAAGAGTATTATATTTCTGCAGGAGGGGCACAAGAGGGCGATTTAATTGTTCTTATATCAGATTTTGATGGTCGAGTAGGAGAGACAAGTAAATACTATTGGAATACAGTCACCTTTAAGAACAAGAATGAAATATTGATGAAAAGAGCCATCATGCTTCGTCTCGCAGAAAAAAAAATACTTACTGCTTCAAAAGATGTTTCTAATGGGGGAATTTTCGGTACATTATTATTATTACTCCAATATTCGAAAAAAGGAGCTCTGATAGATCTGGATTTAATAAAAGCTCCCAAAGGTATCATAACTCCAGAATTTCCCTTAGTGGATTATGTAAAAATGTACCTCACCTCTGCATTCTTAGTCACGGTTGCCAAATCCAATTACATCACTGTAAAGAAAATGGGCGAAAATCACGCTTTAGAGGTCTTCAAAATAGGAGAAATTGATAGTAGTTCTAAATTCAAGCTTAAATATAAAAATCTCACGCGAGAATTCTTGGATATTACCCAATATTATTAATACAAATGGTATTTACGTGGCAAGTGCAATTAATAATATATAAATAGTAGTATGGAGGATTTTACAATTCGAAAATGCAATCTGTTCGTTCCGATAATTATTCTAGCGTGTATTGATGTATGTATGATTTCCGAATTGCATAACAGTTCAGAACTTTTAGCTCCGAATGCATCTACCGAATTACAAGAGCCTACAGTTTTAAACGTAGAAATTTTAGAAAATCAGTCCATGAATTGGTTTCGTGCTCGATTATTGCTCAATATTACCACGGATATACCGATAAATATGAGTTATACTATTGTAGGAATTGGTTCCAGCACGAATAAAGTCGTTCCGGTGAATTCCGATATTTTTATTGTGAATAATATCTCTTCTTTACTGGAAATCTTCATTCAACCAAAATGGAGCGTGTTTCCCGGTTCTTTCCAATATCAATTAACAGTTCATTACATCAATGCTACCACCCAGATCCCGCAAGTAGTTTTTGAGATAAGTGGTGGGATCTTTAAAATAATCATGGGGATTTCATTGTCCATAATTTTAAGTGGCGTTTTTATTCTCGGAATTGTTGTTATTTCCGTTAATCCAGTCCGGTTAAGAAAACCAAAAACCTCTCCGCCACCCTCGGATGTTACAATTTCCCAAGTTTCGGGGACGAGTAGTCCTTCTATACCTTTAACTGTAGCTTCTCCTCCCTCAGGTGTTTTGGATTCAAAATACATTCAATGCCCCGAGTGTGATAAGAAAATCGCAGAAGGTTCTGCTTTTTGTCCAGAATGCGGTTATCATATACCCCGTTTTTTAAGAACTAAAGGATAAGAGAAGGATAAATGGTGCACCGACCGGGATTCGAACCCGGCTCCGAAACGATCTACACATTTCTGTCATGTTTGGCAGGCTTCGATCCTAACCAATATCCACTAGCTATAAAATAGACTAGTTCTAGACTATCGGTGCTCGGTGTCTTTTGTTATCTCAAATACCAAATAAATTTTTTCGTTTCTCCACGATATAATGCTGGATACTTTTATCTCTCCAAAACAATTAAATGGACTTTGTTCGAAAAAGGGATTATGATATATCAAGAAGGAAAAGTCAATCCGAATTGTACACTGGTGGATGTGGGTTTACAGGGCGTTAAGGGCGTAATGGGGCTCTACTATATTCGATCGAACGGAAAATCATGCCTTATTGATTCAGGGGAACCGAAAGGTGCTAAAAGGGTAATCCAAAAGTTAAAATCTATGGGGGAACCCCTTCCCGATATGATTCTTTTGACCCATGCACATTGGGATCATTCGCAAGGTGTACCTGCATTTCGTAAAAAACAGCCGTTTATTCAAGTTTTGGCATCGGATAAATCCATTGATCTCTTAGCGGATCAGTCGTTCAATAAGATATTCAATGGTGTGACGGATGTAAATATATATGATGTAGATCCTCTAAAGAAGGGAGAAACTATTGATATTGGGACTATAAAACTTAAAACCGTAGATCTACCGGGACATACGTACGATCACATTGGATATTATGATGAAATCAGTAAAATAATGTTTGTGGGAGATTCCATTGGAATTAGAGTGGGGGAACGTGCCTATATACCACCCAGTATGCCCCCGTATTTTAATGAGAATGATTATTTGAACACATTGGATCGTTTAAAAGAAATGGACATTGAAACTTTGTGTCTAGCGCATTTCGGTTACGTTCCCCATATAGAAATTCAAAGTTTCCTCGAGGAGATGAGAACCTTCTATCTCATTTCGAAACGAGTATTCCAGAGAATTATTGATAAGCCTTATTTGGAGAAATCTCTAACACAGTTACTTCTAACAGAATTGGATATGAATATTCCAGATCTTGAGGTATATGATAAAAAGATACCCATAGTGTTAGGTTTTCTTAATGGATTTAGAAAATTAGCAGGGAAAAAATCAATTAAAGTAGGCGACATCCTCACTCCAAAATTTGGCGGCTATGCATTAACCGGATATAAAATGTCTTTAGAAGATTAAATCCAGATACTTATTTTTTCTTAATAACTCTATCTAAAACTTTGCAAAATTCCTCAATTTTATTCTGTTGTATCATAAACACTGAATTGATCGTGTTTCCAACATATTCTCGATCAGAAAGATACAATTTTTTTGAAAAATACTGACAATCCATGTGATTTTTAGATTTTCATCAACTGCAATTATTAGCAAGGGAAGTTTATCAAGATACATTAAGCGAGATTTCTGCATCATTTGTCTATCATCGAGTTTTGTTTTACCAAAAGAAACATATTCATTGATGAAGCTTTTTCTGAGTGACTCAATTTTTATTTTTAGAAAATGTTTCGACCTTGCTTATATCCAATACCCTTTTTTATATTTTTAAACTCGATAGGACTTGTATTATTTCTTCTATTCGATAAGGTTTAGCAATCATACCTGCAAATCCGAATTTTTTAAAATCAGCCATAACTGAATCGGTAGAATAACCCGACGATACAATCCCTATAACATCGGGATCAATTTTTAATAATTCTTGAATAGCTTCTTTTCCCCCTAATCCTCCTTGAATAGTAAGATCCATGATAACCGCTTTGAACTTATTATCTCCATTTAAAGCTTCTTTGTATACTTTCAAGCATTCTTCTCCATTTTTTACCGTTTGCACTTGATATCCCAGCTTTTCCAGCATTTTGGATGCAACTTTTAATACATTTTGATCGTCATCCATAATGAGAATATTACCAGTTCCTTTGTGGAGTCGATTTGTGTGGGATTTCTTTTGTTGGGTTATAGCAGATGGTGCTTTAATTATAGCAGGGAGATAAATGTAAAATTTAGAGCCCTCTCCAACAGTAGATTCAACATCTAAAAATCCACCATGTTGGCGAATAATTTCGTTGGAAATGGCTAATCCCATTCCACTACCTTCTTTCTTGGTAGTGAAATATGGATCAAATATTTTCCTTAGATATTTTTGCGGAATTCCAATTCCTTCGTCCTTTATAGTCATTTTTATGAATTTTCCGGGTTTTATTGGCATCCGTGATTTTTCTATATCGATATTTTCAGCGGATATCTCGATTTTACCTCCCGATGGCATGGATTGGACTGCATTTAAAATAATATTATTTAATACTTGTTCAATTTGAACTTGGTCTCCTATTACAGTCCATAAATTATCCTGCAATATGAACCTGCATTGTACTGAAGATCCACGCAACACAAATTCTGTGGTTTCTTTAACCAGATTCTTAAGATCAGGTAATAAATGAACTGATGTAGCGGTTGGATCACGGGGATTACCATACATCAGCAGTTTCTTTGTCAGTTCACGGGAACGAATCATTGCTCGTTTTGCTTCATTTAATTGACTTTGCAGTTCATGGGGATCATCAATTGATAACTCGGCAAGGGAGATACTCCCCACTGCTGCAGTCAAAATGTTGTTAAAATCATGGGCAATCCCTTTCGCAAGGGTGATAAGAGAATCACGTCGCTGTCTTTCAATTAAATCTTGTTCGATGCGAATCCTAGATAGGACACTCCCCATCTGAGAAATCAAACTTTGTAATATGTTGCGAGTTGCCTCGGGGATTGACTCTTTTTTCATAGATCCAAATGCGAAACATCCATCAACATGATCATAATATTGAATAGGTATGATGATTATTGTTTTCAAAATTCCCTCCAAGGACTTCCATTCTTTAATATCGTTATAGGAAGCATAAACGATCTTTCCTGCATTTATTCTCGATAAAAACTCAGAAGTATGTGGAATTTTTTTTAGTTGAACCGTTAATTCATCATTCATGCTGATATGATGTTTTAAAACTAAATTTTCGGAATTATGATCATACATAAACATTGCTCCAAATTCCATACCAGATACAGTTATAGCAGTATTCACGCACAAAGTAATAAGTGAATCAAATTCGTGTATATTACTCAATGCAATACCGAAATCTCGTTGCATCTGAAGAATTTTTTCGAAATTTTTCTGTTCAGTAATATCTCGCATCGAAATAAGAATTTTTGTCGGTTTTTTGCCTCCACCAGGTACGATTGTCCATTTTGCATCAAGAATCAGCAATTCTCCATCCATAGTTTCCGCAAGTAATTCCGTCTCATGCGTCAATTCTCCCATCGTGTAAGCAACCAATCCTTGCTTGATGTTTGCAAGAGACTCTTTTGGGAACAATTTTCTAAAGTTTTTAAATAATTCAAGTTCATCTGTCGCTTTAAATAGGTCTAAGGTGGCACGATTCACCGACGTGATTTTAACCTTTGACATTAATTTGGCAATTTCCTTTAGATCATCAAAGTGTCGCTCAAATTTTACGCCAGTTTTATGTAGTTCTTCTAGATATTTGAGCAAATCATCAATTTCTCCACTCCATAATGAAATGGGACTATCTTGAAACAAGGAACGATATTTTGCTTCACTTTCCCGAAGTAATTTTTCCCGATTGATGAGTTCTTGCTCTGCTTTTTTCCTCTCGGTGATATCCTGCATGATTACTTGAACTGCATAAGGTTCATTATTTTGCTGAAGTACTGAAGGAAATATTTCGAGAACTATTTCTTGAGTGTTAAGTGTTATACGAATTTCAATGGGTCTTTGTAATTTCAAGCTTAATACTTCTTGAAACACGTCCGTAAAGTCGGAGATTTGAGTGTTATCCAAAATAGGCAATTCGGAAAAATGTCTGTATAAAAGGTCTTCTTCATCAAATTTGTGCTTCTTAAGCAGTTGGATCATTTGTTCATTTATATCAACAATTTTTCCATCTAAATCCGAAATTATAATCGGGGTTGGGGAAAACATAAATAAATTGTGATATTTTGTTTCACTGTCAACTTTCGCTATAATATCATTAATATTATCAGTAATATCAACCATATAAACTAAAATATCATTGTTGGTGCCATTTTCATCGATAAAAGGTATTTTTTGTGTATAAAACCACCTAGGACCTAATTTTGGAATATGAATGGATTCAGACTTCTTTTCTATGGGGATTTTGGTTTTAAAAACTTCAGCATTTTCTTTTTTAATTACTTTCTCCTGCTTTTCTCCAAATATTACTGATATCGGTTTACCAATGACATTATTTTTTTTTATTCCAAGATGTTCAAGAGCATATTTATTGATCCATGATATGTTGTTACTTCTGTCGTGTAACATGACATAAGCAGGAATATAATCTAGTATTTCCCGGGAAAGATTGACATGAGAGCTCATCATTATCGCTTAATGAAGTGGATTGAATTGATTTTTATAATTATCAGAATGAAATTCATCCTAAAAAATGCATGTTATTCCTTTAATTGCTTGATTCTTTCCCGAGCGATCCTACAATATTCTTCGGAGATATCGACTCCAATATATCGCCTTCCAAGTTGATTGGCGACCTTTATTGTTGTTCCACTACCCATCATGGGATCAAATACAATATCGTTGGAATTAGAATTCGTCCAAGTTTTTATATGATCTTCACATAATTTTTCGGGAAAAATCGCAGGATGTTTAAACGCTATTTCATCTTTAGTGGAGTTTCCTTTTCCCGTTGTATATTTCCATATATTTGTTCGCATTCCATAGGGAGAAACTTGAATTCGAGATGTATCGTTGGCATGTGTCATCGAGCCATCTTTTTTTCTGCGCTTCTTGCTAAACGTATATTGTGTCTCGTTTTTTTTATCCCGGATCGGATTGAAGGTTTTTGGGCGTCCTTTGCTAAACACAAACATATATTCGAAAATTTGATGGTATCGATTCGTGGAAGGGTATGCAAATCCGCTTTTTTGATAGATCATCGTGTCATGTAAATTAAAACCCAACTTCTTGAAGAATAAAGCCTGTCGAAAGGAGGAGCCTGTTTCACTGCCATTGATCGTGCTATCTCCAATCACCCAAACTACTACTCCTCCTTTTTTTGTAATTCGATATAATTGTTTTGCGATTCTTTTGAATTCAAATGTAAATTCTTTATAATCTCTTAATTTATCATATGGAGGGCTTGTCAGAGTTAAATCAATACAATTATCGGGCAGTCTTGACATAATATCGACGCAATTCGAACAAATGATTGTATCTAGTAATTTTTCTAATACTTTCTCCATAACAACAATCAAATATTGGGAAAAATAAATTTTGCGCAATGAATCAGTGTGAGATAGATGGATAAACGGGAACTAAGAGAAACGATAAAAACGCAGAAAACGGAACGATTTCTAAATAATGATAAAGAATACTACCTACTTTCCTCACAAATCATGCATAATGTTCTCCAATTCCCATTGCATATTTCGTCTGAAGTGATTGCGTTATTTGCATCAAAAAAAGTCTCCTATGAAGTATATACTGATGGCTTATTTTCATTATGCATTCAAGATGGAAAAACAGTATATCTTCCCCGATGTATATTAAATTCTCATACTCTTGAATTCGTAAAAATTAAAAATCTCTATGAAGAACTAGAGGTCGGAGCATTTTCTCTCAGGGAACCGAAACTGACTATTGAGAGAGAAAATCAAGAATTCGTATTGAGAAAAATCAATCTTGTTTATGTTCCTGGTATCGCCTTTGATATATCTGGAAATCGTTTGGGATTTGGTACCGGATATTATGATAATTTTTTAAAAAAAATCAGAAGTATTCACTCAGATACCCCAATTGTTGGACTTTCTTTTAATTTCCAAGTTTTCAAAACTGAAATTCCACATAATGCAAAAGACGAAAAAGTAGATTATATTATTACACCCACTGGAATTTTTAAAACCAAAGCCTAGATACTGTAATACAAAATACGAGCAAAATTCTATTGCTATATATATTCGAAATAATCAATTCTGGTGACGGTGGGGTAGGAAAAATTAGTTTTCTAAAATGATATAATTCTGAATTATTTATAGAATAATCGAAATCTCTCATAGGTACAGGATTTTTCACACAATCAGTCCGTTTAGAAAATTCTAACCACGTAGATCTAATTATCTGGGATTTTGGAAGGCAAAGACGCTTTCGAGATATTCTGAGGGAGTTTGTAATAGGTGCACATGGAGCTCTATTATTATTTGACATTATACGCTATCAATCTTTTTCAAACCTAAAAGAATGGATTACTCTTTTCCGATCAACTGAAGATTACTACGAAATGCTAATATTATTATTGGGAATAAAATGCGATTTGTCTGATGTGAGGAAAGTCTTTCCAAAAGAAATTCAAAAATTTGTGAAAGCTAAGAACCTGATAGATTGCTATGAAACTTCAGCAAAATCGGGGATGATTGTCAAAGATTCTGTGAAGTTCTTAGTGCAATATATTTTCAATCATAACAAAGAGATAGCTCAACTGCATAGTATTTACTAAATATTTATTTTATTCGAACACGGACAAGAATTATGCGATTTTTATTTGTTGCACCCCATCCAGATGATTTAGAATTTAATATTCCTAGCATAATGTTTGTCATCGCTCATTGCATGAATCCTAAACAGTATTCTGAAAAACCTGAAATATTAAAAGCCCTAGAAATAAGCAAAAAATATTTAACTACACGCAATGAGGTAAATTTCCAATTCAAAACGGTCAGTATGACACGCGGAGAGATGGCTCAGTTAACCGATGAAGTGGGATCTACTTTAAAAGCCGCAGAAATTCGATCTCAAGAGTTGATCAATGGTCAATTAATCTTGATGGGAAAAATGCCTGATTTTCTGGGATTTTTTGATGGTTATGTGGAAGTAAGTGAACAATCCATAAAAAAAGTCTATGATTATATTATAAGAATGAGACCAGATTATATTTTAGGCCCCGAACCGATATTTGTGTATTATGATCATAAAGATCATGTGAATACAGGAAAGATTTTATATTTCGTGCTAAAACGGATGGTGAAAGCTAAGAAAAAGGGAGATCTGGATATTACTATTCCTAAACTCTTCTATTATCAATCGATTCATAATCACTGGTTTTTTCCCAGACTCCCAGTATTTGAAGAATTCCTTATTAACGCTCTCAAAGCTCATAAAACCCAATCGTTTACCGTAAATAAGAAAGGTATTGAGTATAATATCGGTCTCCTAGAGAAATTTTTTAAAGGATTGAAGGTGCAGCACAGCTACAAAGGAGAAGCACTTCGGTATCAACCCATTCCCGAGAATCCTGATGTTCCATGGAAATACAAGGTCAAACAATTCTCAGATCTTCCCATGAGAAAACGTATAGTTCACTATGTTCTTCGAAAACTCCGTGCTAAGATCGCTAGCCATAATTATACAGAACGATATGAGAAATATTACGATGGAAAAATACCTGAATCTATTAGTGGGACTTGGAATTGACACAGTTGAATATATTTTTTTGATGCGATAGATATGCTAATATCATGAGTGATCTGCGTGAAATCCTGCATAAAGTCAAAAAAGGCGAGATGGGTATCGAAGTCGCTTTGAAACATATAAAACTCGATTATTTAGAAAAAATCGAGGAAGATGTGAGATTAGATGTTCTACGTATGGAACGCACGGGATTTCCCGAAATAATATTCGCTGAATCCAAAACCAATGATGTTCTGGAAAATCTTCTTAAAAAATATCTAATTTCTCGAAATTATGTTCTGGTATCTCGATTACGTGATGATCAAATCGATGTACTGGAAGAATTTTGCAGACAAAATTCCCAATTTTCTCTTGAATTAAATAAAAAGGGAAAAATCGGAAAAATCTACAAGCCTGAACTAATTAAGAAAAATCCAATTGGAAAAATAGGGTTGATAACGGCAGGGACTTCGGATATAGCGATTGCTGAAGAAATTAAAATGATTGCTCAGGCTATGAATTGTGAGATAACCACAGCTTATGATGTCGGCATTGCAGGATTTCATCGCATATTCCAGCCTCTAAAGGATATGATTGACACTGATGTGGATGTAATTGTGGTCGCTGCAGGGATGGAAGGAACCTTACCGGGTGTAGTTTCCGCTTTGGTAGATATTCCTGTAATTGGAGTTCCCACATCTCATGGATATGGATTTAAGGGAAAAGGAGAAGCTGCACTTGCTACAATGCTACAAAGCTGTTCTCCGGGATTATCAATAGTAAATATCGATAATGGAGTAGGGGCAGCAGCAGCAGCAATTCTTATCGCTAAAGGCGCTCATAGAAATAAGAAGAAATGAAGTTTATTCTAAATTAAGATTATTAAAAAAATTCTGAAGTTATTTCACTTCCTCCTTGGTCATGACATATCCTTTCGTGTCAAAAATTAAATCATAGAATTCCTCTATTGGCTTTGGGCTCTTTATTTTACATTTTTCAACCGCAAATTTGTTCTCATAAATGGATTTGATCCGGATCTTCTTTTGCATTTTACTTAGTGGGTTCTTTGGTTTATCGTATATTTTTGTATCATTCTCAGTGGTTTTTTTAAATCTTACCGCACATATGCACTAAGTGGGGAATGGCGCCTACTAATTATGTTGGTTGAAGTTGCATTTTTGGATTTTTGAAATATATTAGATTAACCTCCTTTGTTGCTTGGTTTTTGATCGCAATTTTTTTAATTTATGATGAATTACAACATTCATCGTTGCAATCTCCATTCTAATCGCTGTGTACCAAGGGATCGTAGTCTAGTGGTTATCGACGCCTGCTTGACATGCAGGAGATCGGGAGTTCGAGCCTCCCCGATCCCATTTTTCCTTAAATTCCATTTTTCCGCCGTTTTCTCACCATATTGATTTGATTAAGGAAGTTTATTTATTTCACTGTCTTATATTAGGTATGGATAAGTTGGGTTGGACTACTACTGTGGTGGGGAGTCTTCCTTTGACTAATACTCTAGAGAATATGGAGCGCGGAATTAAAGCTCAAATAGAGTGCGGGATTGAATATCCATGTTATCCACAATTAGTTCCCATGATAGATCAATTCTTAAATCCTTTATGCGAGATGGATACCGGCCTGGTAAAAAAAGGGGGAAGGTTCTATCTTGAAGCAGATGAGTTGTATTTACCCAAAGATCCATTTGCATTAGAGTACGGACAATTTATGCAAAATTTTTTTAAGAATAATTCCAAATACCGAAACCGAGTGAAAGGTTGGAAAGCTTGCCTAACTGGACCATTTACTTTAGCAAGTGAGATTATAGTTCCAGTAAAAAATGTTCCCAAACCCAAAATTTCATTGTTTAAAGATACTACAGCAATCCTAAGTTATGATATGGTAATGGATTTGGCGAAAATGATGAGTAGAATAGCAGTAGAATATGATAAAATGGGTGCGGATATCATTTCGATGGATGAACCCATGTTGGGAATAATCGTCGGTCGTCAAACCTATTACCACACAGAAGAGCAAGTTCTAAATATCACAAATCAAGCAATTTCCACCATATCTAAACATTCATCCGTCCATATATGTGGAAGGATTGCACCTAAACTACGGGATCTCCTATTAGAGTCTAACGTTAAAATTATGGACCATGAGATGACAAGCGGGTATAATGCGAAATTATTTGATAAACAAGTTCTCGAACAATACGGAAAAACCCTTGCTTGGGGCGTACTTCAGACCCAGATTCAATGGATCGCAAATAGTAATGCAAATACTTATATTGAATCCGTAGAGTACATAAAAA
>Ga0209253_10003065_pt1 | contig 14723 bp, 13 predicted proteins | sample FrelakmetBRP12BR_FD_187145 | JGI IMG/M metagenome (GOLD analysis project Ga0209253, IMG submission 187145) | Freshwater lake sediment microbial communities from the University of Notre Dame, USA, for methane emissions studies - BRP12 BR (SPAdes)... | ecosystem: Environmental > Aquatic >...
GTATCTGCCGCTGTGGTATCCCTGGCCCAGTTTGAGGTTCTGATTCGGGTTGGGGGCGAGAGGCCCCTTGGCGGGGTCCCTGCTCTTCTCCATGCCGTTGACGTAGAGGACGGCCTTGTCGCCGTCGCAGACCACCGCCACGTGCTGCCACGCGTCCGCCTTCAGTTGGGCCGGCCCGGTTCCCTGCCACTTCTTGCCGTCGCCATAGCCGAAACCGAACAAATTCGTGTTCTTGCCGTCCTGCTGAATACTGATGCCTACAAAGGGCTCGCCGTGGTTCCCCAGGATGTCGGCGTACTCGACCTGCGTGGCCGCGGGATTGACCCAGAGCGCTATCGAAAAGGGCATCGTCAGGTCCGGGAAGCAGGTGTCGGCTTCAACGTAGTCATCCGCCCCGTCGAAACTCAATGCCACGCCCCTGGGGGTAGGCGTCCATGCGGGGCCGCCTTGGGCGCCTGCCAGCTGCGCCACCCAGGGTGGATGGGCGGGGCAGGAGCCGACCGTGGAGGCTCCTCCCGACCCGCCGCCGTCCGGGGAGGTGCCCGATGCCGAGGGCGAGGCGGCCCCGTCCGCCGGCGCCGGGCCCGCCGAGTCCTTCTTGGACGACGAGTAGAGGTCGGCGTACCAGCCGCTGCCCTTCAACTGGAACGCGCTGCGGGACATCAGCTTGGACAGTCGCTTCCCGCCGCACTTCTCGCATCGGCCCGGCGGAGGGTCGGTCGTCTTCTGGATCGCCTCGTTCACCTCGCCGCAGTCGCGGCAGAGGAACTCGTAGATGGGCACGTCTCGATCCTAGTGTTGAGGCGAGGCCCGGTCAAAGGGGACGGCGGCCGGGGGTTCGCGGGCGCGGAGCTCGGCCGGCCCCGCCACCGGGATCGCGCGGCGGCGATCCCCTGCCGCGAGGAGTGCGGGCGCGCGGCGGACGCTGCCCGATGGGCGGGGACCTCGATCTCGATCCGCCGGGCTGGGAGCCAGCGCGGGAAGGCCGGTCGCCACCGGCGCGGGAAGCCTCGTCGCGCCTGGCGGGCGGTCGGCCGCCTGGGCGCTGCGGCCGGCTCCCGGACCGCGCCGGGCGGCGCTGCCGCTCGACGGGGCGGCCGGGCCGACTCGCGTCCACGGGCGTGGCCGGATGGCCCGGGGCGGAGCGAGAGGGCGCAGGGAGGTCGATGGCCAGCCGGGCCATGAGGGCAAGCACCTCGGGGGGCTCGAGCGACAGGCTCCTCTCCAGCGCCACCGCGAGCGGGAGGTGCGGCGCAGAGGCGCGCAGCGCCCGGACGTGCTCCGGAAGCCGGCGCCGCAGGTCCTCGTCGACCTCCTCGAGCAGGCCCAGGTCGGACAGCGCGTCCGCCTCGGACGAGACCTGGCGGGCCCGCTCGGCCAGCGTGGCGCGCCGCCGCCGCTCCCGGCGCGCGTGGCTGCGCACGGCGTCCACGGCGTCGCGGAGCCCGAGCCGCTCCACGGCGGCGTCGATCCCTGCCAGGTCGTGGCCGAGCTCGGCGGCGGCGCGGGGGCGCACGCCGCCGTGCTTGCGGATGGTGTGCAGCAGCAGCGCTCGCTCGCGCTCCTCGAAGGCGCGGGCGAGCCCGTGGTGGACGACGAGCCGCTCGACGTCTTCCGGACCCGGGGGCGACCCGTCGGCCCGCCTCCAGCCCTGGGCAAGAGCCCGGACCAGGACCGGTCGGCTGGCGCCAAGCCGGCGCACCAGCCGCTCCAGGACGGTGCGCCCCTCCTCGCGGAAGGCCTCGTCGAGGAGCGGCAGCGCGGCGGGCGCCGCGGCGACCTCGGGGGTGCGGTCGCGCATGCGGCGGATGCGCGGTGCGGCGGGGGGACGAGGCGCCCCGCGCCGGCTTCGGCCGCGCCGGGCGGGGGAGGGGGCCGCGGCGGCCTCGGGTCCGGTCCTGGGGGAGGGGGCCCCCGGAGGCGCGGGCCGTGCAGCGGCGGAGCCGGTGGAGGGCTCCGCGCCGCGCGCCAGCGCGAGCAGCTCTTCTGGACCGAGGTCACCGGCCGGTGGAGGGTCGGCGAGGACGCCTTTCACCGCCAGGAGCTCGTCCCAGGAGAGGGGCTGGAGCACGGCGCGCAGCCGCTCCTCCGCGGTGGGGCGTCCGGACTCGGCGCACCACGTGAGGGCTCGGGCCAGCAGCTCGCCGTCGATCTCGGGCATCGCGGCGCAACGTGCGACGCCGGCCGACCGGAGTCAAGCCCGCTCCCGGGCGCCTGCCGGCTCACGCCCGGCGAAAGGCGGTGGAGGGGCGGCCGCAGCTTGAATAAGATACGTGAATGCCTCCCGCCGACGCCCCGACGCCGCGCCCTCGCGCTCCCCGCGTCCGGGTGCGGCGCCTGCTCCTGTATCTCCTCTACGTCCTGCTGATAGGCGCGGCCGCGGCCGCGCTCTGGGGCGCTCCCGGACTGGAGGCGGCCTCACGAGAGGGGACCCGATCACCGGCGCTGCTCCTGGCGGCTACCCTCCTCACGGCCTTCGTGATCGCCTTCGCCGTCTATCGCTTCGCGATGGTGCGGGCGGGGCGCTACCACGCCGGCAAGGCCTTCGTGCAGGTGGGGTTCGGGGTGCTGGTCCTGCTCCTGGTCCTCCCCGGTTCGCTGGAGAGGTTGCGCGGGCCGGGCTCGGTTCCCCCGGTGGACCTGACCCGCCAGCTCGTGTCGGCCGACGCCGAGGCGCGCGCCATGGCCGCGGAGCTGACCCGCCACCGCAAGCCAGTGGACGCGCAACGCTACGTGCCCCGGCTGGTGGAGCTCCTCGAGGACCCATCCACCGAGGTGCGACGGCAGGCCCGCGCCTCGCTGGTGGCCCTCGCCGGTCAGGATGCCGGCGGGTCCGGCGCGGACGCGCCGGAGCGATGGCGAGCCTTCTGGCTGGGCCGCGGCGTTCCTTCCTCGCGCTGACCGTGCCGCCGGCCCGTACCCCGTCCCGCCGCGGGACGGGGTGCCTTGATTCCGCGGTCGCCCCGAACCTCGTGGCGGTCGAGGGCTGGCGTGCCCCGTCCCGTCGGGCTTGCGCCCCCGGCCCCGTCCGTGATAATGAGAATCGTTATCAACATGCAGCGCGCCACCGACAGCGGCCCGGGTGCCGACGCCACGGAGCCAGAAGGACCGAAGGCCGCCGCGCGCCAGGCGATGGCGAAGCTCGACGCCTGGCTGGAGCAGCGGGGGCTCAAGCACTCGCGCCAGCGTGAGCTCATCGTCGAGACCTTCTTCGCGGCCGGAGGGCACCTGCCCGTGGACACGCTCGTCGCGCAGGTCCGGGCGCACGACCCGCGCGTCAGCGTCGCCACCGTCTACCGGACGATGAAGCTGCTCGCCGAGTGCGGCCTCGCCGTGCCGCGCCGCTTCGACGACGGTCACACCCGCTACGAGCCGGCCAGCCACCGCGGCCACCACGACCACCTCATCTGCACGGGTTGCGGCCGCATCGTCGAGTTCGAGAACGAGCGCATCGAGGACCTGCAGCGCCGCGTGGCCCGCAGCCACGGCTTCGAGGTCGAGAGCCACAAGCTGGAGCTCTATGGTCGGTGCGCCGCCTGCCGGGCCTCCGGGGCCGAGCCGAAGGAGTCCACGCGATGACGCCCCCCGCTGCGGGAGCGGCCCGCGCCGAGCCGTTCGACCGCAAGAAGGTGGCCACGGCCCCCCGGACGCTGGTCCTGGTCGGGAACCCCAACGTGGGCAAGAGCGTGCTGTTCGGCGCCCTCACCGGGAAGTACGTGACCGTCTCCAACTATCCGGGGACGACCGTGGAGGTCACGCGCGGCTCGGCGTCGATCGACGGCAGCCCCTGGATCGTGCTCGACACGCCGGGCACGAACAACCTGCTGCCCATGTCGGAGGACGAGCAGGTGACCCGCGACATCCTGCTCCAGGAGCCGGACTACGTCGCCCTGCAGGTCGCCGACGCGAAGAACCTGCGCCGCGGCCTGCTCCTCTCCGCGCAGCTCGCCGAGGCCGGCGTCCGCTTCGTGCTGGCCCTCAACATGGCCGACGAGGCGGCCGGCCGCGGCATCCGCATCGACGCCGAGCGTCTGGCCCGCGAGCTCGGGGTGGAGGTGGTGCCCACGGTGGCCGTGCAGCGCCATGGCGTGCCCGACCTGGTGCGCAGCCTCCCCGGGGCGCGCCCCTCGAGCTTCCGGCCCCGCTATGACGAGGCCATCGAGGCGGCGGTGGCCGCGGTGGAGCCATTGCTCCCGGAGAAGGCCCGGCTCGGGCGCCGCTCGCTGGCGCTCATGTCCCTGGCGGGCGACGACTCGCTGCGCCCGTGGCTGGCGTCGCGCCTCTCCGAGTCGGACCTGGCCCGCATCGACGAGGTGCGGCGACGACTCGCGGCCCGCTACCCGGAGTCGCTGCGCTTCGTGGTGGCCCGCCAGCGGCTCGCCGCCGCGGACAAGCTCCACGACCTGGTGGCGACCCGCGGTGGCGCCAGCGCCGCCAGCACGCTCGCCCGCAAGCTCGGGACCTGGTCCACGCACCCCCTGGCCGGCGTTCCCGTCCTGCTCTTCGTCCTCTGGCTCTGCTACGAGTTCGTCGGCGTCTTCGGGGCCAAGGTGGCGGTGGACTTCCTCGAGAACACCGTCTTCTACGACCACGTCGTGCCCTGGGCGGATGCCCTCATCCGCTGGGTCGTACCGGCCGGGGGCTTCCAGCAGTTCCTGGTGGGGCCGCCCGGCGTTCCCTTTCGCGAGACCGACGGCTTCCTCGTCGGGCGCTACGGCCTCATCTCCATGGGGCTCTCCTACGGCATGGCGATCGTGCTCCCCATCGTCGCCACGTTCTTCCTGGCCTTCAGCGTGCTCGAGGACTCCGGCTACCTTCCCCGGCTGGCGGTGATGGTCAACAAGGTCTTCAAGTGGATGGGACTGAACGGGAAGGCGGTCCTGCCCATGGTGCTCGGCCTCGGCTGCGACACCATGGCCACCATGACCGCCCGCATCATGGAGACGCGCAAGGAGCGGGTGATCGTCACCCTGCTCCTCGCGCTCGGAGTGCCCTGCAGCGCGCAGCTCGCGGTGATCCTGGCCATGCTGGCCGGCGTCTCCGCGGGCGCAGCCCTGTGGTTCGTGGCCGTCATCCTCGTGGTCCTCTTCCTGGTGGGATGGCTGGCGGCCCGGGTGATCCCCGGGCGCGGGTCCGACTTCGTGCTGGAGCTGCCGCCGCTGCGGATCCCCCAGCTCGGCAACGTGCTCGTGAAGACGCTGGCCCGGATCGAGTGGTACCTCCGCGAGGCGTTGCCGCTCTTCGTGCTCGGCACGCTGGTCCTGTGGGGGCTCGCGCGCGTCCACGGCATCGCGCTGATGGAGCGGGCTGCCGCGCCGGTGGTGGTCGGAATTCTCGACCTCCCGCCCTCTGCGGCCACCGCCTTCATCCTCGGCTTCCTGCGTCGGGACTACGCCGCGGCCGGCCTCTTCCAGCACTTCGAGCCCCACATGCGGGCGGGGACGATGACCCGCGACATGGACATCCAGGTGACGGTGGCGCTCGTCACCATCACGCTCTTCATCCCGTGCATCGCCAACTTCTTCATGATCCTCAAGGAGCGGGGCTGGAAGACGGGCCTCGGCATCTTCGCGTTCATCCTGCCGTTCTCGGTCGGGGTGGGCGCGCTCGTGAACGTGCTGATGCGGCGGTTCTACTAGGAGCGAACGTGCCGGCCCTGGTCGCGAGGAAGGAGAAGTGCCCCCTCTGCGGCGTCGACTTCGACGCCGAGGGGCAGGGGTGCCGGCCCAGCTGCCCGCTGGCGAAAGGTTGCCGCGTCGTCTGCTGCCCCTCCTGCGGCTACAGCTTCCCGCAGGAGACCGGGCTGGCCGGCCGGCTGAAGGGCTGGCTGGATCGGCGCAAGGAGGCGGCGCGGTGAGCACCATGGAGGGGCGCAGGGCCGAGGAGCTGCTCGAGGCGGTCTACACCGAGCGGGAGGCGGGGCGGGACGAGGTCCAGGGGGCGCTCTCGCGCCTCGGCGACCACGCCCCCGGCGGCGGAACGGCCGACTTCCGGGAGCTCCAGGAGATGGGTCTCGTCCGGGTGGAGGGTCCGCTGGTGGCCCTCACGGAGCCGGGCGAGCGGGCCGCCCGCCGGGTCGTGCGGCGCCACCGGCTCGCGGAGCGGCTCTTCCGCGACCTCCTCGACCTCTCGGAGGGGGACATGGAGAGCCAGGCCTGCGAGTTCGAGCACATCCTCTCGCCCGAGGCCACCGACTCCGTCTGCACCTTGCTCGGCCACCCGCCCACCTGTCCGCACGGGAAGTCGATCCCGCCCGGGGACTGCTGCGGGACCGTGCAGAGGACGGTGCGGCCGCTCGTGACCGGGCTCCCCAACTTCCCGCTGGGTGCCAGGGCGCGGATCGTCTTCATCGCGCCCAAGTTCCACGACCGGATGGACCGCCTCGCGGCGCTCGGGGTCGTGCCCGGCAGCGAGATCCGGCTCCACCAGCGCGCCCCGGCCTACGTCATCGAGGTGGGCGAGACCACCATCGCGCTCGACCCGGAGATCGCCGGCGAGGTGTACGTGAAGCGCCTCGACGGCTAGCCGATGGGCGCGCCGCGGACGGCTCCCCGCGGCGCCTCCCGACGGGCGGAGCCAGCTCCGGAAAGGAACAGAGGCCGCTCGAGCCCGACGCTCACCATGAAGACTCGCTTCCTCGCAGCCCTGGCCCTCGTCGCCTCGTCATCCCCCGTGGCCACCCTTGCCGAGGACCCCGCGGCAGGCCCGCCAGCCGCCGCGGCGCCGACCCCTGCCCCGACGGCCTCGACGCCCGCGCCGGCCGCGAGCCCCGATGGCCGCCCCGCCACGCAGGCCGAGGTGAAGTCGCTCGCCGAGGAGGTCCGCCGGCTCAAGCTGGAGATGGGCGTGCCCGGCGTGGTCGAGTTCGGGTCCTACACCGGGATGGGTGCCGGGGCCTCCAAGGTCTACCAGACCAGCAAGGGGCTATCGATCGGCGGCTACGGCGAGCTCGTCTACTCGAACGACGTCACCCGCCACCAGGCCTACACGGAGGTCCTCCGGCTCGTCCTCTACGTCGGATACCGGTTCAACGAGAAGATCATCTTCAACTCCGAGATCGAGTTCGAGCACGGTGCCAAGGAGATCGGGATCGAGTTCGCCTACTTCGACTTCCTCTTCATGGACGAGCTGAAGCTCCGCATCGGCAACGTGCTCGTCCCGGTCGGCTTCCTCAACGAGAACCACGAGCCGATCTTCTTCTACGGCGTGTTCCGTCCCTCGGTGGACCGCTACCTCATCCCCACCACCTGGAGCCAGATGGGGCTCGGGCTCTACGGCGACCTGGGCCCGGTCCGCTACAAGGCCTACATCCTCGCGGGCCTCGACGCCTTCGGCGAGGAGCCGCTGAAGGCTGCGACCTGGATCCGGAACGCCCGCACCGGCGGGATCCCGGCCAAGGCGAACACCTTCGCCGGCGTGCTCAGCCTGAACGCCGACGTCGGGCCGGCGACCTTCGGCGGCAGCTTCTACGGTGGGCAAGCCGGCCAGGGCGCGAGGACGGCCACGGGGCAGACGATCACCGCGCCGGTCTGCATCGGCGAGGTCCACGCCCTCGTCGCCTGGCGCGGGATCCAGGCGCGAGGGATCGTGGCCTGGGGCTCGCTGGGCGACGCCGGTGCGATCTCGGAGCGGCTCGGCCTCACCGGCTTCCAGGTCATCGGCAGCCGGACCTGGGGCGGCTACCTCGAGGTGGGCTACAACGTGCTGACCCTCGTCGACACGTCGATGTCGCTCACCCCCTTCGTCCGCTTCGAGGCGCTGAACCTCCAGGCGGCGGTCCCGGAAGGGGGCCTGCAGGACCCGGCACTGAGCCAGCGCATCGTCACCGCCGGCCTCGACTTCAAGCCCATCCCGCAGGTCGTCGTGAAGGCCGATTGGCAGCAGACGAGCAGCCAGGTCCCTGGCGTCACCCTTCAGCAGGTCGACGTGGGCCTGGGCTTCGTATTCTAGGGGGCCGCCGATGAGCGCGAGGTCCATCCTGGCGGCGGCGGCCGCGACGCTCTGGGCGGCCGGCGCCCTGGCGCAGGCGCCGGCCCGCGCCGGCGGCGGCGAGCCGGAGGCGCTCCGCGCCGCCTTCCCGGGCGCGGACCGCTTCGCCTCGGAGGACGTGCTCCTCACCGACGAGATGGCCGAGAGGCTCGATCGGCTCGCCCGCGCGCGGGTGCGGGAGCGCATGGTGACCTTCTACACGGCCTTCCGTGGCCCCGACGTGCTCGGCTACGCAGTCGTCCAGAGCCACGTGGTGCGCACCAAGCGAGAGACGCTGCTGGTCTCCTTCGAGCCGGACGGGTGCGTCCGCCGGATCGCCGTGCTCGCCTTCCTCGAGCCGCCGGAGTACCTGCCGACGGAGCGATGGCTCTCCCAGTTCGCAGGGAAGGGGACCGGGGACCGCGTGGCGGTCGGCGACGACATCGCTCCCATCACCGGCGCGACGCTGACGGCGCGCGGCGTCGCCGAGCAGTCGCGCTGGCTGCTCCAGGCGCTCAAGCTCGCTCGCGAGAGGGGACAGGTGCGGTGAGGTTCCTCGTCCAGCCGGTCCCCGATGCCCTGGAGCGGGCCCGCCCGCCGGTGCGGGCCTTCCTGGTGTTCGCGGCGCTCCTGCTGGTGGCGCTCGTCGCACACCGCGCCGCGCAGGGGGCGCTCTCGCCGGAGGGGCTCGTGCACCTGCTGGAGCCGGTGCCCGGCGAGCGGCTCGGGCCGCTGGCGCTCTGGGAGGAAGTGCACCAGGGCGCGTTCCTCTACGGCTTTCTCCTCCTGATGCTCGGGTCGCTGCTGGTGGTCTGCCCGGTGGCGCCTGCGGTGCGTGCCGCGCTGCTGGGCGTGGGAACGGCCGCGGCGCTCGTCGACCTGCTCGCGCCCTTCCTGCCGCTGGCCTGGCCCGGCCTGCCCGCCTGGTGGGCCGCGCTGCGCATCGCCGGCTTCGCGGTGGCGGTGGCGGCGCTCCTCTCTTCGGCGGGGGTGGCCTGGGCGACCTTCGGCCGGCCCGTGGGGCGGGGCGATGGCTGACCCGCGCCTCCGGCCGTTCCGCGCGCCCATCGCCGCCTTCGCGGTGATGGTGGTGCTGGTGATGGCGACGGCGGCGGTCCTGTTCGTCCGGAAGATCGGGCTGCGAGCGGGGCAGGTGGAGGCGTTCTACCTGGGTTCCGAGGCGAGCTTCGCCAGGCCGCGAACGCTGGCCGGGATGCTGGAGGTGGCTGTGCCGCACCTCCTCGCGGTACCGATGGTGCTCTTCGTCACGCTCCACCTCGTCGCGTTCGCCAGCCGGATGCGCCGGCGCCCGTTCGCCCTCGTCGCCGGGTTCACCTTCGGCTGTGCGCTCGCCGGGATCCTGTCCGGCTTCGGGATCCGCTACCTCTGGCCGGAGGTCGCGACGCTGAAGGTCGCCGCCTTCCTGGGGCTGGAGGCGGTGATGCTCGTCTGGCTCGGGCTGCTGGTGGCGACGGCGCTGCCGCCGGTGCAGGGGGAGTCAGGGGCCGGCGAGGCCGAGCCCTGGCCGGGCCCGGCCCGCTGAGCGTGCGCGTCCAGCCGCCCGCCTGCGGGCCCGGAGCACGGGCATCGCCGTCCGATCAGGGGCTGGGCGCTCTCTCCAGGCGGACCCGTGCCTGGAGGGCCGGCGACGCCATCACGCGGTTCGCGGAGGTGACGAGGAGCGCGGCCGCGCCCTCCTGCTCGGCCAGCCGCAGGCCGGCCTCGCCCCCGAGGATGAACACCGCCTTGCCGAGGATCTCCGCCTCCACGGCGGAGGCAGCCAGCACGCTCGCCGAGCGGCTCGCCTCGGCGGGCCGGCAGGTCCGGGGGTCGAGGATGTGGTGGTGGCGGACGCCGTCGACGACGAAGAAGCGCTCATAGTCGCCGCTGGTGGAGAAGGCCCGGTCCGAGACATCGAGCCAGGCGAAGGCCTCGTCGGGCGGCCCCCGCGGGTCCCGGACGCCCACGGTCCAGGGCCGCCCGCCGTGGCCACCGGCGGCGTAAAGGTCGCCGCCGGCCTGCACCACGAAGTCGGAGAGGCCGCGTCGCCGAAGCTCGGCCACCGCGCGGTCCACCGCCCAGCCCTTGGCGAGGCCACCGAGCCCGACCTGCATGCCGTGTCGCGCCAGCCGGGCGCGGCACGGGCCGGCGGCGCTCCCCGGGGCCGGCTCCAGCTCCAGGTCTCGCCAGGCGACGAGGGGGCAGCGAGCGGCGATCATCTCGGGCGGCGGCACAGAGGGGACCTCGGCCTCGCCGAAGCGCCACAGGCCGCGGAGCGCTGCCCACGTCGGGTCGAAGAGGCCGCCTGTCCGCCTGGCGCCGTCGCGGCCGATCCGCAGCACCTGGCAGAGGTCGCCGGGCATCTCCACCCAGCGGCCGCTCCCCGCCGCAACATTGAGCGACGAGAGGGGCGAGGCCGGACGCCACTCGTTCATGACCTCCTCGACGTGCGTGAAGGCGGCGAACGCCGCCTCTGCGGCGGCGGTGGCCTTGCCGCGGGGGGCGGCGGCCACCGTCACGGTGACGAGCGTGGACATGATCGGCCGCGTCTCCGCGTACACCTCCGGGGCCTCCGCCTGGCCCGGCGGGGGCGAGGCCGGGGCGGGGCCGGCGCACGCCAGGCCGGCGACGGCGGAGAGGAGCAGGGGCACGGGCCGGAGCACGGCCGGGTTCCTAGTCCGAGGCGGAGGGCGGGGCACGGCGCCGGGCCCCGGGGCCTGCGCCGGGGGCGGCCGGGACGGCGAGCTATCGGCCGATTTCTGGACGCGGCCGGCCCGACTGCTAGCGTGTGCCAGGCTCGTCGCCATGTCACCGAAGCGTTGGCTCCTCTACCTCTCCGCCGTCGCCGCCCTGGCGCTCGCCTCGGCAACGCATCCCGGCGGCCTGCGCAAGCAGGCCCGGCTCGCCGAGGACGTGAAGCGCGTGGCCAGGGACAACCAAGCGTTGCGCCAGGACGTCACCCGGCTCCGCCGCGAGGCCCGGGCGCTCAACGGCGACCCGGCGGCACTGGAGCGGGCCGCCCGCGAGGAGCTCGGGTACGTGCGCCCCGGCGAGGTCGTCATCGAGCTCGAGGCGCGAGGGAGCCGGCCGTGAGCGTGGCGCGCGCCGAGGGTGCTCCGGCTCCCCGGGCGCGGCGCCGGCGCCTCCAGCCGCGCGACGGCGCGTCGCCTCGCCAGCGGCTCGCCGACGCGGTATTTCGCGAGTCGGGCCGGCTCGGTCCCGCGGCCCGGCGCCGGGCGTTCCGGGCGGGGCTCACGGCGACCCCGGCCGCGGCGATCCTCCTCGCGTCCGCCCAGGTGGTCGCCGGCGCATTCTCGCGGCCGTCGCTGCGCCCGCTGGCATGGGGCGCGCTGGCGCTGCTCGCGGGCGCCGGCGCGTGGACCGGCTGGCGCCGCACCCGCCGGACCGTGCTCGGCCAGGCAGCGAGCACCTGGGAGCAGCTCGAGCTCGGCGGCCTGCTCGTCGCGTCCGCCTCGGCGGTGGCGCAGATCTCCGGGGGAGGGAGCGGCGAGACCCCGCTCTTCCCGGTCGTGTATCTCGCCGCGGCCGTCTCGGTGGCCTTCCTCTCGCGCGCCGCCGGCCTCGCGTCCGTGGGGCTCGCAGCGATCCTGCAGCTCGGGGCCTGGTGGGCCCGCGGCGCCCCCCCCGACGAGCTTCCCGGCGTGGCGGCCCGGGTGGGCTTCATCGTCCTCTTCGGGCTCCTCTACCACGCCGTGCTGTGGGCCCGCCTCGCGGCGGCGCGCCAGGCCGAGCGGTCGGCGGTGGAGGCCCGGTTGCGCGAGATCGACGAGCGGGCGCGCGAGCTTCGCCTCTTCTCCCGCGGTGCGGGAGACGCCGGGGACGAGGAGCAGCAGGCACGCCTGAGGACGCGGGCGGCGGTGGTGGAGATCGAGGCCGCCATGCGGGGCGCGCTGGAAGTGGCGGAGGTGGCGCTGCGCAGCCACACCTGCGCCGTGTACCTGCTCTCCCCCGACGACCGGGAGCTGAAGCTCCGCGAGTGCCGATCCCGCAGCGACCGCGTCGCCCGCGGCCCCATCCCCGCGCGGGAGGGGGTGCTCGGGGGGGTGATGGCGCGCGGTGCCAAGGTCCGGCTCCACGGCGACATCCGCTCGGCCACCTACTACGAGGACGGGACCCGCCCCCGGGCGCTCGTCGCCGCTCCGCTCGTCGACCGACGGGGCGGCCACGTGCGCGGCGTGCTCGTCGCCGACCGCCTCGACGACCAGCCCTTCGGTGACGCCGACGAGGAGCTCCTGGAGCGGGTGGCCGGCGAGCTCATCCGGGCCGTGTCGTCGGAGCGGCTGCTCACGGACCTCACCGCCGCCCGCGACGAGAAGGAGCGCTTCTACGGCGCCATCGAGCGACTGAACCGCACCTCCAAGCCGCAGGAGGTCTTCGATGCGGTGCTCGAGGTCGCCGGCGACTTCGCGCCGCTCGACTTCGGCGCCGTGACCCTGCTCCTCGACGAGGACGGCCCGCGCCGCCACCACATCGCGCGGGCCACGCCGCTGGGCGGCGAAGGCGGTGGCGAGCGCCGCCGGTCCGAGTTCGAGGGGCGGGTGTTCGTCGACAACAGCGGGATCGTGTCGTCGGCCGTCCGGCTGGGCTCGTCGCTCCCCGGTACCGAGATCCGCGTCGCCGAGACGGCGGTCTTCGACGAGGCGACCCGGCTGAAGGGGATCGCCTCGCTGAAGGTCCTCCCGCTCAAGACCGGCGAGAAGGTGCTGGGAACGCTCGTGCTCGGCTCCCGACGCGAGCGGGCCTTCGGCCCCGACGCCGTCCGACAGCTGGAGGTGATGGCCATGCAGGCCGCCGACGCGCTCCTGCGCGCGCGGCTCTTCGAGCAGACCGAGCGTCTGGCCACGAGCGACGGGCTCACCGGGCTGATGAACCACCGGACCTTCCAGGCGCGCCTCGACGAGCACCTCGCGGCGGCCCGCCGCTACGGGAAGCGGCTGGCGCTGGTGCTCTGTGACGTGGACCATTTCAAGGCGGTGAACGACACCTACGGCCACCCGGTCGGCGACCAGGTGCTCCAGGGCGTGGCGCGGGTCCTGGCGCGCGAGGCGCGCGGTACCGATCTGGTGGCGCGCTACGGCGGCGAGGAGTTCGCGCTGATCATGCCCGAGACCGAGGGGGCCGGCGCGCTGGTCATCGCCGAGCGCATCCGCACCCGCCTTTCCGAGACCGCCTTCCCGAGCGAGCTCGGTCCGCTGCGGGTGACCCTGTCGCTCGGCATCGCCGTCTTCCCCGACGACGGACGGGGCAAGGCGCGCCTCGTGGAGGTCGCGGACGCGTGTCTGTACCACGCCAAGCGCCACGGCCGGAACCGCAGTGCCGTGGCGTCCGCCCTGGGCGCCGCGCGCCCCGCCGCGTCCTGACGGCACGGCCGGCGCCGGCCCCGACACCCGAGGCTGGCCCGGCGGCCGGACCCCCTGTTACACTTTGCCTCGTCCTCGCGGGGCCCTGCGGCGCCCGGAGGGTCGGGCTCCCTTGAAGAAGAACTTCGTACTCGACACCAACGTCCTGCTGCACGACCCCCGGTCGATCTTCGCCTTCGACGACAACAACGTCGTGGTGCCGATCTACGTGATCGAGGAGATCGACAACTTCAAGCGTGACCTCTCCAGCCTGGGGCGCAACGCCCGGCAGGTGGCGCGCTACCTCGACGAGTTCCGCGAGCAGGGGCGGCTCCGCGAGGGCGTGCCGCTCGGGGCCGGCAAGGGGAGCATCCGCGTCATCTTCAGCGAGCGGCAGCTGCCTCCCGAGCTGCGCAACGGCCACTCCACCACCGACGACCGCATCCTGGCCGTGGCGCTCGACGTGCGCGAGCGCGAGCCAGGGCTGCCGGCGGTCTTCGTCACCAAGGACACGAACCTCCGCATCCGCGCCGACGCCATGGGGCTGCGGACCGAGGACTACGACGCCGAGGGCGTGGCGCTCGACGAGCTCTGGAGCGGCATCACCGAGGTGACCGTGGGCTCCGAGGCGGTGGATCAGTTCTACAGCCACGGGCTGGTGGAGGTCGCGGCCGCGGCCGAGCCGCCCCCGCCCAACGAGTTCGCGGTCCTGCGAGATCGGGCCAACCCGCAGCACAGCGCGGTCGGCAAGTACAGCGCCACCCGGCAGGGCTTCGTGCCGCTGGTGAAGCTGCCCAAGGAGGGCATCTGGGGCATTCGCCCGCGCAACAAGGAGCAGTCCTTCGCCCTGGACCTGCTCCTCAACGACGAGGTCCGGCTCGTCACCATCGTCGGCAAGGCAGGCACCGGGAAGACGCTGCTCGCCATCGCCGCCGGGCTCCACAAGACGCTGGAGGAGAACGCGTACCAGAAGCTGCTGGTGTCGCGCCCCATCTTCCCGCTCGGCCGCGACATCGGCTATCTCCCGGGCACCGTCGAGGAGAAGCTCAACCCCTGGATGCAGCCCATCTTCGACAACGTCGAGTACCTGATGAACCTGTCCCGCGCCGACAAGAAACTGGGGCGCGGCTACCACGAGCTCGTGGACCTGGGCATCCTGGAGATCGAGCCGCTCACGTACATCCGCGGCCGCTCCATCCCCAACCAGTACATGATCGTCGACGAGGCGCAGAACCTGACGCCCCATGAGGTGAAGACCATCGTCACCCGCGCCGGAGACGGCACCAAGATCGTCCTCACCGGAGACCCCTACCAGATCGACAACCCCTACGTGGATCAGACGAACAATGGCCTCATTCACGTGGTGAACAAGTTCAGGAACGAGAAGCTGGCGGG
>Ga0209253_10003066_pt1 | contig 14723 bp, 10 predicted proteins | sample FrelakmetBRP12BR_FD_187145 | JGI IMG/M metagenome (GOLD analysis project Ga0209253, IMG submission 187145) | Freshwater lake sediment microbial communities from the University of Notre Dame, USA, for methane emissions studies - BRP12 BR (SPAdes)... | ecosystem: Environmental > Aquatic >...
CCATCCTTCCTTTCACAAATCGTTGGGATCAATTTGATTCACGGATAACAATGTCAGGTTTAAATCCCGGATGCGAGCGATTAGGCCATGCAGAGCAGCCTGATCCACAATCGGACCGGAGATCAGGGTTTCACCCGGGTCAATGCGGGTCACAGTCAGACCTTCGAGCCATTCCCAGTGCGGGTCCAGAAGACCTTTAACCCTGATTGCATAGAGGCTTGGTTGTGACGAAGTTGGTTCTTTGTCGACAATGATTTTTGGCATGAAGTTGTTTTCATTCATGCTTACAGTCTAACGATAAACCAGGGTGAATGTCATTCAACTAAAGGCGTATTAAGTGGTTGATATTTAAGCGAAATAAGCCAGCCAGCAGAACAGATCTGCTAGTTGGCTTTTTATATCGAAGCGTTCTTATTACAGTAGGTTCAACTCGCGCGCCCGAGCCACACATTGTGTACGACTTTGGGCACCTAGTTTACCGAATATGTTGTTGAGATGTTTTTTGACTGTCCCCTTAGATATGATAAGTGCAATTGCAATTTGCTGGTTGGATTTCCCCACCGCCACCAACCGTAAGACTTCCAGTTCACGCTCGCTGAGGCGCTCTATGAGCTCGGATTGTAGATCGTAAAATTTGGATTTATATTCAGAAACATCGGGGGTAGGAAATGCCATCAGAAGTTTGGTAGTGTAATATTTTAAGCTCTCCAAAATTTCGCTCTGGGAGGAACGCAGTCGTTTTTCAATGCTTAATCTATAATCGCCAAGCAGCGTACACATCGGATCCCCCTCATCCAGGAATACTTGTACGTACCCCTGAGGTATGGCCAGGTGTAGTGCTTTTTCTAATCGCTCCATCGCTTGATTAGTACGAGACTTCGCCTGCCATACGATTGACTGGAGAACGAGGGCCTCAATTTGCCAACTTGTGTTACACCCCGCTTCAGCATATTTTTCGATCTTATCGAGCAGTTCTAATGCTTTGTCCAAGGCCCCCATAGATCTATAAACCCTGGCAAGTTGGATAGCTTGAATTCCCTTTCGGTATCCAAGGGGTTTATCTACCACAATCTCTATAGTTTTTGCCCACTCAATTGCTTCAGTGAAATAGCCTAATGCAGCCTGCAACCCTACCCGGTTGGCATCAACTTCATCAAGCAATGTTGTCAACCCTTTCTTCTGAGCCTCGACCTCGATTTCCTGGAGTATTATTAATGCTCCCTGAATATCTCCTCTTGAACGCTTCAATTGGGCTAAGATAATGTAACCCTGCCGAGAAATCAACAAGTCATCATTTTGTTCAAGTAATCTAAATCCAAGCCTAAGCTGATGCTCTGTCTCATCCAGGTTATTCCATTGGTAGAAAATATCTGCCAGACCAAAGTGAATGAGGCTATATGCCGGAAGTTGTACCTGTCCTTGATTTTCCGCAACTCTTAAACCATCATGATAAACTTGCGCTGCTCGGTGGAGATGACCCTGGATTTTTAACAGCCGGCCTAGGTTAAAAATCGCATCCACCGTTGATACCAGGCTTTCCCCTAAGCGTGCAGCTTTGATTGCAAGCGTGCAGGCTCCAATTGCATCATCCCAACGACCCAACTCGCGATACGCGTTGTATAAGCTCACATAAGCTATTCCCTGCGTATAATATTCGTCTGGAGGAGCGGTTTTAACAGCCTGTTTGGCATATTTGATTGCTGGTACCATTTCGTCATGGCGGATTGCAATGAGTGATCGAAAAGCGGTTGTCTCGGCGAGCAATGCTCGAAGTGCGGGATCGCTATTCATCTCTTTGGCTTCTTTGGCTAATCTCGAACGATTCGAGATAACTTGATAGGCATTTAACACATAAGGCTCTGCCTCATTTCTCATTCCTAATAACCACAAATTCCAGGCATAGATCAGGCTCATCCTTGGGCTTTCTTGTATTAAAGTATCCGGAAAGTTCTTCAATAGGGTTAAAAATGATGACATCGTACACTGTTTGAGTATTTGCATCCATTGATCACTAACCAGCCGTGCAGCTGGATGGAAATCATTGATTAGCAAGTAATAGTTTAGTGACTCCTGAAAGAAATTGCTCTTTTCAAACCATTCAGCCGCTTGATGGTACAACTCAGGAATCTCACGTGGATATGCCTGTCGCATGCGATTCCGCAACACTTCCTTGAAGAGGTGGTGGTACCTATACCAGTGCCGTTCATTATCCAGCGGAATGAGAAACAGATTAGCATGTTCCAGATTTTCTAATATCGCCTGACTGTCATTGCGGCCTGTAAGAACATCGCAGAGCGAGGCAGTCAGTCGATCTAGGATGGATGTCCGTAACAAAAAATCCCTCACCATTTCAGGCTGACTGTTGAGCACTTCATCAGCAAGGTAATCTACAATGTAATGGTGGCTGCCTGTAAACGCTGAGAGAAAGTTTTGAATGTTATCGCAACATTGCATCGAAAGCGCGGCTAGTTGGAGACCTGCAACCCAGCCTTCAGTACGTTGTTCGAGTTCTTCCACCTGCTTTCCCGACATCTCCAACCCCATCACCTGATTCAAAAATGATATTGCCTCTTCATCGGTGAAGCGTAAATCAGCCGCGCGGATTTCAGTTAAATGGCCGCGAGCGCGCAGACGGGAAAGCGGTAAAGGAGGGTCTAAACGGGTGAGAATGACCATGTGCATTTGTGAAGGCAGGTGATCAAGTATATAAGTGACCGCTTCATGGATGAGATGATCAGTGATCACATGATAGTCTTCAAGTGTAAGGGAAAAGGATTTATCGACCTCCTCCAGCTCATTGATCAGACTCGTCAAAATTAACTGGGTGGCTAGAGGAGGTGAAGATTGCAACAAGCTCAATGTAATTTCGCCAAAATCAGGCTTTAGGAGTGCAAGCGCAGTGATGATATACGTGAGAAAACGCTTGGAGTCGTTGTCGTCATTATCAAGAGAAAGCCAGGCGGTTGAATAATCACGCCCTACACCAGCCCGCCATTCGCTCATTAAGGTAGTCTTACCATATCCGGCAGGTGCAGAGATCAATGTAAGTGGACCTTGCAATCCAATTTGCAAGCGTTCCATAAGGCGCGAGCGCGATACGAAGGAGGATCGGACGGCAGGAAAATACAGTTTAGTGGTAAGCAGTGTTTGGTGCATCAATCATTTCCCAATAGATTAGCAGGAAACTACTATGTTTAATCATAGCATGATATTGGCAAGCCATTTTGGAATTACTTGCCTGACATACTGAGATTCTTGCAAGGCGACTTCCTGAGTATATGCGAATTTAGAATCAAAATCACTCAGCATAACAATATACTTGTTCGTAACTACAGCAATTGTTCCCAGCATTACTTAGCATCGAGTGCTTTTAAGGAGTGGGGTAAAGTAATGATAGTATGGTAAACCTTTGTATATTTGCTAGGATACCTTCAATTGGGGAGATTACCTTAATACAAGCAGGTGGGAGGCTAAAAACATAAACCTGCTATAAGGCAAGTTTATGTGGGAGTGATACCTTCTGAGAGTGGAGCGGCTCGAACGCTCAACCAATGGCTGATAAGGCCAATATCCTGCTACCAACTGATTAAGAATTAAGTAATCCTAGTCTGGATATAAACGTTGATTCAACTCTTCAATTATACGTTGACCACGATTTTAGTTTTTATCCCCAACACCAAGCCCTTATCACCAAAAAGCAGGCATGTTAAAACAAAATCACCCAACCCCTTGGGGTAATTCAGAGGATCCGGTGGGATTCTAAACCTCGACCTCTTCTATATCTATGAGGTGAATGCCCATTCAAGAAATAATCAGGCAGGACTGGAAAAGTCGATCCTGGTCAATGAAATTCCACTCTCATTGGTGTTTATGATCTTAATCAGTTCTATGAAGATAGAAGACTAAAATATATATATGTACGGGACATTTGTCCCTACTCGCACAGGACACATGCCCATCGACTGTTATCAAGAAAAGAAATACACTCTATTTTGACGATAAAAGAAAATAAATAATTCCGGTACATTCGCTGCCACACATGTGAAAATGCATAAAATCTTGTGGGACCTGGCGGGGTCACCTGCCGCTTGCCGGCGGATTCGAACCTGCGGCCTCTTCAGTGCGATAGATGAGCAGGTAGGGGAAAAGGGGGAAAATGCCGTCCATTACGTCTATTGTGTTCCAAAATCACCATACAACTCGCTGCGCTCCTTGCCTGCTGTGCTAGCATATCTGTTCCCAAATTGTGCCCACAGTATGAAGCATGGAAAGGCGACCCGTATTACATCCAATGGTGAAGATAAAATCTATTAGTTATTGCCATCATAAAATAAGGGTGGGGTTGATTGATCACTCGGCCGATAGCTTAAAGGGACGCTACCTAAAAAATGCTTATACCATCCAGTGTCCTGCCATTTTTGCCTAATCTATTGGACACGGACAAAGTAAGTACATTGGATGTGTTATTGGGTTTGTTATTAAGGTCCAGTCAACAATCTGGCATCCAAGAATTTTTTTTACATAAGCTGTGAGAAAATCGCGGATGTAATGGATAATAATTGTACCAATGGAAAAGAAATCTACTGAAATACACAGCAATATATACCTTTGTTCTTTTTTGTTTTCTATTACCGAAAAACACTCCCCCCCATAAAATTATCTGCACAAAAGTGCAGTGGGACTCCGCTTTACTAAAAAACCATCCTCTTCATTAGTTCGGACCCAATATAGATTTAGGGTATCAGGAAATATACCCTAAATGCAGATAACTCATGAAGGATATGAACCTACAACCAGCGATTTGATTCTTAACTTATTTATCATTTTGCATTCAATACCCTGGGCTTCTAGGTATATCAAGGTGGGATGAAGTTATTGCGCAGATATGCAAGACTGCATTGAGCAGCAGTGTCAGAATCTGGGTCTGGTAAAAATTCTCCAGATACCCAACCCTGGTAGCCGGTGGAATACAAAGCATTTAAGATTGATATGAAATCAAGGTGACCTGCGCTTGGGTACATACGATTGGAGTCAGCTACATGAAAGTGGAAAATGTGCTCACCACATATACGGATGCTTTCCTCAATTACTGCCTCTTCAATATTCATGTGAAATGTATCCAGAAGTAAACCGAGGTTGGGTGAGTTAATCTGATGAATTAATTCCAGCCCATCATCAATTGTGTGGATTAAATCCGTTTCATATCGATTGAGGGGTTCCAATGCCAGGAATACACCCTGCGCGGAGGCAGCCTCGAGGCAATCTTGTAAGCTTTCTTCCAGGAATTGCATGGATTGGGCTTTCGTTTGCCCCGGCGGTGTCACTCCACGGATCAAACCGATTATAACTTTTGCTTTCAATCGACGTGCTAACTGTATATGGCTTTTTATCCGCTTAATCGCGGCTTTTCTGACTTGCTCGTCGGGGTTGGAAAAGGATAACCGTTCTTCTCCCCATGCCTGACCGGTGCCTATAGCGGGCACTTTTAAGTCATGCTCTGTAAGGACTTTTTCAAGCGCATCTACATCCACAAGGTCAGGATCACGAATTGCAAGCTCGACGCCGTCATAACCCCACCCAGCGATCTTGACAATATTGGTTTCAAAATCACCTTTAAAAGCCACTGCCTCAAATTGCGCTGGATGCGTGGATAAAACGATCGAAAGTCTTATATTATTCGTAGAAGCCATTTTGCTCTTGTAGATGGTCAATTCAAATAGATTTCCTTTTTGTCACCCAGCGAGATAGGTGATCTTGCATTCCTTTCGGTCTGTTTGTAATCTTATTATGTTCTCCGGCAGCTCTTGCAGGCTGACTTTCTTGGTGCTCATCGGTGTCATATCCATCCCCGCGGCCATGCATTCGATAACCCGCGGGAAATTCCCATGTCCCGAGTGCCCTTGGGCACCCACGATCCGGGCTTTTCTAACCTGAAGAACTTCCCCCATAACCGGCATTTTGGCATCAGCACGGGCGGTAACCACCACTGTGCTGCAGATTGTCCTGCCCTCCCAAATGACTCTCTCAATACCTGGATAAACGACTCCGGGCAGTCCAGTGGCTTCCATAAACAGGTCCGCCCCCATCCCATCGGTAATTTCCAATACCCTGTCGGCAAAATCTTCTTTCATCGGGTTGATATGGTAATCTGCACCTAGCTTTAATGCCATGGCGGCCCGTTCAGGTTGCGTTTCCGAGATGATAACCTTGGATGCGCCCGCCCGTTTGAGGATTGCACAGGCCGCGATCCCTACTGGTCCACCGCCCAATATCACTACGCGGTCACCAGGTCGGATGCCCCCCCCTCGCTCGATTGCCGCATTGTACGCTACTGCAGTGGGTTCCACCAGACTACCGGCAATGAAAATATCCTTCTCTTCATATCGCTCTCGCAGTGGCTCGAGGCTCCATATCGTCCGGGAGGGTACCAGGATATATTTTGTATAGGCGCCATTAACGTTGAAACCGATTTCATCCAAGCGTTCGCAGTGATTGGGCTGCCCGTCTGCACAGGGTTTACACTGCCCGCACCACAACATTTCCTCCGAAGTCACAGGTTCTCCACCAATAAAAGGTTTGTTTGTCCGTTTGTTAATCGCATTCTGGCCGGCTTCCACCACCACCCCTGAAAATTCATGCCCAAGGATGCTCGGAAAACCAGTCAGACCTGGATAGAAGATGTATCCATCTGCATCTGCCTGTGCCATATGAACATCTGATCCGCATATGCCGCAAGTTTTAACCTCCAGAAGCACCTGTTCAGGCCCAGGAGTTGGGATATCATATTCGCGAATCTCCAGCCTGGGGTTCCTCCAGACCTGGCTACCCAGGTAAGTCTGACGTCCTTCAATATCCTTCAATCCAAGCTTGAATCCCGGTTTTGGGTCCCAATCCGCGACCAGTGTGACACCTTGCATTTTCCCATTCATAACGCATCTCCTCTACCTATGAATATTCCTCTCGTAAAGTAACTATACCTTATGGCTTTACACTTCGGTGCCCTGACCGATCCTGGGGATTGCATAAACTGGTTTCCAACCTGGGCTGAGCGGCTCACGCAGGTAAGGTTCCAGTTCTTCAGCAGTTCGTAGTGTCACCTCCTCCACAGGAGGCAACTTCCCCGATGGAAATGCAGCCAGGATGTCATCATTCCATAGTGTCAGGTACTTTAATATTGCCGCCATTGGGCGCTTAGCCTTGTAGGCTGTACCATCCTTTGCTTTTCCTACCACACCTTCCGGAGTGGCTTTGATCTCAATGGCGAAATGCCCCTCACCTTCTGACCAGCGACTGGGACGCCCAAATGGATCGACCGATTTATCGAAGTGCCCATCCGGTAGGTAATTCTTCCCTTCCGTATCCACGGCATAATCCATATCAACCATATCAGGATGCAGGAGCAGGCTTAGAGATGTCTCGCATTCATCGGCATGTACGAAATTGGTGCCCATTTGCCCTCCGCGGTCCGTGGTTCGGAAGAACTCACGTACGCCGCGATGCCAATCAATCACCCGGTATATCCCAGGCAGTTGGTAGCGTTTCTGAAACTCCTGCACAGCAGATTCTAGCATCCATAATTGACCATGGTTGTTGACGATGAGCTGCTTTCGAAAACCATCATTCCACAATCCGAGCATTACATCAATCATCATTTCCCGCACGACATGTTCCCTGACGATTACTGTGCCTGGCATCCCCAGGTGGTGGTAGGGGTGACCGCCATACATAAGCGGAGGTAATGCTAGATTAACCGGTGCACCATGCTTGGCAGTGAAACGTCGCACGCCCTCGCAGATTGCACTAACATACAGTGTGTCTGCTGCGCTTGGCAGATGGCGCCCATGTAGCTCGGTACAACCAACTGGTATAAATACAATATCATTTTTCTTCCGGTTCTCTTCCACTTGCCAGCGGGTGGTTGTCTGGATATAAGAGCCTGGTTTTGCCCACTCCACGGGTGAAGGAATCCCGTAATCTGCCAATATGACATCAATCTTATTATCCGTTGCATCCCAAATTTCTTTCTTTAATCTCCCGGTCGGATTATCTTCGAAGTACAGGTCCGGTTGATCGGTGGGGATAAATCCTTTGGGTGTCTTGATATTCGTCATAGCATTTCTCCTCGTAGATTTAAACTAGTCATCTGATCTTTAGGGGTTAGCTTCAGTTACTTCGATGCTTATCGACTGCTTTCTTATCCATTAAATTCTTTCATGCTGATTGGGCGGTTCTGCCTGAACGATTCCCAGGCGGCCAGTCCCAGGAGCACTGAGGCACGGCTGTCATACCCTGTAGGTGACACAGGCTTATCATCCCGCACGCACTGGACAAACTGGCATACCTCATCAATGTAGCATTCTGCATATCGTTCGATAAACGAATAGGGGACTCTTGCAGAATGGTATCCCATATTATCGCCCTTGATAGCTGTATTTTCAAATTCATTTCCTGCCAATGCGGTTCCGTTTGAGCAAAATACCTCCAGACGTTGGTCATATCCATAAACACATTTACGGCTGTTATCAATCGCTCCAACTGCACCATTCGCAAAGCGTAAGGAGACGATATCAACATCCACATCGCCAATGTCTTTAAGATATGGCGCTACAAGTACACTTCCGATGGCATAGACCTCTTCGACTTCGCCGATCTGGAAACGTACCATATCAAAATCATGGATACTCATGTCCAAGAACATACCACCGGAGGACTTTGCATATTCCAGGGAGGGCGGCTCAGGATCGCGGTTGGTGATATGCAATATGCATGGATGACCGATTTCTCCAGACATTACGATCCGACGCACGCGCTGGAAACTCTTGTCAAATCGACGGTTGTAACCAACTTGAAGTTTTACTCCAGTCGATTCAACCTTTTTCATCACATCGTCAATATCGGCTAGGTCAAGGGCTAACGGTTTTTCACAGAACACCTGTTTACCTGCTTTGGTAGCATCCTTAACAATGAAAGCATGTGTGTCAGTGTTGGTGGCAATCAACACCGCTTCGATATCCTTATCTTCCAGCAACTCGTGATAATCTATTACCACTCGCTCAATCCCAAGCTCATCCGCGACTGCTTGTGCCACTTCAAGGCGAATATCACATATTGCCATAACGTTTGCTTCATGGATACTGTGCACGAGGTTGCGTGTATGCATACTTCCAATTCGACCTGTGCCGATGACTGCAATATTGACTCGTCGTTTCATTTTCACCTCATTGGATTTTCATTACGATCTTCATTGCGCTTTTAGGGTGATGGGTCAGGGTTTTGAGATCCAATCCCAGAGCATCAAAGGCTTTGATTCCATCTTCCAGTTTTATGATCTTCGTGAAAAAATGCTCCATATTTAGGCGTTTCTCCTGGTATATACGAATTGCAGGCACCATGGTATTCTGCCCAAGGTATAATCCCAAGATTTTTGTCGCCCAGCGGGTAATTTCATTTGGGATAACAGTAGCATGGATGCTAGAATCCATTCCAAATGGCAATACTTTACCTCCCGGAGTCACACACTGTAAGGCTTGTTCAAGGGCGTTACCGGTTGCTTCAATAACAATATCTGCTTTGTGTCCATAGGTAAATTCTGTGATATTTGCTTCAATATCATCCTCTTGGGGATTCCACACGGTTAGTCCGCACTGCCTGGCAATATTGAGCCTGAATGGGTCGATCTCAGTAACTGCCACCTTGGCTGCGATGTTCTTAGCAAATTGGGCAAACAGGTAACCAATTGGACCGAAACCCAATATCAGTACATAATCGTACGGAAGCATCAGTAACGTATTCATGCCATTTACTACGGTCGCCAATGTCTCCACCTGCGTCCCCAGGATGTCATCAATTTCGTCGGGTAGACCATAACACTGTTTTTCAGGTATCAGACAGTATTCTGCATAGCCACCATTCTGCATCACCCCGATGGCATTGTATTTGATATCAACACATTGGCTGGTCAATCCCATGCGGCAAAATGAGCAGAATCCGCAGCGGATGTTGTTATCCACAGCTACACGGTCTCCCACTTTAAAATGGGTAACGTGAGAGCCGATTTCAGCAACCGTTCCGCAAAATTCGTGACCTAAAACGGTATTTTCTTTATAATGATGCTTGCCTTCCAAAATTTTTATGTCTGATCCACAGATACCTACTGCAGATACTTTTATGAGCACATCATCAGGCTGGGTAACTTGTGGTACAGGCAATTCACACAGCTCAATCTTTCCAACATCCCTAAAAATGAGAGCTTGCATGGTTTGCATTCTTCCTCCTTATTATCTTCTTGATAATGATTTATGTATCTATTATTGCAACTATTACGGTTCTCTAATCCGATATAGCATTTCACCCGCATGTGGGGCAACAAGAATTCCTTCCTCTTCGCGGTTTTGCCATTCATCCATGTGTAGTTCTGTAGGTGCCAGGTGCCCCAGGTTGATCCTTCTACAACGCTCAGCTGGAATTCCAGTGGCGAGGGTAACATGTATGCGTGGGGTTTCGATTCCGGTCACCGGGTCATATATACCCAAACCTTTTAGATGCGTGGAATGAGCCAATATGCCACCGGGATAATCTTTATACTTGTCCCATTGAGATAAGAAATAGTCACGGCAATGATATCCAATCTCATCGATGAGCTTGCCATGGGTATAACTGACTTCGTGGATATGCGGTGCATAAATAACAACTTCACCGCCATCCTCCACAACTGGTTCCAGCTTATACATGCCTTTCGCCGCTGTCCATAAGTCATCATACATCCTAGGCATGATTGATAATACCTGCTTGAATGGCTTCTCGACGTAGATGATTTGCCTTAGTGCGGATAATTTTGCTGCCGCCTCCCAGGCTTCTTTTGTTGGACCAAAATACACCCCAGCAACACCCTCGTGACAAACGACGAAACTGAAACTGGCTGTGGGCACATTGATAAACTCAGCAGCTCGATCGATGACCGCCCGTACAGGTGTGTGTAATGTGCCGATCATATTGTAGCTGGTGATCAATGCTCCCAACCAATGAGTGAAATTGATCACTTCAGGTCCTGCTATCCCTGGAAAGAAATATTTATTCCCACCCGAAAACCCCACTACTTCATGCGGGAATACCGGTCCACAGATAAATATCTGGTCATAGTCGTGGATCAGCTTATTCAGCCTCACGGGTACATCTTGCGCCAATATCCCCTTACTGATCTGGTTGATCTCCTCAGCGGGTATCCTTCCAATCTGCATAAAGGTTTCAGGTTTAAACCACTCATGGTTAATGATTCGGGTATTGCCAACCATGCCTTCTTTCACGCGCTTTCCCACCAGGCTACTCAGCTGAGCGTCAGATAATGGCTGATGTGTGCCAAGCGCCACCAGGTAATCCAGTTTTTTCACGCGCTGATCGAGAAGCTCTTCGAACATTTTAAAAACGAATTGCATTGGCATGGTTCTAGTCGTATCGGGGATTAATACCAGTAGCTTTTTGTTTTCCAAAGCAACCGAGTTGATTCCAACACCGATGATCTCGCGTAGCTCATCATTCGTCAGATACCCCTCGCTCAATCCTTTGCCAATCATCAACGCAATCTCATTTCATTTAGAAATTTTCATTGCCAACTTATTCCTAGTTAACCCATTGTCTGGTAAAGGGATCAACCATTTACACACCGCTGAAGGCGGAAAATCCGCCGTCAATCGGGACCACAATCCCAGTGACGAAAGATGATGTAGGAGAAAGTAACCAAAATACTGTGCCCACGAGGTCTTCTGGGCTTCCAAAACGTCTCATCGGAGTATGATCGATAATAGTTTGCCCTCGCATACTTAGATTCCCAGTGCCTTGATCGATCAATAGATATTGATTTTGGTCGGTCAGGAAAAATCCGGGTGCGATGGCATTGACCCGTATCTCCGCTGAATACTCTTGCGCCATGTAGACTGCCAGCCATTGAGTGAAATTGCTGACGGCTGCTTTGGCTGCAGAATAAGCTGGAATTCGGGTGAGTGGGCGGAATGCATTCATCGAAGATATATTCAGGATATTCCCCTTTTTTTGTTGAGCCATGAACTTACCAAACACCTGGCATGCCAAAATGGTCCCCATTAAATTCAAATCAACCACCCAGCTCAGAGCATCCTCTGGTAGATCAAAAAAAGGTAAATCAGCACGTGTGGTTGCATTTGGGTTATTCCCCCCTACCCCATTGATTAACATATCCACACGCCCGTAGGTGCGAATGATCTCCTTCGCATCAACCTCCAGGTCGTCCTTCTTCGACACATCACATGCCAAAGCGAGTGCCTCACCACCTGATCGCTTAATTTCCAGCGTCAGTGTTTCAGCAGATTTCCCATTAATATCTAATATGGCGATTTTCGCACCTACGGTTGCTAGGGCTCGGCATAATGGTGCACACAGCACACCTGCCCCACCTGTTACGACAATGACTTTCTCCTCAAATCCGTTCCATGTTAGAGTGCCTTGATCATCCATGGTCATTCCCTCTTAAAAGTTATATATGTAAAGAAAAGGGTGTTAAATGCCGCCTGAAATGATTTTCTAAATTGCAATAATAGAGCTCACGATTTGATCGCAGGATGGACATGATGCGGTCATAAAATCTCAATTTCACTCCATCCGCCTTTTCGGTGAGTACAGAGCCATAGGTGACATGCAGGATCTCACGTGCGTCAAACTGGTTGAGTAAACCTGGCCAATCTGTGATGGTAATAGTCTCGGGGGCTTTGTTGATTTGGGCCGAGATGAGGTAACTGTGTCTATCCGTTTCAAAACGCTCTTGGGCAAAGGAATAAATCTCCCTGATCAATTCCTGATCTGTCGCAGCAATCGTTCGTAAAGCTTCAAGATAACTGGTACCCGCAGTTTTTACATGTGCCAACCCATGGGTTTGATCCATGAACACCGGATAGATGCTGAATTTATCTGAACCAGAATGTAAGCTCAGCTTATAAGGTCCAAATTGCCGGGCGATGGCAGCATGAATGGTCAGATCTGCTTCAAAAGCATGCACATCTCCAATGTAATCCACCCCTTTCTCAAACCGTCCTACGAATCTGGGAGCAAAACTTATCCACCTCACCCCCAGTCGTTGTAATTCACTGGCGATATATACATGATCAGCTGGTGATGTGGGCAGCTCGGTCTCATCCATTGAAATTTCCACTTCAAATGAATGGGTTTTCGCCACCCGCTGCAGATGTTCAACCATTGTGACCACATGGGCGATGGCATTTCCATACTTCACCATCGCTTTGAGTAATGTAGGTTCATCCAGTTCGATTTGAATTTCTTCGAAGTTGAAGGTTTTCCCAAGCAAGCCTGTCTGCTTAAGCTGCATGTGCACCGGTAAGCGCTGTTCTTTTTCATTGAGCCTGCTCAGGCTATCACTTTGCGAAACGTTATCCACATAACCCCCTGGATCGATGGTGAATAAAGTAAACCCGGCTACTAAACATGCATCGATGTCATCCGTGGTTTTCAAATGGTCTGCATCAGCACCAATATCACCTCGCCAACCTTCTTCAAACACTCCCCAGGTCGCATCATCCATTACCTGTTGTGGAGTACGTCCAGTCCGGGTCATCTCACGGATGGATTGTTGGGCAAAAATCGGAAAGATTCTTCCTTGAACTACCCTCACTGCACGGACGTGCCCTGGCGTTGCGATTCCAAGCCGGTCTCCCATCCCAAAAGATGTATTAAGGCCTAGCGCTATCGGTTGTAACCACGGAAGTTGGGCTCTCAAAGCAGATGCATTATGAGCACTTTGAGAACCAACGAGCAAAGTTTTATCATTGAATTCTGAACTTTCCCCCTTAAAAGCCTCTAGAAGAGTTGTCAACCGAGGGGCCAGCACAACCAGATGAGGTCCCAAAGGTGAGCTCGCCAATCCATATTCCACATCTTGATAATTCACGATCGAATTAGAATATAACCGTAGATTCGTAGAAGTCAATTGAGGGTTCATGAATTTATTTCTTTTACAGGAGAGCCGGTAGATTGGCGGATCAGTAATATGCCTTTTAATCGCTTTACCTTCGTTTCTTTGCGAAGCGAACCAAGGTCCCCACTTAGTTGGGCAAATATTAATTTTGCTGCCTCCACCCCCAGGAGGTGTTTTGGTTGGTCAATTGTTGTGAGTGGAGGTCGTGTGAAATTAGAATAAATAATGTTATCAAACCCGGTCACCGATATATCTTCTGGCACACTTAATCCTACCTGTTGCAATCCTTTTAGCACGCCGATTGCCATCAAATCGTTATAACAAATCACCGCACTCGGCATTTCCGGAAGGTCTAAGAAGTACTCCACCCCTTCAAAGCCTTTTTCAGGGCTATTCCCTGAGACTTGATGAATTAATTCTGTGTAGACAGGCAGACCAGCTTCTCGCATTGCTTGTTTGAAACCCGCCAGCCTTTCCTGGTTAGCACGACCAGCCGAGATATTACCCAGGTAGGCGATTTTTTTGTGACCCAAACTGATGAGATGCTGGCAGACCTTTCCGCTTCCATCCACATCATCATGAAAAAGGGCAAAACAATAATCCTGTGAAGCTTGATTATTTATGGCAACTATTGGGATATTATAAGAATTGATCCGATCGCTTTGTTCAGCGGTGAAATTCGGTGAGCACAAGATCACGCCGTCCACACGATGTTCGCGCATGGTCTGGATAATCGAATTCTCGCGCAAAGGATCGTGCTGAGCAG
>Ga0209253_10003067_pt1 | contig 14723 bp, 13 predicted proteins | sample FrelakmetBRP12BR_FD_187145 | JGI IMG/M metagenome (GOLD analysis project Ga0209253, IMG submission 187145) | Freshwater lake sediment microbial communities from the University of Notre Dame, USA, for methane emissions studies - BRP12 BR (SPAdes)... | ecosystem: Environmental > Aquatic >...
CTCATCGAATTTGGCCGCGCGGCGCCAGCGTCGCGCGCGCACCGACAGGATTCCGGCCTTGAACTTCCTTGCGCACCGATGTCTCATGAAATCCTTATCAACGTAACCCCGCAGGAAACCCGCGTCGCGATGCTCGAGCAGGGCGTCGTGCAGGAGCTCCACATCGAGCGCGCCAGCGCGCGGGGTCTCGTCGGCAACGTCTACCTCGGCCGCGTCGCGCGCGTGCTCCCCGGAATGCAGAGCGCGTTCGTCGAGATCGGCCTCGAGCGCGCCGCGTTCCTCCACATCGCCGACATCTGGGAGCACCGGCAGAACGGGCACGCCGGCGGCGACGCCCGTCCGATCGAGAGGATCCTGCACGAGGGCCAGTCGCTGCTCGTGCAGGTGATCAAGGACCCGATCGGCACCAAGGGCGCGCGCCTGTCCACGCAGGTCAGCCTCGCCGGCCGCCTCCTCGTCTTCCTGCCGCAGGATTCGCACATCGGCATCTCGCAGCGGATCGGCGACGAGGCCGAGCGCGAGATCCTACGCGAGAAGCTGCAGCTGCTGCTGCCCGACGGCCACACGGGCGGCTTCATCATCCGCACGATGGCGGAGACCGCCTCCGGGCGCGAGATGCAGAACGACATCGAGTACCTGACCAAGCTCTGGAACGACCTCAATGCCCGCACGCGCGACGTCCCTTCGCCCGCGCTGCTCTACCAGGACCTGAGCCTCGCCCAGCGCGTGCTGCGCGACATGGCGACCGAGGAGACCTCGCGCGTCGTGGTCGACTCGCGCGAGACCTTCACGAAGATGCTGGAGTTCGCGCGCGAGTACACGCCCGCGCTGCTCGAGCGCATCGCGCACCACGCCGGCGAGCGCCCGCTCTTCGACCTCAACAGCGTCGAGGAAGAGATCGAGAAGGCGCTCGCGCGGCGCGTGAACCTCAAGTCCGGCGGCTACCTGATCGTCGACCAGACCGAGGCGATGACGACGATCGACGTCAACACCGGCGGCTTCGTCAGCGGGAGGAGCTTCGACGACACGATCTTCAAGACCAACCTCGAGGCGGCGCAGGTCATCGCCCGGCAGCTGCGGCTGCGCAACCTCGGCGGCATCATCATCATCGACTTCATCGACATGGAGAACGCCGACCACCGGGCGGCCGTGCTGGCCGAGCTGAACCGCGCGCTCGAGCGCGACCGGACGCGCCTGACGGTCAACGGCTTCACGCAGCTGGGACTGGTCGAGATGACACGCAAGCGCACGCGCGAGTCGCTCGCGCACGTGCTGTGCGAGCCCTGCCCGACGTGCCAGGGCCGGGGCGAGTTCAAGACGGCGCAGACGATCTGCTACGAGATATTGCGGGAGATCCTGCGCGAGGCGAAGCAGTTCAACGCGCGCGAGTTCCGCATCCTCGCCGCGCAGCCGGTGATCGACCTCTTCCTGGACGAGGAGTCGCAGTCGCTCGCGCAGCTCGGCGATTTCATCGGCAAGCCGATCTCGCTCCAGGTCGAGTCGATCTACACGCAGGAACAGTACGACATCGTGCTGATCTGATGGGCGGTCCGCGGGTTCGCAGCTATCCGGCGAATCACGCGTGGCGGTCGTGGGGCCGCCTTCAGGCGGCTTGCAATATCCGGCGGAAGCCGGACCCACGGGCGTGCGCGGGGACGGTGTCGGGCCTGACCTAACCCGCGAGGTGTCGGCAGATGTTCGGCAAGCTCTGGTCGCGCGCCAAGGCATTCTTCACCCGGCTCTTCCGGCGAGCGCCGCCGGAGCCGGGCCGCTTCGAATCCGGCAGCAAGGTCTCCTTCCGCGGGCTCCTCGCGGTGGCGCCGTGGATCCTGCCGCAGCGCGATTACCTCGTCTACGTTCCGCAAGGCCACTCGCGCTGGCGCCGCGCGCCGCTCGTCGTGCTGCTTCACGGCTGCCGGCAGACGGCCGAGGAGATCGCCGCCGCGACCCGGATCGCCGCGCTGGCGGACGACCTCGGCTGCCTCGTCCTGCTGCCGCGGCAGAACCCGCGCGCGAACGCGTGGGGCTGCTGGAACTGGTTCGACCGGGCGACGGCGCACGGCTGGGGCGAGAGCGCGATCGTCGCCGCGCAGGTGCGCGCCGTGCGCCGTAGGTACCGGATCGATCGCAGGCGCGTGTTCGTCGCGGGGATGTCCTCGGGCGGCGCGCTTGCCGCCGTGCTCGGCGTGCGCAGACCCGACGTCGTCGCCGGCGCTTTCGTGCATTCCGGCATTGCCTGCGGCGCCGCGTCGTCCCCGCTCGCCGCGCTCGGCGTGCTGAAAGCCGGCGCGGACACCGACGTTGCCGGCATCGGGCAGGCGGCACGCGCGCGCGCCGATCCCGGTGCGCTGCCAGTGCCGCTGATGGTCGTTCAGGGCCGCCGCGACGACGTCGTCGCCCCGGTCAACGCCGCGCAGCTCGTCCGGCAATACCTCGCCCTGAACGCGCATCCGGCGGCCACGGCAGGCACGAGCGACGATCTTCCGCCGCCGGATCGCGCCGAGGCTGCGACCACGCCCGACGGCCGCACGATGACGACGAGCGAATGGCGCGTGGCCGGCCGCCTCGTCGCGCGGCACGTGCTGGTGAGCGATCTCGGCCACGCGTGGAGCGGCGGCGACGACCGGTATCCATACAACGATCCGCACCCGCCCGACGCGACGGGGCTGCTGCACGCGTTCGTCGCCGACACCTCACGGTAGCATGGAGGCCGCGATGAGCCCGACCCCACCCCCGCCGCTCGCGACGCTCGATCACCTCGTCGTCGCCGCCACGACGCTCGCCGACGGCATCGAATACATCGCCGACGTCACGGGTGTCGCGCCGCAGCCGGGCGGCAGGCACGTCGCGATGGGGACGCACAACGCGCTCGTCCGTCTCGGCGAGCGCGTCTACCTCGAGATCATCGCGATCGACCCCGCGGGGACGAAGCCCGCGCGGCCGCGCTGGTTCGGCCTCGATAGCATCGCGCTGCAGGCCGAGCTGACCGAGCGGCCGCGGCTCATCCACTGGGTCGCACGCACGCGGGACGTCGCGCGGGCCGTCGCGCAGTGCCCGGTCGCACTGGGCACCGTCCACCCCATGGAGCGGGGACATTTCCGCTGGAAGATCACGATCGCCGACGACGGCACGCTGCCGTGCAAGGGCATCGCGCCGACGCTGATCGAGTGGAACGTGCCGATGCATCCGGCCGACCTGCTGCCCGAATCGGGGATCTCCATTGCGGGTCTCGCGGCGGCGCACCCCGAGCCCGCGCAGATCCGCGCCGCGCTCGCTGCGCTGGGACTCGACGGCGTGCTGCCGGTGACCTACGACCGCGACGCGCGGCTTGCGGCGATGCTGCGCACGCCGCGCGGGATCGTGACGCTCTGATCGGGACGTCGGTCGCCGATGCAGAGGCTCGCTAGGCGAGCGCCCCGCGCGCCGCGACCGGCCACAGGCACTCCACGCGCGTGCCGCGCACGCCGACGATCCAGTCGTAGAGGTTGACCGTCGGGTCGCAGTGGCCCGGGATCAGCCAGAGCCGGTCGCCGATCAGCGGAGGCGGCGCGTCGGGCGCGACGGCCAGCACGCCGTGCTCGTCGGACGCCTTCGCATACGTCAGCCCGCGCACGCCGTAGACGAGCGGAGGACCCGAGTCGAACGCGAAGGCCTTGAGGCCGGCGTCGACGACGGCGCGCTCGCGCACCGGCGCGCTCATTACGGTAGCCAGCACGAACAGGCTCTGCTCGAACGCGTGCTGGTCGGGCCCGAGCGCGTTCCGCTGGTAGTCGGCGTCCATGAACACGTACGAGCCGGGCTGGATTTCCGTGTAGACGCGGCTGTCGCGCTCGTGCTGCCACGTGCCGGTCCCGGCACCGGTGATCGTCGGGCACGCGATGCCGGCGGCCTCGATCGCCGCCTTGGTCTCGCCGGCCTGCTCCGCCGCGCGCGCGATCGCCGCCCGCCGCTCCTCGGGTGCCCGCAGGTGCTGCGCGGCGCCGTGGTAGGCGTGGATCCCGCGAAACGAGAGCCCCGGCGTCCGCGCGATCGCCTGCGCGACTGCCAACGCCGGTGCGCCCGGCGCCGTGCCGCAGCGGTTGGCGCCGACATCGACCTCGACCAGCACGTCGATCGCGACGCCGGCGGCCCGCGCCGCGGCACCAATGTGGCGGACGTTCGCCGCGTCGTCCGCCAGCACGCCGATCCGCGCCGACCTGGCCATGCGCGCGAGCCGCTCGAGCTTCCCGGCACCGACGATCTCGTTGGTGACGAGCACGTCGCGGATGCCGGCGGCGACGAACGCCTCGGCCTCGCCGACCTTCTGGCAGCAGATGCCGATGGCGCCGCGCCCGACCTGCGCGTGCGCGATGTCCGGGCACTTGTGCGACTTCGCGTGCGGGCGCAGCGCGACGCCGGCGCCGCGCACCGCATTCGCCATCAGTTCGAGGTTGCGCTCGAACGCGTCGAGGTCGACGACGAGTGCCGGGGTGTCGATGTCCTCGACGGAGTCGCCGCTGCGGGCAGGCGGGCTTTGCATCCGGCGGATCGTAACCCACGGCGCATCCGGACACCAAGAGGTGCCCGCCTTCCGCGCGTCACCCCGGAAGCCGGTAGCTACTTCGCGACGGCGGCTTCGGCGGCGGCGAGCTGTCCGTAGACGACCTGGGAGATCCGGAGCAGCTGCGCGCGATCGACGCTGCCAGAGATCGCGTAGCCGCAGGCGTCGTCGATCCAGTAGAAGACACCCACGCCGTTCTCGACGGCGTACCGGAACGCGGTCTCGCCGGTGCCCGACGGCTGCCGGCGCACCTGCAGCGACAGCCGCTGCTTGTCGGCGTTCTCGTACATGAAGAGTGCGGTCGGCTGTTCGTTGCCCGCGACGAGGCGGCCTCCGACCAGCGCATAGCCGACACCGTTCAGGTCCGGCGCGTGCACGGCAAAGCCGAGACGCTTCGTGAGCCACGTCACGAGCCGCTTCTCCTCGTTCGCCCAGACCTCGACCGGCCGGTTGACGTCCGCGGCGTACAGCGCGTGCGCGAACGCCGCCTGCCGCGCGAACGTCGTCGGCGTGCCCGAGTGCTCGATCAGCGCATCGCGCCCGAACCAGCCCAGGCCGACGCCGACGAGCAGCGTGGCGGCCGCCGCGAACGCGGGCACGATCCACCGCCGGACGCCTGCGGCATGCCGGTCGGGCGCCGAGGCAGCCGCGAGCAGCCGCGCGGGGATCGGCTCGGCCAGCACCGGGTCGAGCGCGTCGCGCAGCGCGGCGTTCAGCGCGCGCATCCCGGCGACGCGCGCCGCGAGCTCGGCGTCCGACGCGAGCGCCGCCTCGAACGCCGCAACGCGCGCGGACGCGAGCTGACCGTCGACGTACGCGTGGACGTCGGCGTCGGGGATCGGCGACGGCGCGGGCGCACTCACGGCAGGACTCGCTCGTTCATTTGACGACGCGCAGCGCGGCCGCCGGCTCGGCGAGCATCTGCCGCAGCTTGCCCCGCGCCCGCGACAGCCGCGACATCACGGTTCCGATGGGGACGGACAGCACGCCGGCGATCTCGTCGTAGCGCAGCTCCTCGACCGCCGCGAGCAGCAGCACCTCGCGCTGATCCGGCGAAAGGCGGCCGATGTGCTCGACGAGCTCGAGCAGCTCCAGGCGGTCGAGCGCTTCCGACCGCACCGGCAGCTGCCACGCCGGGTTGCCGGGATCGGCGTCGATCGACACGTTGGCGGCGTCGCGGCGGGCGAGCGCGAGCTGGTTCACGTGGACGTTGTGCATGATGGTGAACAGCCAGGCGCGCAGGTCGCTGCCGCTGCGCCACAGGCGCCGCTTCTCCCACGCGCGGGCGAGCGTGTCCTGCACGAGATCGTCGGAACGCGTCGCATCGCCCGTCAGAACGCGCGCGTAACGGCGCAGCCGCGGGATCGCGGCCACCAGTTCCGGATGCGGAAGGCCCGGCGCATCGGAGGCGGTGTGCGGCGTCACGGGATCAAAGGATGGCCATCGAGGTGAGACCCGCATTGTCGGCCCCGGGCGAGGATGCCGCCAGCTTTCCGGCAGTCATCGGGTCGCCCCCGCAGGCACGGCGGGCCGGCCCCCGCTCCAGGAGACGGGAGCCGTCCTCGATGCCCGTTACGGCTTGACGACGTGCCAGACGCTGTTGAAGCCGTCCCCGGTCTTGTCGCCCGGCTTCTGGTCCTTCGCCCAGAGGTAGACCGGCTTGCCCTTGTACGCCCACTGCTTGCCGCCGTCGTCGCGCGTCACGATCGTCCAGTCGCCGGAGGCTTTCGCATCGCCCGCGGCCATGAGCGGGGGCCAGTTGGCGGCGCAGGGACCGTTGCAGGCGCTCTTGCCGTCGGCATCCTTGTCGAACGTGTACAGCGTCATGCCGGCGGTGTTGGTCAGCACGCCGTCCATCGTCTTGGCCGGGGCTTGCGCGACGGCCGTCGTCGCCAGGGCGGACGCGGCGACGAAGGAAAGGACGGCCAGCGGCGCCCGAAGTGTACGAATCATGGGGATCTCCCTGAAGTTGTCGGAAACACCCCGTCAACAGGCTGGGGCGGGCGCCTATTCCATCCGCACTAGATCAGGAACAGCGTGGCCAATCCGAGGAAGATGAAGAATCCGCCCGAATCGGTGACCGCCGTGATCAGCACCGACGAGCCCACCGCGGGATCGCGGCCGAACCTGAGCATCGTGATCGGGATCAGCACGCCCATCAGCGCGGCGAGCATCAGGTTCAGCGTCATCGCCAGCACCATCACGAGCCCCAGCGCCGCGTCCTTGTACAGCACGCCGGCGACGAGGCCCATCACGCCGCCCCAGACGACGCCGTTGACGAGGCTCACCGTGATCTCCTTGCGGATCAATTGCCGCGCGTTCGCGGCCGCCACCTGCCCCAGCGCGACGGCGCGCACGATCATCGTGATCGTCTGGTTGCCCGAGTTGCCGCCGATGCCGGCGACGATCGGCATCAGCGCCGCGAGCGCGACCAGCTTCTCGATCGAGCCCTCGAACACGCCGATGACGCGCGACGCGATGAACGCCGTCATGAGATTGATCGCGAGCCACGCCCAGCGGTTCCGGAACGACGCCCAGACCGACGCGAAGACGTCCTCTTCCTCGCGGAGGCCGGCCTGCGCGAGCAGGTCCTCCTCGCCGCTCTCGCGGACGAAGTCCAGCACCTCGTCGACGGTCACCCGGCCGACCAGGCGATCGTTGGTGTCGACGACGGGCGCGGAAACGAGGTCGTAGCGCTCGAACGCGGACGCCGCGACGTCCGCCTTCTCGTGCTGCAGCAGCTTGACCACCGGCGGCTTCATGATCGCCTCGACCGTCGTCTCCGGATCGGTGACGATCAGCGTGTTGATCGGCAGCATGCCCAGCAGCCGTTCGCTGCGGTCGACGACGAACACCTGGTCGGTCTGCGAGGGCAGCTCCTCGAAGCGGCGCAGGTACCGGAGCACCACCTCGAGGGTCACGTCGGGACGCACGGCGATGTCCTCGAAATCCATCAGCGCGCCGACCATGTCGTCGTCGAAGGACATCGCGGCGCGCAGCTGCTCGCGCTCCTCGACCGGGAGGCTCTGGAACACATCGTCCATCACCTCCTGCGGCAGATCCGGGGCGAGCTCCGCGATCTCGTCGGCCTCGAGCGTCTCGGTCGCGGCGACGAGCTCCTCCGTGTCCATCGACGAGATCAGCGACTCGCGGACCGCGTCGGAGACCTCGAGCAGGATGTCGCCGTCGCGCGCAGCACGGACGAGGTCCCAGACGTAGAGGCGCTCGTCCAGGGGCAGCGCCTCGAGGATGTAGGCGATGTCGGCCGGGTGCAGCCGGTCGAGCTCGCGCTGCAGCGTCTCCTTGCTCTTCCTGTAGACGGCGCTCTCGGCCAGCTCGGCGCGCATCGCGTCGGCATCCTGCCCGACCTGATCCCTGACCAATCCCTCGACCAGCCGGTGCTTGCGCAGCAGCGCCGTCACGTCGGCGAGCGCATCCTGAACGCTCGCGTGCGCTTCGGGCCGTACGGTCTCTCCGGTTTTCAGGGGTTCGAGCATCGCGACGCCGTCGAAGGTCGTCTGCGCGCGGCGGCGCGCAGGCCGCCCGCATTCTAACCCCGCGCGCGTCGCGGCAACGGGGTCACGATGGGCATCCGGCGGCTCGCTGCCGGACCGTTCCGGCGCCACCGCGTCGACGCCGCCAGCTGCGTCAGGGAATCGTCGCCGAGGGCATGCGGGCGAGGATCGTCGCGACGCGTCCGTCGAGATACGCGGAATCGGGCCTGCGCTCGAAGAGCCGGGGGCTGGGCGTCATCGCGGCGAGCCGCGCCGCCTGGCTGGCCGACAGTTGCGCCGCCGACACGCCGAAGTAGCGTTGCGCGGCGGCCTCGGCACCGAACACCCCGTTTCCCCACTCGATCACGTTGAGGTACAGCTCCAGGATGCGCTGCTTCGGCAGCATCGTCTCGAGCAGCACGGTGATCGCGGCCTCCTCCGCCTTGCGCCAGTAGCTCCGTTCGGGCGACAGGAACAGGTTCTTCGCCAGCTGCTGCGTGATCGTCGAGCCGCCGCCGACGACGCGGCCGCGCTTCCGGTTCCGCTCGAGTGCGAGCTGGATGCCCTCCCAATCGAAGCCGCGGTGCTCGACGAACCGGGCGTCCTCGGCGGCGATCAGCGCGCGCTTCAACTGGACCGAGATCCGCGCGTACGGCACCCACCGGTACTGCAGCGTGGCGGCCGGGTTCCGCGCGCGCATTTCGTCCAGCCGCTGCGCCATGAACGCGGTCTCGCGCGGCGGCTGGTAGCGGTACCAGCCGATGTGCGCGGCGATCCATCCGGTCCACGCGAGCGCGAGCGCGGCGAGCGCCACGAGCGCCCAGGAAAGCGCGCGGCGCAGCAGCGCGAGCGGGCCCCTGCGGGCCGGGCGGCCGGTCATCGCCGGCTCCTGCTATTCGCTGCGGAGCTCGTCGCCCTTCGTGAACATCCACGTCCGCGTGATGTGAAGGACGTCGGTGTCGCGCTTGATGTCCGGCGAAAACGGCGCGAACGGCGCCGACATCTCGACGATCCGGAGCGCGGCGGCGTCGAGCACCTTCTGTCCCGACGAGCGGTTGATCTCGACGCTCTCGACGCTGCCGTCGCTGCGGATCGACACGGTGAGCAGCAGGCTGCCGTAGAGCTTCAGCTCGCGCGCCGCCTCGGGGTAGTTGAGGTTGCCGATGCGCTCGATCTTGGCGCGCCAGTCCTCGATGTAGCGCGCGAACCGGTACTCCTCGGCGCGGGCCCCGACGAAGCGGCGCTTCGGCCGCTGCTGGTAGACCTCCATCTCCTTGGCGATGCGCGCCTCCATCCGCATCGACTCGAGGGTCCGCTGCGCGAGCTCGGTGGCCGACGGCTGCACCACCGGCTCGGGGACATCGATCGGCTTCGGGACGGCGGGCGCGGCCGGCACGCTCTGCAGGCGCGTCATCAGCTCCTTGGCCTCGGTCTCGAGCGACTGGATCTTCTGCGTCGCGACGGCGATCTCGCCGCTGGTGCCGGCCTTCGGCAGCAGCGGCAGCGGCGTCTTCGCGCGCCGCTCGGCGTCGGTGTTGCCGCCGCCGTCGAGGTTGGCCTGCGCCAGGATGTCGGCCTTCGTCGGCTTCGACTTCGTCTTCGCGTTGACCAGCGCGACCTCGAGCGGCGGCCCGCGGTCCAGGCGCTTTGCGAGGTCGGATGGCTTGAAGCGGATCGCGAGCAGCGTCGCGTGGACCAAGATCGATGCGCCGAGCGCGTAGACGACGAGCTGCTGCGTGCCGGCAAGCCCCCGCAGATCCGGAAGGTTGAGGAAGGCCAGCGCCCGCGTGAGCTCCGGACGGCGCGCGCGCAACAGCGACGCTGCCGTTCTGCGGGCCGGCGGCGGGAGCGGGCGCGTCCTGGGCGAGTCGGGTCGGCGGAGCAAGTGTGCGCGGTGCGTGAAACGAATAGTCTATCGCAGCCGGGGGTGGCCGGGTCGGATCACGCGCCGGCGTCCGCTGCTCCCGGTTCGCCGGCGTAGCGGCATTCGAGCGTGGCGGCGAGCAGGTCGATGCGCCCGATGCCGACGCGCACCGGGGTGTCGGGCGCGAGCGGCGGCAGGTCGGGCAGGCGCACGACGAGCGGCAGGCGGGCGAAGCGGACCAGGTTCTCGCGGATCACGGTGGCGGGCGTTTCCTCCACCCGCTCCTGCAGCAGCCAGCGCAGGCACCAGTAGTGCTCCATCCGGTCCTGGAACTCGGCATAGCTCGAGTACGTCGCCTCGAAATCGGTGAGCGCGGCGTAGAGCTCGGCGTCGTTCTCCGCGTAGGGCGGCTTCTCGCCGGCGATCGCGGCCAGCAGCTGGCGCTGGTTGACGAGGTCGCTGTAGCGGCGCAGCGGCGAGCTCGACCACAGGTAGTGCGCGAGCCCGAGCCCCTGGTGCTCGGCCGGGCGCGTGCTCATCTTCACCTTGCCGTTCGCCTGCGTGCGGTAGAGGCCCGCGATCCTCACGTCGGCGAGCAGCTTACCCCACGTGCTGTTGACGAAGATCATCAGCTCCGAGACGACCTTGTCGAGCGGCGAGCCACGCGGCCGCGGGACGATCGTCACCCGGCCGTCGGGGGCGGCGTCCCAGTCGACGTAGAAGCTGTAGTCGATGCGGGGAAAGTCGGGCTTGCCGCGCGCAGCGGAGAGCGCCTGCACGAGCTTCCACAGCACGCGCAATTCCCCGCTCCACGGCGGGTCCGACGGTGCGGGAAGGTCGTTGGCGAACGCCTCGCCCACCGCATCCAGCCGCAGATTGGCGGCGATCGGGACGCGATCGAGCTGCGTCCGGTGCCGGACCAGCGCGCCGGCGTGCGTGACTTCGGCGTACAGCGACAGCGCCGGCGGCGTCTGCCCTTCGGCGAGCGTGAACGCTTCGACCGCGACCTCCGGCAGCATCGTGATCTTGCGCCCCGGCATGTAGACGGTAGACAGTCGCGCTCGCGCGATGGCATCGAGCGGGGAGTCGCGGGGAATCGCGAGCGCGGGCGCGGCGATGTGGATCCCGACTTCGTAGTTCCCGTTCGAGAGCTCACGCACCGACAACGCGTCGTCGATCTCGGTCGTCGTGTGGTCGTCGATGGAGAACGCGCGGACGTCCGCCAGCGGGAGCTCGGGAGGGGCCGGAAGCGTTCCCCACGACGGGAACGCGATTCCCCGCGGAAACGCCTGCGCCAGAAACGCGTTGTAGTGGTAGTCGTGCGACGAGGGGATCGCCCCGCATTCGGCGAGCAGCGTCACCGGGTTCGTCTTCAGCGCTTCGCAGGCTCCGGCAAGCGCCTTCCACTCGACCGCGTTCTTGTCCGGCTTGTACAGCAGCATAGGGAGGACGGCGCGCAGCGCTTCGGGCAGCCGGTGCGCGGAGAGCTCCTCCTGCCATGCCGCCATTGTCTGCGCTTCGCGCTTCCTGCGCTCGACCGAGGCGAGCGCCGCCTTCAGCGCGTCGGGCGGCGCCTTGCGGTAGCGGCCCTTGCCGCGCTTGTAGAAGTACATCGGCGCCGCGGCCAGCGCGACCGCGACGGCCGCGGCTTCGGGCGACGCGGGCGCGCGGCCGAAGTACTCGTGCGCGAGGTCGGCGAACCCGAACTCGTCGTCCGCCGACACTTCCCAGAGGAAATTCGGGTCGAGCTCCTGCGCGAGCTTCTGCGCCTGGGCGTTCAGTGCCGCCGGCGACGGCTCCGTGAAGCGCAGCAGGACCGCCGCCGCCTTGATCTTCAGGCGCTTGCCGGACGCGGCCTCGACCTGCAGCGACGTGTCGTTGTCGGCGAGGACCGTCCCAGCCTTGAGCTGGCCGTCGTCCTCGAAAAAGACGTGCATGGCGAGAGGGATGGCGATGCGCCGGAGCGCAGGTCGCGGAACGGTTGGTGCCGCGCCGCGCGCACGAGCGCGTCCGGCAGGGCGAAGCAGCGATTATACGGGTCGCCGCATTTCCTCCCGCCGGGCGCGACGGGAGCCACGCCGCGCTTGCGGGGCGACGGCAATCCCGACCGAATCAAGGCAGCAGCAGCGACCCCAGTTCCATCGCGGCATCGTGCAGCGGCCGGAAGAATTGCGCCGCCATGTCGGCGGACGGCGCGAGGCGCCCCTGCAGGATCACGTTGATCCCGGCGACGTAGTGCCCGGCGGAATCACGGACCGGAACCGCAAGGGTGCAAAGCCGCAGCTCCATCTGCTGGCTGGCAAACGCGAACCCTGTCTCGCGCACGGCCTGCAGCGCGTCGCGGATCTTCGCGGGCGTGGTCAGCGTGTGCTCGGTATAGGGATGGAGCCGTACCCGCGCCAGGTAATCGTCGAGCTCTTCCGGCGGCAGGTGCGCCAGCATCACCTGGCCGATCGACGTGCAATACGCCGGCAGGCGGCGCCCGACATTGAGCGCCGGCGACATGATCCGCGACGACGCCGAGCGCGCGATGTAGACAATTTCGTCGCCGTCGAGAATCGCCAGAGAGCAGGCCTCCCGCAGCGATTCTCCCAGCCGGTCGAGGATCGGCTGCGCCAGCACGGCGAGCGGAGACGCCGACAGGTAGGCGTGGCTGAACGAAAGCACGCGCGGCCGCAGATAGAAGCGGCGCGCGTCGTCCGCAGCGACGAAGCCGAGCTTCGCCAGCGTATGGAGACTTCGCCGGGCGGCCGCCCGCGGGATGCCGGTGAGGTGGCTGACCTGCGCTATCGACATCCCGCGCTTCTTGTCGGAAAGTGCCAGCAGCACCGCGAGGCCGCGCGCCAGTGCGGTGACGAAATCCGGATCGTCGCCGAAGCCGGTGATGGTATCGGCGGCCAGCCGGTCTGGATCCGTGAACTTGGGCGGGGGCGGTACCGCAGCGGCTTCGGGCACCACCCTGACGGGCGACGTCTTGGCGGCAGGTGCGTGAGTAGGCATGGGTCGTTCCAGGCGGGGCGAAGAGACGGCGCTCGAATTCGGCGACATGCGCCCAGAAAGGGCGTATGTCGCCCATACATTACGATAACGTCCAAAAAATCTCTAGTCCGCGCTTCGTTTTGGCGCGAAACGTCTCATTCATGGGCGTTTAGCGCACATTGTGTCGACATACGCCCTTGACGCACTCTCCCGGGCCTCTTATCGTTGTGGCATCGATACGGACTAGCATTACTGCCCCGCCGGCGGTTCTGGATCGAAGGCACCCCGAACGCCGATGACCCAGCCGTCCACCAGGCCGCCGAGAGCCGCGCCACCGCGGACATCGGCAACGTGCTCGCCGCGATCCGTTAGAACCTCGCCCCGGAAACCTCTCCGCATGGAAACCAAACTCATCACCGTCAATGGCAAGCCGCTCGGCGGCGGTGCCCTTCCGATCATCATCACACCGCTGGTTGGTCCGACCAAGGCGGCGTTGCTGGACGAAGTGGCCGCGATCGTCCCAAAGAAGCCGGACCTCCTCGAATGGCGGATCGATTACTTCGAGGGCATCGGCGACGCCTCGCTGGTCATCGAAACCGCGCTGGCGGTCCGGTCGGCGTCCGGCGGCGTTCCGGTCCTGCTCACGCGTCGCAACGCGAACGAGGGCGGACAGCCGATCCCGATTGCGGAGCCTGCCGTGGTGGCGATGTACACGGCAGCGTGCAAGGCGCGCTGTGTCGAATTGATCGACTACGAGCTCTCCAACGCCCCCGAGGATCTGCAGCGCCTGCGCGCCGTTTCCGCGGAGAACGGCATCACGATGATCATGTCGTACCACAACTTCCAGCTCACCCCCGGACCGGCGGTGCTCGACGGCAAGTTCCTCGAAGCCGAGCGGCTGGGCGCCGACGTCGCGAAGGTCGCGGTGATGCCGAGGGATCCGCAGGACGTGCTGACGCTGCTTGCCGCGACTTACCGTGCCAGCCAGACGATCGGCGTGCCGTTGATCACCATGTCGATGGGTGGCGTGGGCTCGCTGTCGCGGGTCATGGGCTGGGTCTACGGCTCGGCGGCGACGTTCGCCGTCGGCAAGAGCAGCTCGGCGCCGGGACAGATCGCCATCGAGGACCTGCGCGCGGTGCTCGCCACCGTTCGCCGCGCGGTGGCCGGCGGCTGACCGGCATCGCACCAGGACTCATTCACGGCAACGTGCGCGGCATGCGGGACACCGCCCACATCGGATCCAAAGGCAAAGGAGACACGCACATGGCCACCGGCGCCCCCGAAGTGAAGAAAGGCATCACCGAGGAACAGCAGCAGGAGCTCGACGAGGTCTTCGCGCGCGCAAGGAAGGCGCTTGCCATCATCGAGACCTACGATCAGGCGCGCGTCGATCGCCTGTGCCAGGCCGTGGCGTGGGCAGTGGCGAACAAGCAGACGTTCAAGCGTCTCGTTGACATGGGCATCAAGGAGAGCGGCCTCGGCGACGCGGTGAGCCGGATGGGCAAGCGGATGAAGATCCGCGGCGTCCTGCGCGACGCGCTGCGGCAGAGGAGCGTCGGCGTCATCGAGGAGCTGCCCGAAAAGGGCATCGTCAAGTACGGCAAGCCGGCAGGGATCGTCGCCTGCATCGTGCCGACGACGAACCCGGACCTCACGCCGGCCGGCAACGCCATCTACGGGATCAAGGCGCGCGACGTCGTCATCTTCTCGCCGCACCCGCGGTCGAAGAAGACGTCGTTCGAGACCGTGCGGCTGATGCGCGAGGCGCTCGAGCGCGAAGGCGCGCCCGCCGACATCCTGCAGTGCCTGACCCGGGTCAACATCCCGATGTCGCAGGCGCTGA
>Ga0209253_10003069_pt1 | contig 14717 bp, 8 predicted proteins | sample FrelakmetBRP12BR_FD_187145 | JGI IMG/M metagenome (GOLD analysis project Ga0209253, IMG submission 187145) | Freshwater lake sediment microbial communities from the University of Notre Dame, USA, for methane emissions studies - BRP12 BR (SPAdes)... | ecosystem: Environmental > Aquatic >...
CGCACAACGCTAGCCTTCATGTTAGCACACAGGGAGCGTCAGCGCCATTTGGCATTGCCCATCCCTGGAGACGGCATACCCAGTGTTATAGACAATCAGCAGATTCGCAACAAATTGCTATTGACAGCCGATTTGAGGTCCTCTATAATTAGGAGTTGCGCATAAATGCGAAATCCTCGTTGCGTGTTCTCATCATTGGTCAAGTGATCCCCTTCTTTTTCACTTTTGGCGCATCATGCCCAGCAAAGGAGTGTGTACGAGTTGATTCCCACTGTGTCGCCATCTGATTCCAAAGACATTGCCAGGAGATCGTTTGCCAGCTCGTCCCCGGTACTTGGGATACCCAACCTGATCCAAATCCAGTTTGACTCCTTCCGTCGGTTCCTGGAGCAGGGCCTGCGGGAGCTATTCGAGAACCTCGCCATACAAGACCCGGCCGGGACTCGACTCGAACTGCGCTTTGTCAACTGTGAGTTGGGTCCGCCCAAGAACTCGATACCGGCTTGCCGTGAGCGCGACCTGACGTACTCAGCGCCCCTCTACGCCAAAGTGCAGTTGGTGGTCAAAGAGACAGGGGAAATAAAGGAACAGAATATCTTTATTGCTGACATCCCTCTGATGACGCCCACTGGCACATTCATTATCAACGGCGCCGAACGAGTCGTGGTAAGCCAGTTGATCCGCTCGCCCGGCTTGTACCTGACTGTTGAAACAGATCTCGCCACCGGTCGTGACCTCTGCTACGGCAAACTCATTCCCGAACACGGGTCTTGGCTCGACTTCGAGACTAGCAGCAAGGACATCATATGGGTGAAGGTCAACGGAAAGAGGCGCTTCCCGGTCACCACCCTCCTGAGAGCCATCGGATATCCGTCGACTGAGGAGTTGATCACCCTCTTCCAGGATGCGGACAACTCGCCGGACCACTCCTTCATCGCAGCTAGCGCCAAGCAGGACTCTCTCATCAAGACCGAGAATGACGCCATCCTGGAGATATACCGGCGTCTGCGCCCTGGCGATGTGCCCAACCCCGACAACGCCAGGAACCTGCTGAATAACCTCTTCTTCCACCCTCGGCACTACAATCTCGGCAAGGTGGGACGCTACAAGCTGAACAAGCGACTGGGAGAGGCACCAGACACTGCCAATCTGCTGGCGTTGAGCCGCGAGGATCTGGTAGCCATAGTCCGCCACATAATCATGGTCAACAACGGACAGGATGCGCCCGACGACATCGACCACCTGAGCAATCGGAGGCTTCGCACAGTCGGTGAGCTCATACAGAACCATTTGCGTGTGGCCCTCCTGAACCTGGAGCGCATGGTAAGAGAGCGCATGAGCATTGTAGATACTGCCACCGTCACTCCCAATGCTCTGATAAACACCAGGCCGATAACGACCGCTATTCGCGATTTCTTCAGTGGCTCCCAGCTTTGCCAGTTTATGGACCAGACCAATCCGCTGGCAGAACTGACTCACAAACGGCGCCTTTCTACCCTTGGCCCCGGAGGTCTTTCCAGAGAACGCGCCGGATTCGAAGTGCGCGACATACACCATTCCCACTATGGTCGCATTTGCCCTATCGAGACGCCGGAGGGACCAAACATCGGCTTGATCGCGTCTCTGGCCACGTACGGAGCAATCGACGAATACGGCTTCATAACGACGCCATATCGAAAAGTCGTCCGTGAAGTGGAGAATACCTACGAGCAATTGCTCAACCGAACCCTCGGAGAGGCCCTGGTTGACCAGGATGGCAAACGCATCGCCAAGGAAGGAGCTCGCGTGACTCCCAACCTTGCCCGGGAAATCTCCGGATTACCATCTCGAAACATCAAAGTGGTGCCTTTCGTTTCACACGAGATCGTCTATCTGTCCGCCGACCGGGAAGAGGACTACGTTGTCGCTCAGGCCAGCGCCCCTCTCAACGGCAATGATGAGTTCAGTGAGAGCAAGATTGAATCCAGAAAGGGAGAGCGGTTTCCCAGGGTGTCCCCAGAAAACGTTGACTTCATGGATGTCTCGCCGAAGCAGATAGTGGGCATCTCTGCCTCGTTGATCCCATTCCTGGAGCATGACGACGCCAACCGCGCGCTGATGGGCTCCAACATGGAGCGCCAGGCAGTGCCCCTCCTCTGTTCCGAATCTCCAGTAGTCGGGACGGGGATGGAGCAGCAGGTGGCAAGGGACAGCGGGCAGTTGGTCCTCGCTGGAAGCGAGGGTGATGTGATCTCCGTCACCAGCAGAGAAATCGTACTCAGGGCTGACGATGGAGAGGAACACAGCTACCCATTGATGAAATTCATGCGTACGAACCAGGGAACCTGCATCAACCAGCGCCCCATCGTCAACAAGGGCGATCGAGTCAAACCCGGACAGGTGCTGGCTGACAGCTCTGCCACCGACCATGGGATACTGTCCCTCGGTCAGAACGTACTCTGTGCATTCATGAGCTGGGAAGGCTACAACTTCGAAGACGCCATCGTGATATCAGAGAAGCTGGTCAAGGAAGACAAGTTCACTTCGATCCACATTGAGAGGTACGAAGTCGAGGCCAGGGAAACCAAGCTGGGCTCCGAGGAAATCACCAGGGACATACCTAACGTGGGCGAAGAGAGTCTGCGCAAGCTGGATGACGAAGGCATTGTGCAGGTCGGCGCCGATGTTGAGTCGGGAGACATCCTGGTGGGCAAGATCACTCCAAAAGGAGAGACAGAGCTGAGCGCCGAAGAGAAACTGCTTCGGGTGATTTTCGGAGAGAAGGCCCGGGAGGTCAAGGACACCTCTCTGAGAGTGCCTCACGGCGAGAGAGGGTTAGTGATCGCGGTAAGGATCTTCACCAACCGTGATGAGTTGCCCGAGGGCGTCAGCAAGCTAGTGCGTGTGTGGGTGGCCCAGAAACGCAAGGCTTCCGTGGGCGACAAGCTGGCTGGGCGGCATGGCAACAAGGGCGTCATTGCCCGCGTCCTGCCAGAGGAAGATATGCCGTTCTTGCCTGACGGCACCTCCATTGACATTGTTCTGAACCCTATCGGTGTGCCCTCTCGTATGAACCTCGGTCAGATATTCGAGACGCATCTTGGCTGGGCCGCCAATGAACTGGGTTTCAAAGCAGATTGTCCCGTATTCGAAAGCGCCGACACTGCCGTTGTTGAGGACGCGCTGGCCAGAGCCTGGATAGTCCGCCAAGCCAACGTCGCCAGCAGCAACTTGACCACCGGAAGCAGATTGGAGCGTGCCGGGGAATGGCTCCAGGAGCAGGGGTTCAACCCGGCAGTAGTACTCAGCGACGAGTACAACGGCGAGTCCAAGCGGGCCTGCCTGCAACTCTGGCTCAAGGACTTTGGCGTAAGTATAGAGGGACTCTCTGGCGAAGAAATCCAGAAGCACGTGGAGAGGATAAGCAAAGAGGAGTCAGTCTCTCCGCCGATCCACGGAAAGACGCCACTGTACGACGGCCGCACCGGCCAACCATTCGATCAGCCGGTGACGGTGGGTTATGTCTACATGATGAAGTTGATACACCTTGTGGAGGACAAAGTCCACGCGCGCTCCACAGGTCCGTATACTCTGATCACGCAGCAGCCCTTGGGTGGAAAGGCTCAGTTCGGCGGGCAGCGGTTCGGAGAGATGGAGGTCTGGGCTCTGGAAGCATACGGAGGCGCCCATACCCTCCAGGAACTTCTCACCATAAAATCCGATGACATTGCCGGGCGAGCCAAGGCCTACGAAGCCATCACCAAGGGGGAAGACGTGCATCCTCCTGGTCTGCCAGAATCCTTCAATGTTCTCGTCCGCGAACTGCAGAGTCTTGGCCTGTCCATAGAATTGTTCGTGAACGAGGGCACCAGCCCCACCAAGAATGAGTAGAACCCAATCTCCAAGGAGGAAGACCTGTGCTTAGTGCTGACAGCCTTAGCGGAATACGCATTTCTCTGGCCTCACCAGAACAAATCAAGAGCTGGTCATGGGGTGAGGTCACAAAGCCGGAGACCATAAACTACCGCAGCTTGAAACCCGAGAGAGACGGGCTTTTCTGCGAGAGGATATTTGGTCCCACCAAGGACTTCGAATGCTACTGCGGGAAGTACAAGAAGATACGCTACAAGGGCATACGTTGCGACAGATGCGGTGTCGAAGTGACGCTGTCAAAGGTTCGACGCGAGCGCATGGGCCATGTTGACCTGGCGGCGCCCGTGGCTCACAGCTGGTTCGTCAAGGGAATCCCCAGCCGCATCGGTTTGTTGCTCGACCTGTCTCCACGCAGTCTGGAACGTGTGATCTACTTCGCGCAGTACATGATCATAAAGATCAATGAGGCCGCCAAGGAACAACTGCTTACCGAACTCAAGGAAGAGCGCGAGAAGCTGGCCGAGAGAGAAGACCTCAGTGTGGAAGACCGCATGACGCTGGAGAAAGAGGTCGAAGACAAGATCACCGACGTGGAAGACCTATATCCGCTCAAGCTCCTCACCGACAGCCGGTATCGGGAAATGAGGAACAAGTACGGGCACGTCTTCGAAGCGGACACCGGGGCTCAGGCCATCCTGACGACGCTGCAGAGGCAAAAACTGGACGAGCTTCACGCCAAGCTTCACGAAGAGATCAACTCGGCTTCCGGACAACGGCGCAAGAAAGCCATCAAGAGACTGCAGGTCGTAGAGGCCTTCCGGCGCAGCGGCAACAAGCCGGAGTGGATGATAATCACCGTGCTTCCGGTTCTGCCGCCCGACCTCAGACCGATCGTTCAACTGGATGGCAGACGATTTGCCACCAGCGACCTCAACGACTTGTACCGACGTGTGATCAACCGCAACAACCGCCTCAGAAGGTTGCTTGACGTTGGCGCCCCAGAGATCATCATTCACAACGAGAAGAGAATGCTGCAGGAAGCAGTGGACTCTCTCATCGACAACGGCCGGCAGCGCAGAGCCATAACTGGGGTCGGCAACAGGCCCTTGCAGTCACGATCGGACGTCCTTCGCGGCAAGCAGGGACGGTTCCGGCAGAACCTCTTGGGCAAACGAGTCGACTACAGCGGACGCTCGGTCATCGTGGTTGGACCGGATTTGGAGCTCCATCAGTGCGGATTGCCCAAGCGCATGGCACTGGAGCTGTTCAAGCCCTTCCTGATGTACCGCCTGGTCCAGCAAGGCATCGCCACCAACATCAAGAGCGCCAAGAGGATGGTGGAGAGAGCCCGACCGGAGATATGGGGCATCCTGGAAGAAGTGGTGAAGGAAAGGCCGGTGCTGCTTAACCGGGCACCAACGCTGCACCGAATGAGCATCCAAGCCTTTGAGTCTGTGTTGATAGAAGGAAGCGCTATTCAGCTTCACCCACTGGTATGCACGGCTTTCAACGCCGACTTCGATGGCGACCAGATGGCTGTCCACGTTCCGCTCTCCAAAGCCGCGGTCATGGAAGCCAGGAAAGCGATGCTTAGCACGCACAACATGGTACTGGCCAGCAATGGCGAGCCGGTTGTAGCTCCCACCCTGGACATGGTTCTCGGCTGCTACTACTTGACATCGCTGAAGAGCGGAGCCAAGGGCGAGGGCCAAGTATTCGGCTCATTCGAGGAGGCGGAACAGGTCTATAACCTCGACATGATAGCCCTCGGCGCCGAGATCGATGTGAGCGTCCCAGAAAACGGCGAACGATTGAAGACCACGGTGGGCCGCATAATCTTCAACTCCGTATTGCCAAAAGAAATGGGTTTCGTCAATGAGACCGTGGACAAGAGCATGCTGAAGAAACTCATCGCGCGCTGCTTGAAGCTCTGTGGGAGCGAAGCCACCGCCGCGATGGTCGACAAGACCAAGCACCTGGGGTTCATCTATGCCACCAGATCCGGCATCACGATCAGCGTCAATGACGTGAAGGTCCCGGAGGGGAAGAACCAAGTTATCAAGGAGGCTGAGAAGATCGTCGCCAAGATCGAAAACCAGCACTACCGCGGGTTGATTACCGACGACGAACTCTACACCGGCATTGTGGATGAATGGACGAAGGCCACGGACAAGGTCACCGATCTGGTGTCCCAGTCGCTGGACCGGTTCGGTAGCGTCTACATGATGGCCACATCCGGTGCCAAAGGCAATATATCCCAGATAAGGCAGATGGCCGGCATGCGCGGTTTGATGACTGACCCCTCAGGTAAGATCATAGACTTCCCCATTCGATCGAGCTTTAACGAGGGTCTCACCGTGCTGGAGTACTTCATCTCCACCCACGGAGCCCGCAAGGGTCTGGCGGATACCGCCCTGAGAACATCTGACGCCGGTTACCTCACCAGACGACTCGTTGACGTCGTCCAGGACATGATAGTTCTTGAAGAGGACTGCGGCACAACGTCCGGGATCTGGTGCACAGAATCCAAGGACAGCTTCCTGCCATCTCTAGCCGAACGCATCATGTGGCGCCTGGCAGCAGCCAAGGTAGTCCATCCTAAGAGTCGCAAGACGATCGTTGACCAGAATGAGGAAATAGACGAGGAGAAGGTAAAACAGATCGTAGCCGCAGGCGTAAGTCAGGTTTGTGTAAGATCACCTCTGACTTGCCAATCGAGGCAGGGAGTATGTCAAGCCTGCTACGGCCAGGACCTATCCAAAGGTCGTCTGGTTGATCTGCGCACCACGGTCGGTATCATTGCCGCCCAGAGCATTGGAGAGCCAGGAACACAGCTTACTCTGCGGACGTTCCACACAGGCGGTGTACAGGGCCTGGATATCACGACCGGCTTGCCTCGAGTGGAAGAACTCTTCGAGGCCAGAATACCCAAGGGACAAGCTGTCCTTTCCGAGATAGCCGGCACCGCTGAGATCATATCAGCGGACGAGGGCTACCGGATCAGGATCACCAACTCCGAGTCCTATCGCAACGAGTATCCCCTTCCGCCGAAGGCTGAGGTGCTGGTACGCGACGGCGACAGGGTAGAAGTAGGCGCCATTCTGGCCACCAAGGTTGCATCAGCAACAGCCAAGGCAAAGAGCAAGGGCAAAGACAAGGAGAAGGAATCAGCCGCTACAACTCCCGTTCTGCTAGCGCCAGTCACCGGCATAGTGAGCATTGAAGGGAAGAACCTTGTCATCAGCTACGAGGAGAGAGAGGAAGAGGAATACGCTGTTCCCTTTACGGCGAGTATCCGCATTGAGAAAGGCGCGCACGTGAAGGCCGGCGACCAACTCACCGACGGTCATGTCAATCCCCAAGACATCTTGCGGATCAAAGGGCGTGAAGCGATCCAGCGCTACCTGGTGGACGAAATACAGAAGGTCTACCGCTCTCAGGGTGTGAGCATCCACGACAAGCACATTGAGGTCATAGCGCGCCGCATGCTCCAGAAGGTCAGAGTGGACGATTCAGGAGACACCGAATTGCTTCCTGGCGACCTGGTAGACCGCTTCACCTTTGAGGAGACCAACGCCAGGGTGGTCGCCGAGGGAGGCGAGGCCGCCACCGCTCAGACGGCACTGCTGGGGATAACCAAGGCCTCACTGAACGCCGAAAGCTGGTTGGCAGCAGCGTCTTTCCAAGAGACCACCAGAGTGCTGACAGAGGCGGCCATCAACGGCAAGACGGACAGGCTCGTGGGCCTGAAAGAGAACGTGATTATCGGGAGATTGATTCCCGCGCAATGCCTCAGTTCGGAGGAACTGGAGTCGACAAAGCCGCCCCGGAAGGAACTGACGATTCAGATTGTGGACGCCGGGTTGGCCTTGGCTACCAGAACTGAAGAACCACTGACTCTGGTTGAGCCTGACGCCGAGATTGTGGCCGAGTTGGAGCGTGCCATTGAGGACGAGGCCAAGATAGATGCCGAGGATGAGGCAGAGACCGAGACTGAAGCTGATTCAGAGTCGAAAGCCGAGCCGGAATAAGCTCCCGCCATTCTCCACTGCAAGTAATCCCCAGCCGAGCACTCGGCTGGGGATTCTCATTTCCGCGGCGAACCACGGATTCAGCTGCCTACGTTGTGACAGCTTTGGGCGATCCACCTTGGGTCATGGGGTGTCGTCCTCATTTTCGAACTCCAAAACCGCTGGCATGGAGGAGCCGAGCATCGACTTTGCGGGTCTATCGTTCCTCTCGTTGCGGCGGCACCCACCCTTCTCTCAGAGCCTTCTCGAGAGCAGCCCTGCCCACCATGATCCTCTTGCCAAACCTGATGACCCCAGGAAGTTCACCGCGATGGGCGGCTGCGTAGGCAGAAGCCTTTGAGATGCCCAGGATCTCGGCAACCTGCGGGATGCTCACAGTTAGCGAACCCCTTTCCATTGTGGTGACGGCATTCACCATTTCCTCTCGCTTCTCAGAGGAGACGGCGTTCTTCTCCTCCAGCTCTGCCACCAGCGCCTGGTCACCTTCAATCACAGGCACGCACTCAACGACGAATCCCGCAGGTCCCAGCCGTGACTCGGTACGATAGTGAAACTTGGCTACCTCGACGATTCCTATCTCCCCGAGGTGCAGCTTCAGGCCAACCCACGGCACGAACTGCATACCAGAGAGACGCCAGCGGAACACCTCCGGCTCAATGCGCAGGTCGGCACCAGCACCCTTTGGCTTGTGGTACTCGCCTTGCAGAAACCAAGTCTCCCTCATTCTCCTCATCCCCTTTCACCAATGGAAACGGACCGATGGGTCTCGCGGCCCGGCCAGCAGATCACCACTCGCCAGTTCTTGGCAATCCATTGCAGTCTCAATGATGGAAAGTTGAGATACCTTGTTGGGGGATTGTTGCACCAATGTCTTAACGGTGCTTGACACCTGGTATCAATAGTGATACCATTCACCTTGATGGGTTCGATCGAAGACCTGGTCCTGCAATTTGAGAAGAACCCTCATAATGTTGCATTCAAGGACCTCCGCAGAGTCTGCGATTACTATTTCGGTCAAGCTCGAACGAAAGGAAGCCACTATATCTACAGAACACCTTGGCCGGGCGACCCAAGAATCAATATACAGAATGATGGTGGAAAAGCAAAAGCGTATCAAGTCAGACAAGTGATAAGAGCTATCAACAAACTCAGAGGAGTGTAACATGGTGACCAAGGGAACGGGAAGGAAAATGGTGAAAGAAGACCTCTACACCTATAGGGTTACATGGTCTACTGAAGACAAGGAATACGTTGGCTTGTGTGCCGAGTTTCCTAGCCTGAGTTGGCTTGCTGCCACTCAGGAAGAAGCATTGCGAGGCATAAGAGAAGTTGTGGCGGAATCCGTTGCAGACATGAAGGCAAGCGGAGAACCAGTCCCTGAACCTATTGCAGCCAAGCGTTATTCCGGTACGCTTACAATCCGTATAACCCCCGAGGTGCATAGACTGTTAGCCATACAAGCGGCTGAATCCAAAGTGAGCATCAATCGCTATATCTGCGGGAAACTGACTACAGCGGCCTAATCCTCTGCATTCCCCACCCCCTCTGGCATTCTGTCGCCAGAGGCTCTGTGTGATCAACCACTCCGCATTTCCTTATCTCAAGAGAATACCCTCACCTGGTACTGAGCCACCGATCCCCAAGCATCGAATGGCTGGTAGCCCCGTATCACCCAGGCGACGCGCAAGCATGAAATGGAAGACACTCCGATGTCCTTACAGCGGCGATTCATCTCATAACCGCGCAAGGCTGACGGCCAGCGCCGCCCTGTCCCTAAGCATGCATAAAACCCTTTGGTACGATGGGCTTGGAGTCTCCCCCGCCTCCCCGTCCAGGCCGCGCCCTAGATGGATAGGGCAAACACTGACTTGAAGACCATGGTTGGAGTTCTATCTATCGACAAGAACAGTCCACCATGCTGGATTCGAACCAATCCCGGCACAGAAGAGGAGCCTATCCTTCCAATTCGGTTTACGCCCCTCAAAGCGCCAGAGCCGTGGCGACCTTTCTACTGGAAGCTATCCCAGCAGCTATCAGAGTCCTCTGGTAGAATACATCGATACGGGAGGGCTCATATTATACGGAGCAGGCACACCGAAGAGCAGCGCATCTGCACTGGGGCTGCTGCCTCAGTTCAGCGGTCGGAGGACACTGGTGCCCCAGACGCTCAAAGGGCAACCACGAAGGGAACCCGCTGGTGCGTATTGTGTCCAGGCCACGTCGCAGACCTGACACCCGCCAACGATCGCCATCAGCCAGCCACAAGTGCCTATCTCGCTCTGCTGTCCAGGAGAATGGTGACCGGCCCATCGTTATGGATTTCCACCAGCATATGCTGCTGGAACCGACCAGTCTCCACCTTCAGGCCTGTGGCTCGCGCCAGGCCCACTAATCCATTGAACAGAGCCTCGGCCTCGGCCGGTCCGGCAGCCTCGATGAAGCTGGGGCGCCGCCCCTTGCGCGTGTCCGCTATGAGGGTGAACTGGCTCACCAGCAGCAACTCCCCACCCACATCCACCAGAGAACGATTGAACTTGCCCGCCTCATCAGGGAAGATGCGCAGGTTGGCTGTCTTCTCAACCAGGTAGCGCGCGTCTTCCTCTGAGTCCCCCTGCGCCACCCCCACCAGCCCCACCAGCCCCAGGCCGATCCGCCCCACCACCTCTCCATCCACACTCACGGAAGCCCGGCTGACCCGCTGCACCAGTACCTTCATCGATTACTTCTTGGCGAAGGTCAGGCCTTCAGCCTTGGTGTCGACCAGTATAGTGTTCCCCTCCACATACTCCCCATCCAGCATGCCCTTCGAGATCGGATTCTCCACATAGCGCTGTATGGCCCGGCGCAGAGGCCTCGCACCGTAGGCGGGATCGTAGCCCTCCTTCAGGAGCCAGGCCTTGGCCGCATCAGTCAGTTCCACCGCTATCTTGTGCTCCGAGAGCCGCTTCTTCACTTCCTCAATCAGCAAGTCAACAACCTGCCGCAGTTGCTGCTGATTCAACGAGTCAAAGATGATGATCTCGTCGATCCTGTTGATCAGTTCCGGGCGGAAGGCCTGCTTCAGTGCATTCTTGATGGTCTGCCGCAGCTTCTCCTGATCGAGCTCCTTCTCCTGGCGGAAGCCGATGCTCTGCTTCTGGATCTCCTGTGTGCCCAGGTTGCTCGTCATTATGACAACTACGTTCTTGAAGTCCACCATCCGGCCGTGCCCATCGGTCAGTCGACCGTCCTCCAGGATCTGCAGCAGGATATTGAACACATCGGGATGGGCCTTCTCGATCTCATCGAAGAGAATGACCCGGAAGGGCCGGCGCCGCACCAGTTCAGTAAGCTGGCCGCCCTCGTCATAGCCAATATATCCAGGGGGAGCCCCAATCAGCCTCGAGACTGTGTGCTTCTCCATGTACTCCGACATGTCCACGCGCACCAGGGCGTTCTCATCATCGAACAGGAACGCCGCCAGCGCCCGCGCCAACTCCGTCTTGCCCACCCCGGTTGGTCCCAGGAACATGAAACTCCCGATGGGCCGCTTCGGGTCTTTCAGGCCCGCTCTGGCCCGCCGGATGGCTTCGGAGACGGCGACAACAGCCTTCTCCTGATTGACTATCCGCTTGTGGAGTTCTTCCTCCATGTTGACCAGCTTCTTCGACTCGCTCTCCAGCATCCGGGTGACCGGTATTCCTGTCCACTTGGCGACAAGCTCGGCGATGTCGTTCTCGTCCACCACGCGGTCGATCTTCTTCTCGCTCAGCCAGGCGTTCTTGGCCGCCTTGTACTCCTCATCCAGGCGCAGCATCTCCGCCTTCAGTTCCGCAGCGCGCTGATAGTCGCCGCGTTGCGAGGCCGATTCCTCCTCATTAGCCAGGCGTTTGGCTTCCTGCTCCAACTTCTTGACTCCCGGAGGAGCGCTCTCCAGGTCAATGCGCAGCTTGCTGGCCGCCTCATCGATCAAGTCGATGGCCTTGTCCGGAAGGAACCGGTCGGTGATATAGCGGTGCGAAAGCTTGGCCGCAGCTTCCAGCGCCGAATCGGCGATCTCGATCTTGTGGTGCGCCTCGTACCTGGGCTTCAGCCCGCGAAGCATCTGCACCGTGGCCTCCACGCTGGGCTGGTCGATGAAGACCGGCTGGAGCCGGCGCTCCAGCGCCTTGTCCTTCTCGATGTGCTTGCGATACTCATCGAGAGTTGTCGCCCCGATGCACTGCATCTCGCCGCGCGCCAGTGCCGGCTTGAGAATGTTGCTGGCATCAATAGCACCCTCCGCCGCTCCCGCGCCGACCACCGTGTGGAACTCGTCAATGAACATGATGATCTCACCCTGCGACTGGCGGACTTCGTCGATGACTGCTTTCAGCCTGTCTTCAAACTCGCCCCTGAACTTGCTGCCGGCCACCAGTGACGTCATATTCAGCGCGATCATCCTCTTGTTCTTGAGCGAATCGGGAACATCATCGGCCACAATCTTCTCCGCCAGGCCCTCGGCGATGGCCGTCTTTCCCACGCCTGCCTCGCCAATGATGATGGGATTGTTCTTGGTGCGCCGCGTTAGAATCTGCATCACCCGGCGAATCTCGTCGTCGCGGCCAATGACCGGGTCCAGCTTGCCGTTTCTGGCCAGTTCAGTAAGATCGATCCCGTACTTCTCCAGACTGCGGTACTTGCTTTCAGCTTGCCTGTCCATAACCCTGTGGCCTCCTCGGATATTCCGCAAAGCTCGATAGACGCTCTCCTGGTCCACGCCGTTCGAACGAAGGATCCGGGCAGCGTCTCCCTGCTGCTCACCGGCAATGGCAATCAAGATGTGCTCAACGCCGACGAACTCGTCTTTCAGTCTGTCTGCCTCGGCTGCCGCGGAGTTGAAAACGCTTGTTATACGAGGTGTGATGTATATCTGCGCCCCCTCACGGCTAACCTTGGGCACCTTCTCCAGGACCAGTTCTACCTGCTGTTTCACCAACTGATCACTGACACCCAAGCCCTTCAGGATCTCGCTAGCCAGGCTGTCCTTCTGCTCCAGCAGCGCCATCAGGATGTGCTCAACGTCCCACTGGCTGTGGTGATATCGCCGGACCAACTCCTGGGAAGCGGCCAGCGCCTCTTGTGCCTGTTCAGTCAGCCTTTCCGGCCCCATAGATACCATGTTTCACATTCCAGAGAACCCCATAGATGGGGAAGAACAACGGTCGCAGGCGTTCAGTTCACTCGGAGAGAATGCCCGGACAAGGAGCATGTCTGCACTCCGGCGCGACCGCTGTCATCCTGCAATTCTGCATCACCAAACGCTCCACGAACGCATAAGTAGATCTTAGCACAGGCCCCACTGCGCTCATATGTGATGCTGGTCACACCGGGGAATCGGTGCCGGGAACTTTCTTCCTCGGCCTGTGCAGGACGTAGCGGCTGCGAACCAACTCCCACTTCGATCCTGTCATCATGAAGTACCTCTTCAGGTCCTTCTGGCCCGGGTGCACCGAAAAAGCGAAGATCAGGTTGGGGTTCCAGTTGTCCACAGCAAAGACTCCAATCCTGTTGATGGCCAGATACTCCTGGTTCCTCTGCACCCAGCGCTCCTGCACCAGTAGCGGCACTCCCAGCGTCTCCTGGAAGGCCAGGGTAACCAGGCCGTAGTCCTGATCCACGCCTTCTGTCTGGCGCAGCGCCAGGAGCTTCTCAGCTTTGGATAGGGCCATATCGTCGCAGCGCACGGCCAACTCCACCAGAAACCGGCGAGCTTCTTTCTCGAAACACAGATCGACATCGCCGCGCTCGACCTGGTTGTAACCCTTGTCCTTCACCAGGTGAGTGACCGCTTCGGCGAGGTAAGACCTGGCGGCCTCGTCGCTTTCAAATCCCTCTTGCGACCGCAGGGGCAGGTGCGCAGCTAGCGGCGGCGTTTCGATCTCTCTCGCTGCTGCTCTCTTCTTCTCTTCCGACTCAAGCTTGCCCTCGCAGTGGAAGAGGTCGGAGACTTCCTCACCTTTGTCATTGACGAATTTGATGCTCAGAAGAAGGGCCACGCCCTCAGGTATCTTCTTGCGCTCCAGGATCTGGAGGCTGCGGACCAGGAAGGTGGAGGGCAGGGGCAACTGGACATGGATGCCCTTCTCAGCAAAGGTGCTGTTGATCTCGCCAACGGTCAGCATCTTGTCAGGCGGCTTGTTCATGGTGGTGAGGCCATTATAACAGAACGAGCGCGCTCGGAGCCATGGAGTTGGCCTGGTGAGTGTCAGGTCGCCCGACAAGCACGAAGATTGCTGCAACGCCCCCGGCGCTTCGCGGCCACCCCCTCTTTCATGAAAGAGGGGGTATAGGGGGAGTTACAGTTCCTTCTCGATCTCCGCCAAGACACCCTCGATATTCTGCAGGACGTCAAGATTGCTGAACCGGATGGTCTTGATAGCCAGAGAACTCATGTACTTTTCACGCGACTCGTCGTATTCCTTGCCAGCGTCAGAGTAGTGGTGACCGCCGTCGATTTCTATGACCAGCCTCTGCTGAGGGCAGTAGAAATCGGCTATGTATTCACCGATGCCGTACTGACGATAGAACTTGTAGCCCATAAACCCTCTGTCCCGGAGTTTCTGCCACAAAGCCATCTCCGCCTCGGTTTGGCTATTGCGGAGGTTCTTTCGCTTCGCTCGCGTCGAAGGTCTATTGAATACCTGCATATCTAACGCGCCCGCGTCAGTTTAGCACACTGAATTGCTCCAAACTCTCCTAACGCCCCCGAAGTTCGAGACTACCCCCTCTTTCTAGAAAGAGGGGGTCTGGGGGAGTTCGGGGCCTCAGGGGGAGTTCCCCTCCACGATCGCCAGTCATGCTTCGCCGTATTCT
>Ga0209253_10003070_pt1 | contig 14714 bp, 14 predicted proteins | sample FrelakmetBRP12BR_FD_187145 | JGI IMG/M metagenome (GOLD analysis project Ga0209253, IMG submission 187145) | Freshwater lake sediment microbial communities from the University of Notre Dame, USA, for methane emissions studies - BRP12 BR (SPAdes)... | ecosystem: Environmental > Aquatic >...
TTCACCGTAAATATTGTTGCGTTTAGAAAATTATTATTATCAGTAAAAGCACGAAGATAATTTTCCAACCCTACCCATTGTGAATTGGTCACAGTTCTGAATTTTGTAAATGAAAGATAGATACCAAGCAGGAACGGTATAAAAAAAGCAATTGCGAAAGCAATCAGGGTGGGCAGGGTAAAAAACGCATAGTATTTTTTTGGCATTTTTTGCATAGGTATACTCCTGCTCTATAAAATAATGGGTATTATGTATCTTTACTTCACCCCGCACCATAAAAGGTGCGGGGTGAGATTTTTATTCAAAACAAATACTTGTTTACCCACCTGCTGCTAAGGTGGCTTCAACCGCCCACTGGTCAATGAACAGTTGTTTTACAGCATCCCACTCCATGGAACCTTGTGCATACTGCAGCAATGCAGCGCCAAAGTTGTCTTTGAAGGTTTGACTGGGAAACACAACGAAATTCCAGGCTACATTGTATAGATCAGGATTGCTCGTATAGGTGAGCAAGCTTTGGGCCAATGGATCAGTCGGTTTTTCGTTTTCAGCAAACGTATCGAATGGAGCAATAAACTTCAGATCATTGGTAACAAAAGCTTTTCCCGTTGGACTGCTATATAACCAATAGATGAAATCTGCAGCAAGCTTTTGTTTTTCAGCTGAAACCTGGCTATTGATTGAGAAGAAGTTCTCGGTACCAACTTGGATAGCCTGTTTTTCTTCGCCCGGCATTCCAGTAAAGATTGGCAGGAATTTTACATCTTCTGGCATAACCACATTGCCATCCACACCTGAGATTTGACCCCAAGCCCAGTTGCCATTCTGCACCATCGCAGATTGACCCAATGCAAATTCCGCCATAGAATCATCCACACTTTTACTACCGAGTAACGTTGGCTCAACAGTTGAATTGTTCAGATAGAGATCAAAGATATTCTTGTAATTATCCGCATACTGGAATTTGATAGTCATAAAATCAGCGGGATTACTTATATCGAGGTTATTGTCCCTAATCTCATAAAAAATTGGGACATTGGCAAGATGGGTCTGCCAACGCCAGTCTTCGCCAGGTTTTAGAGAGGTGGAAGAAAACACACCTTTAATCCCTAATTCGTCTTTCTTAGCTGTCATGTCTTCAACAACTGCCTTCAGGGTTGCAAAATTGTTGATTTCATCCATGGATGTTGCTTTGGCGCCATCTAAAGCAAAATACTTGGTCATGATGGCATTGTTGTAAATGATTCCGTACCCTTCAACCACATAAGGGATACCATATACGCCATCACCCGAGGTAACAGCCAAGGATTTATCGGTAAGATGTTTATACAGCTCGGTGTCTTTTAAATCTGCAGTGTAATCTTTCCAATTAGCGTACCCTCTAGGTCCATTGATTTGAAATAGAACAGGTGGGTCAGATTTGGCAATTTCTGATTTTAGCGTTTGCTCGTAAGTCCCTGCAGCAGCAGTGACTACTTTTAACGTTACACCTGTTTCCGCTTTGTATGCTTCAGCGATTGCCGTGTAGATTTCAGCAACTTCCGGTTTGAAATTCAGGTAATATACTTCTCCTCCACCTGTGGGGGCCGAAGTTGCTGCGGGTGCACTGGTATTAGCTGGTGCTTCGGTTGTGGCGGTTGCGCATGCTGACAAAATCATGGCTGTGATAATGATGAGTGTCAGCAAACTCCAATGTTTTTTATTCATTTTTCTCTCCTCTTTCTTATTTGATCATTCTTTTATTGGTTATTATCAATTCATGTAATCAATTAATAATTAGTTATTTTTCCACTAAAGTTGTAATTCTTTAACTTTATCCTCCTTTCCAACTTTTATTATACATCTTCAAAGCAAGCCTGCGAAGGAATAATTGCATTATAAACTGCTCTTATACTCGATGGATGGTGTTCCGACACGCCTGATCTGATCCTAAAGTTTTTTCCTCCTAAATTTATATTCTTTGTTATTTTTTCAGTTTGGCTCGAAGAGTAGGTTTCCTTCCCATGAAACGAAATCTCTAATCAAAATTGCGCTTGGAATGAACTGAGTAACTTGGTTAGGCATCAATAAACCCACACCTGTTAGCGCCATAATGACCGGTAAAATCACGGTTTTTAAATTCTATCACCGAAAGTGGTGGAATCAATTCCTTGTTACAAGGCCAATTTATTTCCTATTGATATGATAGGTATTATTTTCAAAAAAAATTGGTAGATTAAAGTAGTTTTATCAATATTTTATATTCGTTTATATAATGTTGGATAATTGTAACTGAATCCATGGATATACGATTTATTTTCTGTACAGACTATATCGATGTGAACGCTTTCAAGGATGCAAATCCAGTATAATTTACTCATGGGAAATAAACATTACCTAACGGGTGTCTTTGCCGCTGCGGTAACACCTCTCAATCCAGACCTCTCACCGGATCTTGAAGGATTAAATATGCTTTTGCATTTCCTTGCAAATCGAGGCTGCCATGGGGCTCTTCTCATGGGGACCACGGGCGAAGGTCCATCTCTTTCTATCGGAGAGAGATTATCAATTTATCAAGCAGCTGCAGAAGCTGTTAAATTAATTCCAAATTTTCACCTTCTTGCTGGGACAGGTACCCCAAGCCTGGAGGATAGTGTTTTTCTAACCAGAGCAGTCTTTGACCTGGGCTATGATGGTGTGGTTGTTTTGCCTCCTTACTATTTTCGCAAGGTATCCGATGAGGGATTATTCGCTTGGTTTAGCCAGCTTATAAATAAATCAGTTCCATCGGATGGTCCTGTTTTGGGATATCACATTCCACCCGTCACAGGTATCAGTTTCTCATTAGATCTATTATCACGTTTAAGAGATTCATATCCGAACCAATTTATGGGGGTAAAGGATTCATCAGGTGACCAGGAATGGGCGCGTGCACTCGGATCGCATTTTGAGAAAGACCTTGTGGTCTTAAATGGCAATGATAGCCTATTTAGTTTAGCTTTAATGTCACATGCCTCTGGGTGTATCACTGCCCTTGCAAATCTCATCTCACCTCTCCATCGGGCTGTTTGGGATAATTTTCAGGCAGGTTTCCCAGATGAGATAATCCAAAACAAATTAATCAAGGTACGAGAGCTATTTGATCAGTATCCACCCATGCCGCCGCTTATAAAGCAAGTGTTGTCCAGGGAATATGGTCTACCGTACTGGAAAGTTAAGCCACCATTAATGGATTCAAATCCTGACCTTGTCAATCTTGTTTTACCTGAGTTTTTAGCTGTGGTTATTTAATTCAATCGAATGGCAACCTCATCCACCCAACGTTCACCTGTTTTTATCGCTATATTGGTTATTTTCAGCCTGGCCATCATTTTGTTCATTAGCGTTTTGATTAAATACATTCAGAATCCTTCTCCCACACCCACCATTCCCATTGTAACCGCAGTATTCACTTTTACTTCTGTCCCAAGCCCTACACCTTCAAGCACGAGCACCATAACAATAACACCTCGCCCTACCTGGACATTACGTCCTTCTGCCACGGTTACCAATACCCCAACACCAACTTCTACTTTAACTCCAACTTTGATACCAACCATTACTGCTGCGAAGGCAGCACAATTAAATACCTTTTATGAGCTTAAACCCTGGGATCTTTCTGAGCAGGAAAGAACGATTGAATTGCTCAAGGCTGATACTATTCTGCAAAATTCATCTGAATCATATGAAGTGCTTGCCTTTGCCGAAGGTGAAGCGGGTCTCCGTTTTCCTGACGCAGTGAATGCCATCGAGTGGAGTTGGGACCGTGCATATAATTTGATCCGTATCGGTGATCCACAAGCCATGCCGTTGTATGCCGATCTAATTCAATCGGGGATTGTTTCAGGGCAGGTTCGAACCAGCGACCTGCCTTCCTGGTTCGCTCAATTTGAAACTAGGCTGGACTTGCAAACGTCACCCCTGCCTCCTCTACCTGGGGAATTAAGCAGGTTATTACTCGAGATTTCAGGTCCAGGAAGCGCATACTTTTGGTTTGTTGAAACTCCCAATGGTGTAAATATATATCCATTGATCAATGATATTGATTTTAATCAGCCGCATGAAAATTCCTTTTTGTATGACGACCTGACCGGTGATTCTGCACCTGATTTAGTGATTTACCGGCGAACTTCACCTGGGAATACCCAACAAATCCTTCCTCAAATCTATAATCTTTCCATTGAACCCCCGATTGAGATGCCAATCCAGGATCAAATTCCCACTGATTTCGGACTGGAGCCGCGTGCCGAAGTCGATGTCTTGTCAGGCACAGGTGGAATTAATCAATTGCAGCTCACAAATACACTTTTACCAGCCTGTCCCACATATGTTACCCAACAATACACTTGGGATGGAGCGATATTCAGCGTTTCACCCTTACAATATGAGCTGGTTCCGATAAGTGGCCAAGAAACTTTTTGTGAAATTGTCGTGGATGCTGCATCTGCTGGTTGGGGTCCGAGAGCTGCCATTGATATTACGTTACCTCTCCTGGATGTATGGCCACCAGCAACTGATATACAAGGGAAACCTTATCCGGCAGATGCATATGATGAACTTCGCTATCGTCTGGGTATTTTATATGCGCTTGCAGGACAATCATCAGAAGCAGTTCGTTATCTGGGTGAAATTGTGAACACGCCCGTTATACCTGATTCCACGTGGATCACACCCGCCCAGGATTTTTTGAATATCTATCAAAACCCACAAGATTTATATTCAGCCTGCCAGCAAGCTCAGTTTTGTAACCTGAGAGATGCGATGCGGACCATGGTGACCACCAGTGGCCTTGCTGAGACCCAACAGGTACTATCCTACTTACAAAATAACGGGATCATCATTCGATCCAGTGCCTTATTTGATTTTGATTTGGACGGGGAGGACGAACGTTGGGTGATCATCCAACCAAATTCCCAATCTAAGCTTGAATTCTGGATCCTTTCAAAGAATATCGATGGCGTTCAGGCAGTTTTTGCTCAAGTTTTAGAGGGTACTGAGTCATTACCCTATTATTATGAGCCTGCAGGATCAACTCCAGTCGTCCAATTCGAGCTTCAAAAAGGTTTTGTATTTAGACGTCTCCTTCAGAGCCTCGAAGCATATATTGAATGGGTGGATGTGGAATATGCTCGTCCAACATTAATATTAGACGAATTTACTATGGCATTGAACGCGTTGATGGACGGTGCGGATCCAAAACTGATCCAAAATGATCTGCTTGAATTGTTAAACTCTCCTCGCTTTAAAGGAGATTGTATCGCTTTTAATTTTTGTGACCAGTTTCATTACACCCTTGGTCTGGTTTATGATCTGAACGATGAGTTTGGGAACGCAATCGATCAGTACTTATGGGTATGGAGGAATTATCCGAAAAGTCCATATACCACTCCAGCCCGGTTAAAGCTTGACTATTTTCCATTACCCACATATACTAATACACCCATTAAAAGTCCAACACCAACCCGTACTCGAACTCCATCATCTGCTACTCCAACCTCTACACAGACAGTTACCCCGACCATAACGATCTCACCAACACCCACAATCACACCAACTGTCACACCGACATTGAGCTCAACCATTGTCCCAACGGTTACTGAAACAAGTACCCCCACCTCCAATCCTTAAACGATCTTGGTGCATGCATGATGTATCCTCTCCAGAATTGGCGATTATTAATTTCACCTCCCGCTTCTGGTGCTTGGAACATGGCAGTTGATGAAGTGATCCTGGAAGAAGTCGAGCAGAAGATTGCCCCATCAACTTTACGACTTTTTGACTGGGAGCCTGCGTGTCTCTCCCTTGGCTATGCGCAACCCTGGTCAGATATTGACCAGGAACGATTAAACTCGCTTGGATGGGACTGGGTCCGCCGCCCCACTGGCGGTCGAGCAATTCTTCACACCGATGAGCTGACCTATTCGGTTATCGCCCCGTTATCGGATCCCAGGGTATCAGGGGGTGTGCTTGAAAGTTACCAGCGCTTATCTTCAGCCCTTTTATCTGCATTGCATTACTTACAACTCCCCGCAGAGTCGCTGCCGGGCAAATCGCATAGGTTCAATAACGAGAGCGGCGCGGTCTGCTTTCAAGTTCCTTCGAATTATGAAATTACCGCCCAAGGTAAAAAAATGATCGGAAGCGCTCAAGCACGTCGAAAAAAAACCCTCCTCCAGCATGGCACTTTTCCTCTCAGGGGTGATTTGTCTCGGATTACTAAGGTGCTGGTTTTTTCGGATGAGCACGCTCGTATTGATGCCTCATCACGCCTGCTAAAAAACGCCACAACTGCCGAGACGATTCTAGGTCGGCACATACCATGGCAGGAGGCTGTTAATGCATTTATTTTTGGATTTCAATCTGAGCTGAACTTAGAATTTACCCCTATTTCATTATCCGCGCATGAAATAAAACGGGTCAATGAGCTCATTCAAGATAAATACGCCCATCCCACCTGGCTAGAACGGATTTAGATATACACCACAAAATATGTGGGCTCATTCGTCTGTGTAAACGAACGAAACCTCTGAATAACCTAATTCATTCAACAAGCTTTTCAGGTAGATTTCTGCATTCGCTTGCGCCTGTTCTAAAATACCATCTTCAAATGCGGCTTGTTTGATCTGATCCTCAGCTGCCTGGCGTGCTGTGGTTTCCAGGTTGATGTCTCCATGTGTCAGCAGTCCAGTTTCTCGGTCATAAACGTAAGATTGATGATTATCCAGCGTTGCGATAAATACCTCAGCCTTGGGTAACCTTATAACCAAAATGCCATCTTCATAATTAATATTTTCTGAGCGAATCTTAGATAGGTCGATCCCCGCTATCACGTACCCATGCCCCACGAACAACAGCCTGTCACCAAAAAGAGGCGCGAGTGCATTTTGGCCAATTTCTGCTGTGATCACCTTCTCAATCGTGTATTGGATAGTCTCTAAGCGTGCCAGAGGTCGGATCTGGTTGATAATAGTTACTGGATCAGGCAGAACGGTAGGGGTTGGATGCAGGAACTGGGCAACCTGGGTGCTTAAGCTGCTTGCCATATCACTGACAGGCTGGACTGCCTGTTGAGTCGTCTTTTGGATAGTTAATACAACACCCATCGCGGTTGCTATCAAAATCACCAAAACACCAACGACCAGGATCCACGGAAGAAGGTTCTTATTTGTATTCATAAGAATATATTATACTTGATACAATTATGAGCGTTGGAATGCTTACCTTGCAGGTTCAGCTCCCGGGGTGTAAATCATTAAAAGAAAAACGCAGCCGGCTTAAACCACTTATTGCCCGGATTCACAAGGAATTTAATGTTTCTGCTGCAGAGCTTGCCCAGCAGGATGATTGGGACTCAGCCACTATCGGCTGTGCGCTGATCAGTAATGACAGCCAGTTTATTATTAGTTTTCTTCAAAATATCATTCATTGGTTGAACAAGAATTGGCCGGATGTCATGTTGGTCGATGACCATATTGAGATTATTACTTAGGAAGGATTTATGGACTTAAAATTGAAAGGTAAACGTGCGCTTATTGCAGGTGCAAGCAAAGGCCTTGGATATGCAATCGCTTTAGGCTTGGCAAAAGAAGGATGCAGGGTAGCAATCAACAGTCGAAATCTTCAAAATCTCACTGATGCAGCCAATATATTACATGCTGAAACGAATTCAGAGATCGTACCGATCGCAGGCGATATAGGACAACCTGATTTCCCGGAAACATTGGTGCAAAAAACTGCTCAGGTGTTTAGTGGACTAGACTTGCTAGTGACAAATGCAGGAGGTCCACCCTCGGGTAAGTTCGAAGGATTCGATGATTCAGCTTGGCAGCAAGCCATTGAGTTATCCTTATTAAGCCATGTGAGGGTGATCCGCGCAGCACTACCCTATTTACGCCAATCAGACTGCGCAAGCGTGGTCACATTGACCTCATACTCGGTCAAGCAGCCCATCCCCAACCTTGTGCTCTCTAACAGTATCCGGGCTGCCACAGTAGGTTTAACCAAAAGCCTGGCCCTCGAGCTTGGCGTGGATGGCATCCGCTTCAACTCTATCCTGCCAGGCTGGACAATGACTGAACGGGTTCAGGAGCTGATGGCATTTCGCGCAAAAGCCAACGGCACCAGCATGGAGCAAGAAATATCACGCCAGGTCGCTGATACTGCCCTGGGCCGTATGGGGCGTCCCGAAGAAGTGGCTATTGCAGCGATATTTTTACTCTCTCCTATCGCATCCTACATCACCGGTGTCATGTTAACCGTTGATGGAGGGATATACAAAGGCACTTTATAAAATTTTGTTGGTCGCTCTCGATTTATAATCTTGTCTAATTGATGAATTTAAACGGGATATCCATAAGGTTTTTTAATAGTCTTTGCGTCAGGTTGGCTTCTTTCACCCCCATCACACCTGCCCGCATGGTGGCATACGCTTCCAGATACCGTCCACGCTTCAGCAGCAAGGATGAGATGGATTTATATACGTATGCTCTCATCTCATACTCAGCAACCTGGTTGAATAAATCTGCAGATTGTTCGTATGCAAGGATCGCCTCGTCGGGCCGGTTAAGCTCCTCCAGCACGGCTGCCCGGTTTCCAACTGCCATTGCCTGACGCTTGATATCTCCCATCAGCGCAAAGACCGTATCCGTTCCATTTACTGCTTCAAGGGCAGAAACTGCATCGCCACCTTTTAGGAAAGCTACGCAACAATTATTTGCCATTTCTGCCACCGACAATTCATCACCAATCAATGAATAACCATCAGCGGCTGCATTAAAAAGCCTCGCCGCTGACAAAAACTCGCCTCTGCTATATTCAGCTTGGCCTTCCTCTGCAAGCTGTTTTGGAGTCAATGTTTCCATGAGCTTATAAAGTAATTTCCAGCAGCCCTTCTGCTAAAGCGCGTAATCTTTCAACTTTTAATTCGCTCAGTTTTATTGCCAATTCAATATATGGTCGGTTGACAGGTTTACCAATGAACTCTTGTAATTCCTTTGGTAGACCTAGGAATTCGTGCATATTATTCTGTTCTACGAACCAGCTGCCTACCAGGCTTTCTGGGTCTCCATAACTATTAATCGAATTATTCAACAGTTGGGTTAAAATCTCGAGTTCAGGTAACGGGATGGGGACTTCACCATTTTCATAAGATTGTAAGCTCGTTACTGCAATTCCCGCCTTGTTGGCAAGTTCTTCTTCTGATAATACCGCTTCAATCCGTGCTTTACGCAGTAATAGACCAATTCCATTTTGCCTCAATTGCTTGATCTCTCCAGGATCGAATAACTTTTCATCTCCCCCGCTTGATAGTGTTTGATTTCCCCAAAAGTGATCCAATGGCACTTCCAGGTAATATGCCAGTATCTCAACCTCGGGTAATGAAGGCGGTCTCTCGCCATACTCAATCGCTGATAGCTCTTCAGCTGAAAGTCCCATTGCTTGGGAGCATTCATCGATGGTTTTCCCAGATTTAACCCGCGCATCCCGAATTAATAAACCCAATTTCTTTGCTCTGATGATTTTTAGTACCGGGTTGACCGTCATCTCAACACCTTCCTGGTAATTTTTAATCCATACATATCTCGGCGCGAATAAAACTAGTTCGTTTGTCCTTCACGCATTTCCGGCATGATATATCCCACGCCAGAACGGGTGACAATATGTTGGGGATTATTCTGATCCTTCTCTAATTTCTGTCGCAACCTTGAAATACTCACCCACAGGATTTCTTTATCTTTCTTATATTCCTCTCCCCATACATCGCTGAGGAGCTGTTCTGATGGAATCACACTCCCAACGTTTTGTACCAGTTGCAGCAGGATCCGGTATTCTGTGGCGGATAAGTAGACCATTTTGCCATTCAGAAACACCTCTGCCTTAGCCAGGTCGATGTCCATGGTTCCGTGATGGAAGACCGATTGCGCAGGGATGTTGGTTGGTTTGGCTGCCCGGCGTAAGACCGCCCGAACTCGCGCTAATAATTCAGTAGCAGAAAATGGTTTTACGATGTAATCGTCCGCTCCCATATCTAAGCCACGCACTCGGTCTTGTTCTTCACCCTTCACAGTGACCATGATAATGGGCACAGTTGAAAACTTCCTGATCCGCTCACATACGATGAATCCATCCAGGATTGGCATCATGATATCTAATAAAACAAGATCTGGATTTTCATTTGATACGATTTCCAGCGCCTGTTCTCCATTGTATGCCTTTAAAACCTGATAATTATCTGAGATCAGGTTTGCCTCCATCAAGCGGACATAACGTGGTTCATCATCTACGATCAATATTTTCTTGCTCATGCGATAGGCTCCTCTCCCGCAGGTGGGATATCTTTTGTGCTCCCCTGGCATGGTAAGTTGATAGTGAATACGGTTCCCTTCGATTCCTCAGAACATACTGAAATATCGCCTCCGTGTTCATGGATGATTTGTTGGCATATGAACAGCCCTAATCCAGTACCGTGGTTGGATACGCTGGTTTCTGGAACTCGATAAAAACGCTCGAAGAGGTGTGGAAGGTGATTTTCTGAAATTCCAGGCCCTTGATCCTCCACGATAATGGTGCAAATCTCACTGCTATTCTTTACATTGATTTTCACCGGTGCACCTGGTGCATATTTTACAGCATTACTCAATAAATTATCGAAAACCTGGGTGATTCGCAAAGGATCTGCCATTACGGTCACTCCGTGCTCAGCATTGAGCTGAACTGCTAAGGATGAATACCGATTTGTGGATCGAACCACGATTTCCCTCAAGATTTGGTCAATCCTTATCGGTTGAAGCTGCATGAACATAGTCCCTGCTTTTAGCCTTGCAGAATCAAGCAGGTCGTCGATTAATTCATGCAATCTATCTGCTTCTTCATCGATGATGGTGAGGAATTCTCGCCTCGATTCGTCATCCCATTTTGTATCGTCTCTTAAAAGGGTGGTTGCATATCCTTTTATAAAACCAATTGGTGTCCTGAGTTCATGCGAAATGGTTGTAATAAATTCATCCTGCATACGCCGCAACCATCGTTCGGCTTCTAATTTTGAGACACGTTCTACAAGTTGGTGATTTTCTATTAGCTGCGCTGTTTGGGCAGCAATAAACTCAGCCAGGCGAACCTGATCCGGGGTATACGGAGGTCCACCGAATCTTCCAAAAACCAATACACCAAGTACTTCCTCGCCCGCTCTGATCGGGAGCCCAAGAAAATCTCGCCAGAATAACCGGTTGTTCTCCCATCCTTCAAGCTTCTCCTGGCGTAAAGAAGTTTGTTTGGCTTGGTATGTCTGGGATGCAATTACTTCCCCCCATTCGATATTGCCTTCCGCACATTTTCCACGACCGATCACCCGCGCATAAGATGGATCAAGACCATTATGATCCTTTGGCAGGTATAAAACCATGTTATCAAAGATCAGCATATGGCGTGTGTGTTGAACGATCAAATCCAATGCTGAATCAATATTCTCGGTTTGCGCTATTGCTAAACCTATCGCGTATACCGCACGTAAATCTTCGGGTTTTAGGACAACTGATTCATTAATTTCATCGGTCATATTAGTCATCTACACCAATAATTGGTAGAACAAATTGTATATATGTACCCTGGCCGACTTCAGAGGTCACCTGCACTTTAGATCCATGGGCTTCAATGATTTTCTTAGCTAGTGCAAGACCCAGACCAACTCCGCCGTAGTTTCTGGTGCTTGAACCATCAAGTTGGTGGTATGGCTCAAATATTTCCGATAATCTTTCCGGTGATATGCCTATTCCACTGTCAATTACGTAGAATTGGGCATTATCAGTGTCCTTATCTAATCCAACTTTCACAATACCACCCGGTTGCGTGAACTTGATCGCATTATCCACCAGTTCCATTACCACCCACTGAATTTTCTCCTGGTCTACCTGAACCAAGCAAGGGTCATCTCCTAATTCAATGCTCAAAGTGACAGGGCGGTTAGCAGCCTTGATTTTCGCTTGTTTTAATGCATGATCAACGACTTCTCTTAAATTCCCTGGCTTCAGCTGCAGCGTAAACTGGCCACTGGCCTCAAGTGAAAACTGGATCATCTTTTCGATCAATTCTTCTAGCCGTGCTTCGGACCTTAACATTACATCCAACGCAACTTCTTGTTCATTCGATAAATCCCCCAGGCTACCATCTTTCATAAGATCTAGGTAGCCGCGTATATGAGTTAATGGTGTCCGCAGTTCATGTGAGACGTTGGAAATAAAATTAGATTTCAACTGGTTAAGTTCTGCCAGCTTGTTTAAAGCCGCTTGGAGTTCTTGAGTTCGTTCTCTAACCCTCTGTTCAAGTTTTAAGTTAGACTGTTGAAGGGCGGTATGCAGCTGAAAAATCTGTTCAGTAATAACCTGGTCTAACGTCTCCCGGTCAATCAGTTGCAGTTCAAGTAACGCTTGGCCGACCAATCGTTGATGGCCATCAGGACCTGGTTTTTTTGAGAATTCCAGTGCATGCTGAAGGTCCGCCTGCGAAAGAACCCCCTTCTCCAATAATAACTCTCCAACCCTGGGGACAAGGATCTCCGGGGTGATGGGTATTGTGGGATTAAGATTGATCCTTGAGATGACTTCTTGTTCCTCTTTTACTGCTGCTAAAGCCAAGTTAACCCCACATTGGGGGCATTCGAACTCCTGTTCGTTGCACAGGTGTCCGCAGTTTGGACAGGGCAATAGATGATCCATTTCTTAACCAAATTATCCTTCTAATATCATATCCTGACTTATCTCTTAACGCAAGCCTAACAATTGTGTATAGTAATTATAAGGAATTTTAAGATGATTTGAGGGATAATTCAATCTATGTTAAATCCATCGCCAACAAAGTTGCTTGTCATTGACCAGGATACATTAGGGGAGAATTTTATCAAGCAAACTCTTAACCCGAATGGTTATGATGTCATCAAGGTAAATTCTAGTGCTGATGGTATTCAAACCTCTCAGACTTGGAATCCTGATTTGATTATCATAAATATCATGCAGCCTGCTGTAAATGGTTGGAAATTATGCCGAAAACTTCGCCAATTTAGCCAAGCCCCGATTCTGGTTCTCGCTGCGGTCTCCGATCCAAATTCCATTGCTTTATGGTTGGATGCTGGAGCAGATGATTATCTCACCAAGCCGTTTTCTTCAGATATACTCGTTGCTCACCTTCAAAAGCTTACCCGTCGTTTTACCTTAAAACAAAATAACCCTTCATTGACTATAGCTTGATTTTTCTATGAATTAACCTTTGATTCTTGTAGGTGTTGGGTTAGAATCAGCAATATTTGATTCCCAGGAGTGTACGCGTGTCAAATCAAAAACCTGAACAAAGTTCAGCATTATCTTCTGTCAAATTGACGGACCGCTCTGAAGAAGGCTGGGAAACCTCACCTGCCGCCCAATCGCTTGAACGGATGAAATCCAATCCACGTATTAAGTATATCGTGATCATAGTTCCCGAAGATGCTTGTCCGGCATGCCAGAATTTAACAGGCACATACCCCAAAGATCAAGTTCCCCGTTTGCCAATTGAAAAATGCTCTCATCCCTTGGGATGCCGTTCGTATTACCTGCCTTACCTGGATGAAATATATCCTTAAAATATCCCCCAAAAAGATCAACAGGCTGTAATTTTCAGCCCGTTTTTGTTACCTTATCCTGTATAAGTGTTTTGCCAGTCTGATGGCTTCTTGTTGGGTATGAATGTCACCAGTGACCTGCGCTTCACGGAGGGTATCTAATAAATATCCCACTTCCGGTCCCGGTTCAAGCTTCAATTCTTCCATCAGCTCATCGCCATTTACCAACGGAGTTGGGAAAATACTTTCTGAACGCTCTTCGTACCATGCTTTCAACAACTCTCGAGTTACATCAAGGTGCCTTGCCCATCTTTCCTGGGGAAGTGTTGGACCATAGGTCGCTAATACGTCTGCCATGGATAATATGCAAATATCAACACCGGCTTCCCCCGTATCATGGAAGAAATGATATACCGCTCTCTTACTGGGAAATTCCTTGCTATGAGAAAGCAAGGATGGGCGCATGTGATATTTAACGATCGTTTCTAATCGTTCGACTTCCTGGTTGCTTAATTTCAAACCCTTCCCGCGTTCCTCAACCAACTCACGCCCAATATGTTCATGCTCAATGAAGCGAATCCTACCGTTCTCATCAACCTTTTGGGTTTTCGCTTTACCGGTATCATGGTACAACCCTGCTAGGATGAGGATGCCGCGATGAGGGCGGTCGGAATTGAGAGTGTTTTGAAAATGCTCCATCAGATGCTGGCGGTAGCGTCCAACCCGTAAAGCAGCTAATCCCATAGTCAGGTTGCCCGTTTTATCCGGGTTATAATCTTGCGCCAACAACTCAAACAGGTTTTCCAATCGCACAAGTGTATCCAGGGTATGATCCCAAGCATCCATAATATGCGGTGGAGATTGTTGAATACTTTTTAGTTTGACGGTCTCTGGCAGGACATGTTCAAGAACATTTAGCTTATCTAGTATCCGTATAGAGCTACTCGGATCAGATTGGGTCAATATTCGAAATAACTCGTCCCGCAATCTTTCTGGGGACACACCGGGTAATAAATCCACAGCCTGTCGAATGGCAGTCCAATCCGCATGTCCAGTACGTTCTGCCTTTTGAAATCGATTTCGTCCATGAATGGTAAGAAGGCTTGCA
>Ga0209253_10003071_pt1 | contig 14714 bp, 12 predicted proteins | sample FrelakmetBRP12BR_FD_187145 | JGI IMG/M metagenome (GOLD analysis project Ga0209253, IMG submission 187145) | Freshwater lake sediment microbial communities from the University of Notre Dame, USA, for methane emissions studies - BRP12 BR (SPAdes)... | ecosystem: Environmental > Aquatic >...
CAGCAGCGAGGCCGCCGGCACGCCGAGCGCCTTGGCCATCTTCTCGATGGTCTCGAGCGGCGGCGAGCGCTGGCCGCGCTCCAGCATCGACACGTAGGAAACCGAGATCCCCACCTTGTCGGCAAGGGCCTTCTGGGAGAACTTCTTCTTCTCGCGAAGGCGGCGGATGTTGGTCGCGAAGCGTGTCAGCAGATCCATGACTCTACGTGTATCAATTCACGCGGAGAGTGACAGGGTCCATTTGGGGCTTCCCGCCCCCGCCGGGACACTTCACCGAAGGGGTACCCCGGAGGCGGGCGGCAGGGCCACGATCGACATCGACTCGTAGATCTCCCCCGGGTCCCGGTTTCTCCAGGAGCGCCAGACGTTTGCCGCCGGAAGGTAGCCGGGGATCCGGCGCCAACCTGCCAGTATCACCAAGTGTTTCCTCACGTCGGGCGAGAGGCGTCCCACCTGTGACTCGGAGGCGATGTAGGCGCCTCCGGCCGCGAGCGCGCCCTCGGCCTCGACGTCGGTCCAGGCGCGCCGGACCGGCCTTCCCGCGGAGAGGGTGAAGAGGCCGGGCGCCGTGCCGAACACCCAGAGCGCCCGGCCGCCCGTCGACGGGATGGCCTGGGGCGGGAGCGCCGGGGGGTTCACTCCTGGTACAACCAGGCCCACGACGAGCGCGAAGGCCACGCCGGCGGCCGCTGCCGACGGGGCCAGCCGGCCGCCGAAGGCCAGCATCGACGAGGCCGCCAAGGCCATCGTCGCGGCGACGATCGCGAGCAGGGGGATCCAGGGCAGGGGCCAGCGCAGGACCAGGACGGAGACGGTCGCCAGGAGCGCGAGGGTGAACCCGGTGGCGGCACGGGCCCACCGGGGCGGCGGAACGCGCACCGCGAGCAGGAGCGCCGCGGGGATGGCGGTCAGGCCGTAGTGGGGCCACTTGAGCGAGGGAATCGTGAAGGTGACGAGCACTGCGGCCACCCAGAAGAGCGGCAGGAGCACGCCCGGTTCCCGCCAGTTCCGGAGATTCCGGAGGCTCCCGAGAAAGAGGAAGGTCCAGGGGAGCATGAAGACGAGGAATCCGAGGAGGAGACTCGCCTCCGCCCTCACGGTCCAGGGGTGCCTGAATCGATCGAGGTTCTCGATGACGAAGAAGGAGTCGTAGAAGGCCTGACCGTGAACCGCGAAGGACGCCACGTACCAGGGCAGTCCCAGGACGGCGCCGAGGAGGAAGGCCCCTGCGGTCCAGCGCGAGAAGAGCAGCTTGGGGTTCCGAACCAGCAGGAAGCCTCCGGAGAGGAGCAGGACGAGCACCGCGCCCACCGGTCCCTTGAGGAGGAAGTCCATCGCCGCCGCCACGCCCACGGCCAGCAGCCAGGGCGGGTCGTCCTCCTCCGAGGCCCGCCAGGTGCCGTAGGCGGCGAGCGTGAGCCCCAGCGCCATGGGCGCGTCCATCATGGCGAGCCGCCCGTACTTCACCCAGCCGAAGGCCGTGGCCGTCAGGAGCGCGGCGGCCATTCCCGCCTTCTCTCCGTACATGCGCCGGCCCAGCGCGTGGAGCAGCATGGCCAGGGCGATCCAGGCGAGCGCCGAGGGCAGGCGAGCCGCGAAGAGGTTGGTGCCGAGGAAGGCGTAGGCGGCGCGCTCGGCCCAGTACAGGAGAGGGGGCTTGTTCCAGTTCAGCACGTCGTCGAGGGAGGGCGTGAGCCAGGCGTCCTTGGCCTGCATCTCCGCGCTGATGCCCAGGTACCAGGCCTCGTCGGGGTGGCTGCCCGAGGAGGAATTGCCGAGCGCCGGCAGGTAGAGGGCGAGGAGGAAGAGGAGGAGGGCGGCCCGGCGCATGCGGAGGGCGAGTCTATACCAGGCGCCCGGTCGGGCAGGCGGACCTGGAGGGCCGCGCCGCGGACGGGGATGCCCGGACGAGCCAGTGCCGGTGCGGCGGGAGCCCGGCATCCCGCCTGCATCCAGGCGGAGGATGCGCGTCGATCCAGGGGAGAGCAGGGCGGTCGTGGCGGAGAGGAACGAGCCAGCCGGGCGAGGTGGCGGATTCGCGGGCGTGCTCGAGCGGGCCGGACGTCCGGGCCGGCCGGAGCGGCCCCGCCAGGACGAAGGGGAGCCGATGGCGCCCGGGAAGTCGCCGCCCGAAGCGCTCCTCGGCGAGATGGCCTCGCCGGGGCGATCCGAGTCCATGTCGAGCGCCGCCGGGGCACCGCTGCTCGCCCGCGCCATCGAGCGCATTGTACTCCTGGTGAAGTCCGGCGAGGCGGCGTCGGTGACCCTGGAGCTCGGCCCGAGCCTCGACGTCCGGATCGAGCAGGCCCGCGCCGGCGTCGACGTCCAGATCCGGGCGGCGCACGGACTCTCGCCCCTGGCCGAGGCCGAGCTTCCCATGCTGATCGCGGCGCTGCGGGCACGCGGTATCCAGGTCGCGCGGGCAGGGGTAGCGTCGCGCCGGCGGGAGGGGCGCCTGTCGTTGACGCAACGGCGGTCGTCCGCTACAAGGGCCGGCGACGACGGCACCGTCGCCAAGTGGTAAGGCAAGGGTCTGCAAAACCCTTATTCCCCGGTTCGAATCCGGGCGGTGCCTCCAGAATTCCCAGGGGTCGTACCGAGGGGTGCGGCCCCTCCTGCTATTCACGGTCAGTCATCGAGGACGCCCGGCGCGAAGAGGTCGAGGGCGAGGTGGAGATGGCCGGCTGCGAAGCCTTCGAGATCGCCGTCGAGAAGCGGCTACACCGTGCGCTCGGGGAGCCGGGGGGAGCGCTCCTCGATGAGCACCTGGCCGGTTGCGAGCGCTGCCGGACCTACCAGGCCGCGGTGCGCGACTCGGAGGCTGGCATCCGCGTGGAGGCGAGCGCGGCCGCTGCCGACGTGGACTGGGAGCGGGTCGAGCGGGAGATCGGTGGGCGCTTCCGGGCCTGGCCGGGATGGCTCGCCGGGGCGTTGCTCGCCGGAGCGTGGATGGCGCTCTTCGCCTGGCTCTCGGCACCGCCGGCGACGAGACCCGACCGCATGCTCCGCTCGCTCCCTGCGATCGCGATCGTGGTCGCGCTGGTGGGTCTGGTGGCCGGCTATTCGTCGCGGCGTCTCGTGGCCCTGGTGGATCGGGGTGAGATGCTCGTCACCCATCGTGGGGTATTGGCTGCCAACCTCCAGTGGGCGAGGCGCATGAAGTGGGCGCTGGCCGCCCTGCTCGCCTTCTTTCTCTACAGGGCCATGGCGGGTGAATCGGCGACCTACGATCCGCTCGTCTACTTCGGAGGGCTTTCCCTTCCGCTGGCTGGACTGTGGGCCTACCTGCGCCACGTGACGGTCCCTCGCGCCGAGCGAGAGGCCAGCGACCTGGGGCTCTTCGAGGGAGGGGGACGATAGTGCCTGTCCACCCCTCTACCCATTCCGCCGCCCTCTCCGTCGCCGAGGAGGCGGAGGTCGTGGCCCGGGTTCGGGCAGGTGGAGGCGCGCGCCGGGAGGCGGCAGGCGATCTCTTCCGCCGGCTCCGGGAGCCCGTGCACGCGGTGTGCCTGCACGTCACCGGGCGGCGCGCAGACGCGGAGTTCGCCGTGGCCGAAGCCTTCCGCGCCGTTCGACGCGGCCTACCCGGATTCACGAGCGAGTCCAGACTCACCACCTGGGTGTATCGCCTGGCGCTCCGAGCCTCCTTCCGGGCGCGGGCTCGGGGGCGCGACGGCGTGTCGACGCCCCTGGCCTGCCTGCCCGCCGGGCCACGCCTGGTTCTCGCGCTCTTCTCCATCGACGGGCTCCGGAGTGGCGAGATCGCCGACATCCTCGGCATTCCCGAGGAGACGGCCTGGTCGCGCCTGCACGCGGCAAGGAGGATGCTTGTGGGGGCGCAAGGCCGATAGGGGCCCCGACCTGGTTCTACCAGGTGGACTGTTTCGGTCTACGTCAGGAGAATGCTCCAGCCACCCCGGGGGGAAATCATGAATCGGGTCTCGATCGCACTCCTCTCCGTTCTCTTGTTCGCCGCGGCGGTCGCCGTTGCCGCCGAGTCCGCCCCCAGGGGCGAGGTAGCTCGAGTCCGGTGAGCGACGACTGCCAGTACTGCGGGGCCGACCTGGACGCCTCCCCGCCCGTCCGGGAGACGGCCTTCCTCTACGGCATCGAGTGCCGTCGCTGCCCACCCGGTCGGCGGCGGTCGCTGGTGCTCATGCGCCCCGGCCCGGTGGAGACGCTCGAGTGCCCCGACTGCGGCGCCGTGCTGGCCCCGGCCGGCTCGCACCAGGACGTACTCGTGGTGAAAGAGATGACCTTCGTGGTCTGTCCGGCCTGCGGGGAGCACTGCGACGTCCACGCGGTGCGCAAGCTGCGGGACGTGTCGGGGGGCACGATGTGATCGCGGGGACGCCCGCCGCGCTCCCTACAGCCAGCCGACCTCCCGGTACCACCTGGCCGATCGGTCGATGGACTCGGCCAGCCCGATCCGGGCCTCGAAGCCGAGGACGCGCCGGGCCTTGTCGGTGTCGCAGACCCAGCCCGGGGCCAGCGCCTGCTCGGCGAGCTTGCGGTTGAACGGCAGGTTCCGGTCGAGAATGCGGCTCGCCACGTCGGCGAGCGAGCCAGCGACGCGAAGCAGGGCCGGCGGGATGCGCAGCACGCGGGCCCGGACCCCCAGCGCCCGCGCCACCTCGAGCTGGAGCCCCTCGACGCTGGTGCGCTCCGGCGAGGCCAGGAAGAAGGCCTGGCCCACCGCGCCCGGATGGGTGGCGAGCAGCTCCATGCCGCGGGCGCAGTCCTCCACGTCGATGAAGGAGAGCGGCCGGGGCTCACCCGGAAGCCCCAGCACGAAGCCGCGCGAGACGATCCGGAAGAAGAAGAGGTTGTCCCTGTCTCCGGGGCCGGTGATGCGCGGCGGCCGGGCCACCGTCACCGGCAGCCGCCCCGCGAACGAGAAGGCCAGCCGCTCCGCCTCGGCCTTCGACTCGCCGTACCACTCGCGGGGCTGGAAGGGCTCCTCCTCGCGCCGGCCGGTGGCGGAGGGTCCGGAGGCGGTGAGCGAGCCGGCCAGCACGAAGCGGGCGAGCCCCGGCGCGTGCGCCGCGCAGCTCTCGAGCAGGTTCCGGGTCCCGCCGGCATTCACCCGGAGGAAATCCTCGCGTCGGGTCGCGCGACGGATTCCGGCCAGGTGGAAGACCAGGTCGCAGCCGCGGACGGCGGCGGGCAGGGTGGCGGGCTCTGTGACGTCACCGCGGGCCTCCTCGATGGCGAGGCCGGACAGGCCGCCCGGAAGGCTCCCGGGGCGCAGCAGGGCGCGAACCGTATGGCCGCCCTCGAGCAGGCGCCGGGTGAGACAGGACCCCAGGAAACCGTTGGCCCCGGTGACGAGCGCGCGCATCGGGGGCAGGTGTACCATGCCTCGGATGAAGACCGTCCGCGCCACCTGCCCCTTCGACTGCCCCGACGCCTGCGGCCTGCTCGTGGACGTGGAAGGGGGACGGGCGACCCGGGTGAGGGGCGATCCGGATCACCCCTACAGCCAGGGAAGCCTTTGCCCCAAGGTGAACAACTACGAGCGAAGCGTGTACGCCGATGGGCGCCTGACGACGCCCCTCGAGCGGGTGGGGCGCAAGGGGGAGGGAAGTTTCCGCCCCATCTCCTGGGAAGAGGCCATTCCCCGCATCGCCGATCGGCTGAAGGGAATCTCGGCGACCCACGGACCCGAGGCCATCCTCCCTTACTCGTACGCCGGGACCATGGGGCTCGTGCAGCGCAACGCGGGCCACGCCTTCTTCCACGCGCTGGGCGCCTCGCGCCTCGACCGCACCATCTGCTCGCCGGCGAAGGGAGCGGGCTGGAAGGCGGTCATGGGCGAGACCCTCGCGCCGCACCCGGACGAGGTGCTCCAGGCCGACCTGGTCCTCCTCTGGAGCATCAACGCGGTGGCGACGAGCATTCACTTCGCCCAGCGCGCCAAGGAGGCGAGAAGGCGCGGCGCGGAGGTCTGGGTGATCGAGACCTACCGCACGCCCACGGCCGACCAGGCCGACCGGGTCTTCCTGATCCGCCCGGGGAGCGACGGCGCGCTGGCGCTCGGCATGGCCCACGTCCTCTTTCGCGACGGGCTTGCCGATCTCGCCTTCCTCCGCGAGCGGGTCCTGGGGTGGGAGCGCTTCCGCGACGAGGTCCTGCCCTCCTGCACGCCGGCCTGGGCCGCGGGGAAGACCGGGCTCGAACCGGCCATCGTCGAGGAGATGGCGCGTCGCTACGCATCGGCGCGGGGGCCCTTCATCCGGCTGGGGAGCGGCCTCTCCCGCTACGGCAACGGCGCCATGAACGTGCGCTGCATCACCTGTCTCCCGGCCGTGGCGGGGGCGTGGAAGAGGCCGGGCGGGGGGCTGCTCACCTCCACCAGCGGGAGCCAGGCCTTCGACACCTCGATCGTCACCCGCGAGGATCTCCAGCCGCGACCCGCCCGGCTGGTCAACATGAACCGGCTCGGGCACGCACTCCTCGAGCTCGATTCACCACGAGTGATGGGGTTGGTGGTCTACGCCGCCAACCCGGCCGCGGTGACCCCGGACCAGGAGGCCGTGCTGCGGGGGCTGGCGCGAGAGGATCTCTTCACCGTGGTCCACGAGCGCTACCTCACCGACACGGCCCGCTGGGCCGACCTGGTGCTCCCCGCCACCACCGCGCTGGAACACCACGACCTCTACTGTTCCTACGGCCAGTACTGCATCCAGCGGGTCGAGCCGGCCATCGCGCCGGTGGGCCAGTCCTGGTCCAACTGGGACCTCTTCCGGCGTCTGGCCGCGGCCATGGGCGTCGACCACCCGTTCTTCCGCCAGACCGCCTCGGGTCTCGTCGACGCGCTGCTGGCCAGGCCGGCGCCGCTCCGGAACGGGATCGACGAGCGCGCGCTGGCCGAGGGGCGCGGCGTGGAGCTCGAGCTTCCGCCGCCGTCGGCGCGCGCCATCCGCACGCCGTCCGGCAAGATCGAGATCGAGAATCCGCGGCAGAAGCACCCGCTGCCGGGCTGGCTCCCCACCCACGAGGAGGACGGGGAGCTGCCGTTCCGGCTCGTGACCGGGGCGTCGGTGTGGGGGCTCAACTCGTCCTTCCGGGAGCGTCCCGAGCTGCGCCGGCGCGAGGGCGGTCCATCACTCATGGTGAATCCGGCCGACGCGGCCGGCCGGGGGCTGGCCGGGCCCCGGGTGGTGGCCTGGAACGGGCTCGGGGCGGCCAGCTTCGAATTGCTGGTCACCGACCGGACGCCGCCCGGCGTGGTCGTCGCCGAGGGCGTGCCCTGGCTTTCCCACGTCGAGGGCGGACGAACTGTGAATGCGCTCACCTCCCAGCGGCTCACCGACGAGGGGGGCGGAAGCACCTTTTACGACAACCGGGTGGACCTTCGAAACGGCTGACAGGGGCTCCGAGGATGGGGTATAAGCGGACCCCCCCATCGCAAGGAGACGACGCGTGAACAACCCGGTGATCGACGCGTACCTGGCCCACGAGCTGGAGCGGAAGGGGCAGGGCATCCCCCCTCGGCAACTCGACCCCGACCAGACCCGGGAGGTCGTGAAGCTCCTCCAGAAGCCGCCCAAGGGACAGGAGGCCTTCCTGCTCGGGCTGCTCCGCGACCGCGTCTCCCCGGGAGTGGATCCCGCCGCAGAGGTCAAGGCGGGGTTCCTCGGCGAGGTCGCCTCCGGCAAGAAGAAGTCGCCGGTCATCACCAAGAAGGACGCCATCTTCATGCTCGGGACCATGGGCGGCGGCTACAACATGCCGCCCCTCGTCGCCGCCCTGAAGAACAAGGCGCTGGCCGACGACGCCGCCAAGGCCCTCTCCGGCCTCACCTACGTCTACGATTCCTTCGACGAGGTCGCGGCCCTCGCCAAGGCCAAGAACGGTCCGGCCCGCCAGGTCCTCGAGTCCTGGGCAGCGGCCGAGTGGTTCACCTCGAAGCCGGGCATCCCCGACACCGTGAAGGTCAAGGTCTTCAAGGTCGACGGCGAGATCAACACCGACGACTTCTCGCCGGCCGGCGACGCCTCGACGCGCCCCGACATCCCGCTCCACGCGCTGGCCATGGGCAAGACCCGCTTCCCGGCCGGGCTGAAGACCATCGCCGAGTTCCGCAAGGACGGCTTCCAGGTCGCCTTCGTCGGCGACGTGGTGGGCACCGGTTCGTCCCGCAAGTCGGCCATCAACTCGGTCCTGTGGGCCATCGGCGAGGACATCCCGTACGTGCCGAACAAGCGGCGCAGCGGGGTGATCATGGGCGGCGTCATCGCCCCCATCTTCTTCAACACCGCCGAGGACTCGGGCGCTCTGCCCATCAAGGCCGACGTCTCGAAGCTCAAGACCGGCGACGTCGTCACCATCGACTTCAAGAAGGGGGAGGTTCGCTCCGAGTCGGGCGAGGTCCTCACCACCTTCGTGCTCCAGCCCGAGAACCTCGGCGACGAATACCGCGCCGGGGGCCGAATCCCCCTCATCATCGGTCGCGCCATCACCGACCGGGCCCGAAAGGCGCTCAAGAAGGGGCCCACCGACGTCTTCCGGGTCAAGAAGAACCCCGAGCCGAAGAAGGGGCAGGGGTACACGCTGGCCCAGAAGATGGTCGGACGCGCCTGCGGCATTCCCGGCGCGCTGCCGGGCTGGTACGTCGAGCCCAGGATGACCACGGTGGGCAGCCAGGACACCACCGGCCCCATGACCGCCGACGAGCTGAAGGAGCTCGCCTGCCTGAAGTTCCAGGCGCCCATGGTCATGCAGTCCTTCTGCCACACCTCGGCCTATCCCAAGGCGGCCGACGTCAAGATGCACAAGACCCTTCCCCAGTTCGTGATCGAGAGGGGAGGCGTCTCGCTGCGCCCGGGCGACGGCGTCATCCACTCCTGGCTCAACCGGCTGCTGCTCCCCGATACGGTGGGCACCGGCGGCGACAGCCACACCCGCTTCCCCATCGGGATCAGCTTCCCGGCCGGGTCGGGCCTGGTGGCCTTCGCCGGCGCGCTGGGCTTCATGCCGCTCGACATGCCGGAGAGCGTGCTGGTCCGCTTCAAGGGAAAGCTCAACGCCGGAATCACGCTCCGTGACGTGGTGAACGCCATCCCCTACCGGGCCATCCAGCAAGGGCTGCTCACCGTGCCCAAGAAGGGCAAGAAGAACGTCTTCAACGGTCGAATCCTCGAGATGGAGGGGCTGCCTGACCTGACCGTCGAGCAGGCCTTCGAGCTGACCGACGCCGCCGCCGAGCGCAGCGCGGCCGCGGCCGCCGTCAAGCTGTCGGAGAAGACCGTCGCCGCCTACCTCCGCTCCAACGTGGCGCTCATGAAGAAGATGATCGCCACCGGCTACCAGGACGCGAAGACGCTCCAGGGGCGCATCGCCGCCGCAGAGAAGTGGCTGAAGAAGCCCGAGTTGCTCTCGGCCGACAAGAACGCCGAGTACGCCGCGGTCATCGAGATCGACCTGGCGGAGATCACCGAGCCGATCCTGGCCTGCCCGAACGACCCGGACGACGTGAAGATCCTCACCGACGTCGCCAACACCAAGATCGACGACGTCTTCCTCGGGTCGTGCATGACCAACATCGGCCACTTCCGCGCCGCCGGCGAGATCTGGAAGGGGCAGAAGTTCAACCCGGCCGTCCGCACCTGGATCTGCCCGCCCACCCGGATGGACCAGCAGGAGCTTCGCGACGAGGCCTACTTCACGGTCTTCAGCCAGATCGGCGCTCGCATCGAGACGGCCGGCTGCTCGCTCTGCATGGGCAACCAGGCCCGCGTCCCGGGCCAGACCACGGTCTTCTCGACCTCGACCCGAAACTTCGACGACCGCATGGGCGACGGGGCCAAGGTGTTCCTGGGCTCGGCCGAGCTGGGCGCGGTGGCCTCCACCCTGGGCCGGCTGCCCACCAAGGAAGAGTACTTCGCGGTCTACGCCGACAAGATCGCCCCCCGGTTCGACAAGGTCTACCGGTACCTCCAGTTCGACGAGCTGCCGGACTACCAGCCCGTGGACAAGAGGTCGGCGCGCGCCGTCGCCTGATCGACGCGTCCGCCACGCATGCCCCGCGTGGATGCCATCGAGATCGTCGAGGATCGAACCTCCTCGTCCCGCTGCGACGAGGGGTTCCTCCACGTGCGGCGGTACCGCGCGCGCAACGTGAGAGTCGACGGGTCCCTGTCGGGCGTCTACCGCATCGACGTCCTCGATCGGCCGTCGCTCGACGCGGTGGCGGTGTGCCTCTGGGCGCGGACACCTCGCGGCGTGGAGGTGCTCCTGCGCCGGCAACTTCGCCCGGCGGTCCACTTCCGGCGGGGGAAATCCCGGGCGCTCCCCGAGCCCGAGCCCCTCCTCTTCGAGGAGATCGTTGCCGGCCTGCTCGAGCCGGGGGAGCACGGGATGGAGGCGCTCCGTCGGCGCGCCGTCGAGGAGGCGCGGGAGGAGGCCGGCGTGAAGATCGACCCGGCCCGGCTCGAGCCGCTGGGTGCGCCGTTCTACATGCTGCCGGGCATCATCTCGGAGAAGATCCACCTGCTCGCCGCAGAGATCCCCCGCGGCGCCGAGACGGGCGACTTCGACGCGCCACAGGAGGGGGACGGCTCGCCGCTGGAGGAAGGGGCGGTGCTCGTCTGGCGCGGGCTCGATGCGGCCATCGCCGCGGCCGGGGCCGGCCAGATGGAGGACGCCAAGTCGGAGCTGGCCTTCCGCCGGCTGCGGGACCGTCTGCTTCGCTGACGAAGGACCCGGAGGCATCCATGGCCACGTCGAGACGGGCAGGAAAGAGCGCCCCGCGCGCCCCGCGCACCCGCGTCGAGCGCGACACCCTGGGGGAGATGAGGGTCCCGGCGAGCGCCCTGTGGGGAGCCCAGACCGCCCGGGCGGTGGAGAACTTTCCCATCTCCGGCCTGCGGGAACCGCGACCTCTCGTGAACGCGGTGGTTCACATCAAGCTTGCCGCGGCCCGGGTGAACGCCCGGCTCGGACTCCTCCCGCGGAAGAAGGCCCGGGCCATCGAGCGGGCCTGCCGCGAGGTGCTGGCCGGCCGGTGGGACGGACAATTCGTGGTGGACGCCTACCAGGCGGGCGCCGGGACCTCGTTCCACATGAACGTGAACGAGGTGCTGGCCAACCGGGCTGCCGAGATCCTGGGCGGCCGCCGCGGCGACCGATCGGTCGATCCGAACGACGAAGTGAACCTGGCGCAATCCACCAACGACGTCATTCCCACCGCCATCCGGCTCGCCGCCCTCGCCACCGCCCCCCGCGCCGTCGAGGCGCTCGATCGGCTCTCGGCGACCTTCGCTCGCAAGGCGAAGGCCTGGGACGGCATCGTGAAGGCGGGGCGCACCCACCTCATGGACGCGACCCCCATCCGGCTGGGGCAGGAGGTCTCGGGCTGGGCCGCGGCGCTCTCGGCGGCTGCGGCGCGCGTGAACGGCGCGCTCCCCGAGATGGCGGCGCTGGGGATCGGGGGGACGGCGGTCGGCACCGGGGTGAACGCCCACCCGCGCTACCGGGAGCTGGTGGTGAAGGAACTGTCGAGGATCACCGGCGTGCCGCTCTTTCCGGCGCCGAACCCGTTCTATGCCATGCAGTCGCTCGCCCCCTTCGCCGCGCTGTCGGGCGCGATGCGGGTCGCGGCGCTGGAGCTCGCGCGCATCGGCGGCGACATCCGGCTGCTCGCCTCGGGGCCGGCCACCGGGCTCGGGGAGCTGCGCCTCCCGGCCGTGCAGCCCGGGTCTTCCATCATGCCCGGCAAGGTGAACCCGTCCATGGCCGAGATGCTCGCCATGGTGAGCCACCAGGTCATCGGGCTCGACGAGGCCATCGCCTGGTCGGCCGCGGCCGGACAGCTGGAACTGAACGTGATGATGCCCCTGGTGGCCTGGGACCTGCTCCACCAGATCGAGATCCTCGCCAACGGGGTCCGGGCCTTCGACGAGAAGCTCGCCCGGGGGCTGGAGCCCGACCGGGTCCGGGCCCGATCTCACGCCGAGCGGACCGTGAGCCTGGCCACCGCGCTTGCGCCGCGGATCGGATACGCGGCGGCCGCCGGGATCGTGAAGGAATCGCTCCGGAGCGGCAGGTCCATCGCGGATCTGGCCGGGGAGATGGCCGGGATCCCGGCCCGGGAGGCCCGACGCCTGCTCGACCCGGCCCGGCTGACCCGCCCCGGCCGAGGCTGAGCCGATCGCCTGGAGCCGCCTCGGTATAGGATGTTTGGCCGTGCTGCGCCGCCACCACATCCCGGTTGCCCTGGTCCTCGCGCTGGCGCTCGTCCTCCCGGCGGCGACCGCCGCCTCGCCTCGTTGGCAGGGGACCGTCACCGGCCTCCTCCGCTACAAGGGCTGCATGGACGGCGTGAACGGCGCAACCGTGACGGTCATCGGGCGGGAGCGCCAGGCGAGGAGCGACGCCGCGGGGCGGTTCCTCCTCGACCTGCCTCCGGGAAGCTATTCGCTCGTCATCCGCGGGCCGAGCCTGGTGCAGGACCAGCGGGTGGACGAGGTGGTCGTGATGGCGGGAAAGGTCTCCGACCTGGGCATCGTCGAGGTCTGGGCCTACGAGCGTCCGGCTTCTTGCGTTCCCGACGCGGCCTCCGCGGCCGTGGCAGGCGGCGTCGAGCCCACCGTGGCGGCCGCGCCAGATCTCCCTGCGGTGGACCTGCCCGGTACGGCGGTCGCCCCGGCGTCGACGGTCCACGAGAACATGCTCGTGCGCGGCTCGCCCGGGACCGGTCCGGGACAGTTCGGGCTGCAGGGAAACCCGGCCCGGGAGGACGAGGACGCGCTGGGGCCCCCGACCTTCGCGGTGGGGCCACAGGGAGGCCTGCTGGTCCTCGACCTGCTGAACGGCCGGATCCAGCGCTTCGACGCCCGGGGGCGATTCCTCGCGTCCTTCCCGGTCGCGCGCGCCGGCCTCGAGCCGGTCTTCGAATCGGACATCGCCGTCTCGGACGACGGGTCCATCTTCCTCGTCACGGAGGGTGACAGTCCGACGCTCACGCAGTACGACCCTGCAGGCAAGGTGCTCCTCTCCGGGGCCCTGCCGCCCTCCTTCAAGGGAGTGGATCAGATCCTGGCAGGAAGGGGACGTCCCACCTTCCTCATGCTGAACGGCCAGTCGGTGCGGGCCGAGCTGGGATGGGGAGGAATCCGGGCCGAGGGGCCGAAGCCGGGGTTGCCCGCGGGCGACGTCTACGTCCAGGTCGAGCGGGCCGGGCGCTGGTCGGCGCTGGTGCGCTTCGTGGCCGCCGACGGCCGGGTGCGACGCACCGTGAATCTCCGCTCGGCCATCCCCATCGCCCGCGTCCGGCTGGTGGGCGTGAACCGGCGCGGCGACGTGGTGGTCGCGGTGGACCGGCACGACGGGGCCGACGACGAGGCCACGCGCGCCGAGGTGCTGCTCGTCTCGGTCACGCCCCAGGGGCAGATCGCCGGCTCGGTGACGGTTCCGCCGGGCGATCGGCGCTGGCTCTTCCGGGAGTTCGCGCTGGCGCCGGACGGGTCGGTCATCCAGATGCAGTCGGACGTCGCCGAGGTCCGGCTGGTCCGCTGGTCGCTCCCCTCGTCGCCCAGGGATTCCGGGGTGGGGGAGGGGCTGGTGCGGGGTCGCATCCTCGACGGCTCGCGGCCTGCAGCCGGGACCGCGGTGATGGTCCCGCGGGCCCGCAGGTCGGTGGCAGCCGGTGCCGACGGGACCTTCGAGCTGCGCCTGCCTCCGGGCACCTGGGCCCTGGGGTTCCGTCGCATGGCACCCCACGGCTCCACCGAGCAGCCGCCAGCGGAGCTCACGGTGGCGGTCACGGCCGGCGCCACCGTGGACGTGGGGACGGTGCAACTGGCGTCGCAGAAGACCGGCGCGCCGGCACCGACACAACCCGAAACCATTCCCTGAGGCGACAACGTGGCGGCAACCGTCAGGTACTTCATGTTTCCGGAGGACGAGCGCGCGTTCTTCCGCTTGCTCGCGCGCAAGGAGCTGACCCTCTTCCCGGAGACGTTTCCGCCAGGCACGGTGGGGATCCCGCTCGACGATCAGGCGCAGGCGCTCCTGGTGGAGCCGGCCTACTACCTGGCGGCCGAGAAGTACGGGCCGGTCGTCATCCGGCCCCTTGCCAGGGGGAAGGACAGGGGAATGCTCGAGATCGAGGAGATCCCGTCCCCGGTCTTTCACTACGAGCGCTCCCTCCCCAACGAGAAGGGCGAGCTGGTGGGCGGCCGGCTCTGGGCGGAACTGGACGTGAACGACGACCCGGGATCCCGCATCGGCAAGCCCGCCGCCTTGAGGCACATCTTCGAGGAGGTGAACGAGTTCTTCCGGAAGTCCTGGCGCCGGAGCGATCCCAAGGGCTGGTGGGTCGGACCGGCGGCGGGGGCGGCTGTGAAGGGCGGCCGGCTGGTGCTCCGCGAGGCAGGACATCACGGGCGAACCGTGGGGGTCTGGAGGTGACCTGGGCCCTTTGCTCGGCCTTGACCTCGGGCCCGCTAGCGGCTACAAACCGCCCCTCGCGGACCCTTCCAGCGATCCGGTGGGGGATCGTCTAACGGCAGGACGCATGCCTCTGGAGCATGCTATCTAGGTTCGAATCCTAGTCCCCCAACCAACCATTCAGCGGGTTGACTTCCAGGCAACCCGGTCGCAGCGAGGCAGCACCGTCGTAACAGGGGAGTTCTCTGGCCCCTTCGTCTAGCGGTTAGGACGTCGGCCTCTCACGCCGAAAACATGGGTTCAAGTCCCGTAGGGGTCAC
>Ga0209253_10003072_pt1 | contig 14714 bp, 13 predicted proteins | sample FrelakmetBRP12BR_FD_187145 | JGI IMG/M metagenome (GOLD analysis project Ga0209253, IMG submission 187145) | Freshwater lake sediment microbial communities from the University of Notre Dame, USA, for methane emissions studies - BRP12 BR (SPAdes)... | ecosystem: Environmental > Aquatic >...
TGGCCATCCACCCCCGGGAAAACGACCTCATCATCGCCACCCATGGACGGTCCCTGTACGTGGTTGACGACATCACGCCGCTGCGTGAGATCTCGGACGAGATCACCAAAAAGAAGCTGCACGTGTTTCCGGTCTCTCCCGCGTTCGCTTTTCAGCAGGGCCGGATGAGCTACTACCTAAGCCCGGGCGATACCGCGTTTACGGGGGAAAACAAGCAGAGCGGCGCCTGCATCAGCTATACCGTCATCCCCAGCGAGAAGAAACCGGAGGAAAAGGCCGAGCCGCCGGCGGGGACCCCGGACCAGGCTGGGATGGGCCGCATGGGTGGAATGATGGGCGGTCAGATGCCTGCCGGCATGATGGGGAGCGTGGGGAGGCCGGGCGGCCGCGTGACCATCACCATTGTTGACGCCCAGGACAAGTTCGTCAGCCAGCTCAACGGGCCGGATGAGAAGGGCCTCAACCGGGTGTATTGGAACTTGCGTGAGACCGAGCCGCCGACCGGTCGGGAGGAGCAGCCCGCCGAAGAAAGAGGCGCGATGATGTTCTTCGGCCGCGGCGGGGGAATTACCGCGGTTCCCGGCAAATACACGGCCAAGGTGAAATACGAAGACCAGGAGGCCACCCAGTCGTTCGAAATCAAAGCCGATCCCCGGCTGAAGATCGATATCGAGATGCTCAAGGCCAATCATGAAAAGGCAAGACAGGCCCAGAGCATAAGCCGGGCAATCACTCGAGCGAGCCGGCAGCTCCAGCAGACCCAGCGTTCGCTCCAGGCATTGAAAGACAGCCTGAGGACGAACCCGGGCCCGAAAGCGGGCGACGTCCGCAAAGCGGCGGACGAGCTCGAGAAAAAGCTCAAGGAACTGAGTGAGACTCTAAGCCCGACTCCTCTCAAGCAGGGAATTTCCGACCGCTCCTCCGGTCTCCAGAGCCAGGTGATGAGCGCTGTCCGGGGAATAACGGGCGCGGGATACGAGCCGATATCCCAGGCCGCCCAGGTGCAGTATGACAAAGTCAAGCCCAAAGCCGAGGAGTTTATCGTCAAGTTCAACGATTTCTACCAGAAAGACCTCGAGGCCTTCAAGAAGGTGCTCAAAGATTCGGATTTCTCGCTCTTCGGCCCGTTCATGCCGCTTAAGTTGGAATAACAAATTAGGGGGCACGACCCGAATCCTGCGCGATCCGGGTCGTGTCCCAATCCTGGATCTCTCTTCGATGAGGGAAGATTGAACTGCCTCCCTATCCCTCCAAGTTGACTCCTCCGTGATTCCTTGATATCCTCTAATCAATCAGGCTGGGGACTCAAGTGGCGACCAGGTGCTCGAAATGCAACGCCGAAAATCCCGATTCCCTAAAGTACTGCGGTGAATGTGGGACGAAGCCATTTCGGTTTCCGTGAACCTCGTTGGCAGGAAACGGCACCAGGAAACTCAACCCGTGATTAGAGTATAGGCCTTAGTTGCCCGGCACCGAATTCAACGGGGGGCGCACTTCATAGGTCGCGAAGCAGCTGTCCATCAGGAAGTAGTCGAGTTCGTCGTATCTCGAGCACCTCATCAGAAGCATCAGAAGCTCTTCCCGGAGTTTCCGTTCGGCTTCCTGTCGAGTGGCTCCGACAGACCAGATGTCCAGAGCAGGACAAGCGAAAAAATAGTGCCTGCCCTCCCGTTTATAGTTCTCGGGGTTTGAATTTCGGTTTGTTGGCGTCATTTTCATCTTCCACCTCGTCCGACCTTCCTTGTCTCGTTCTCTCTCTCCTTCGATCTCAAGCGCCATGAGCCTTATCTTCCTCTCATTTATATATACGTACGGACAAAGGAAAATGATGCACCTCGGGGAATTTTTTTTCCTTGACCTCATCGAGAGATGCGTCCCATAATAAACCCAACCAGGTGAGGGATGGCATCATGAAGAAGCTCTCCGGATGGCTGGTTCTGTGGTTGCTCCTTGGAGGAGTGCTGGCCGGTGTCCAGGCGGGTTTGGCCGCGGACGGATTTTCCCGGGAAAAGGCGCTCGAGCACCTGAGGGTCCTGGCGGAAAAAATCGGGCCGCGGCCGCTCGGAACCGCGCGCGAATTGGCCGCCCTGACCTATTTCGCCCAGAAGCTGGCGGAGGCCGGGTGCGAGGTCGAATGGCAGCCCGTGACGGGCGGAGAAGGGATTCGCGGGTCCAGCGCCCTCAACACGAGCAGCTTTAACGTCATCGGCCGGCTCCCCGGAACGACCCGGCGGGAAATCATCGTCGGCGCCCACATCGATTCCTCCTCTCCCGAAATCCCGGGCGCCAATGACGACGGTTCCGGCGTGGCGACGGTCATCGAGCTGGCCCGTGTCCTGGCCCAGGAGCCGCATGACGCCACACTGGTCTTTGTCGCTTTCTGCGGCGAGGAATCCGGACTCGTCGGATCAAAATCCTTTGTTGAGCACTATCCGCTGGAGCACGTGGCCCTGATGCTCCAGCTCGACATGGTCAGCGATGATTCCCCCCTTCTTCTCTTTGTCGACACCAAAAAGTCGCAGACGCCGCCCTGGCTTGTCTCGGCCAGTATCGAGGCCTTTCATTCTTTAGGTTACCGCAACATTGAGTACCCGGTTTTCTTTCAAAGCCTGAACAGCGCCGTCGACGGTGCGAGCTCCGACCATGCCCCGTTCCTGGAGAAGGGGATTCCCGCGATCGGGTTTGTGACCGATCTCACGTTTCCGATCCACACGCCGAATGATTCTCTGGAGTATTTCGAGCCGGCCGGACTGGAGCGGAGTGGCCGCCTCATACTTGAGCTCATGAAAAAGTTCGACGACGGCCAGCCGGGCCAGAAGGCAGGAAACTACATGCTGGTCCTGATCGGAGAAAGGCCGTTTTTTGTGCCGCTTTCCCGGCTGAAGGGCCTGGTCATCCTGAGCCTGGTCGTCGGGCTGGTGACATTCATCCGGCTCTACTTGATCCGCAAGGCCCAGACGAATTGGGAGGACGACAAGAAGGTCAGGAAGTCCTGGCCGAAGCTCGTCGTTCACAACTTGATCATTGTCGCTGTCATGTTCTGCGCGCTCTGGCTGATGCAGCGGCTCAGCGGCCTGCGCGCTCCCTGGTATGCGCATCCCGGACCCTATGTCCTTTATGCGCTTGTGTTTTTTGTTTTCGGGATATGGTCGAGCCTGCAGCTCACCCGGAGATGGAGGTTACGAAGGAACTCGTTCTTCTATTTCGCCCGGGCCTCGATTTACCTCACCGTGCTAACCGCTATAGCTTGGCTGGCCTCGGGACCCCGGCTGGCCCTTTTTCCGGCAGCCGGAGTCCTCTTTATCAGTCTGGCCTGCCTGGCGCCATGGGCCTGGCTCAAGGGGTTTTTCTGGCTGTTGGCGCCATTCTGGGTTTTCCGCCTGCTCGTCTTGTCCGAAGGCGCCATCTTCGTATTCCGGACAACAGCTATGGGAATGGCCGAGCTCAAGACTCTTACCCTGAGCCTGCTGTTCTGGGCGGCACTGGCCCTATTTTTTGTCATCTGGACGATGCCTTTCCTGCTGGGTTTCGCCGCCGTCCACCGGAGCGCGCGGGGCGACCTCTGGGCGATGAAGCCATTCCGGCGGCTGGTCGCCCTTGTCCCGATCGCAATACTCGTCATCAGCGGCGCCGTCTACCTCCAGACAGTGCCCGCTTATGACGGCCCCTGGCAGCAGGAAGTCACGATCAGGCAGAAGCTGGATGCCGAAAACAGGACAGCGGTGGAATTCTCGAGCTTTGGCTCACTGAAGGGGATTCAAGCGATGATCGGCGGCCGGGAAGTGGTCCTGGACGAGCGGAGGTCATTCAAGAGGATCGAGATGCCGCTGGAGATGAACTGGCTGAGGGAGCAGGTCACCTCCCAGGTTGAAGAAAAGGGGGAGGAGGCCGTCCTCCATCTCGGGCTCCGGCTCGATTTTGAGAAGATGCCATACGACGTGCGATTGCGTCTCAAGTCCGACCGCCCGTTCAGCGTCGATAAAGCCAACGTCAACTATCAACACGACAGGACCGAGATGACGATCCGCTGGGCTCATGACCAGGGACAGAGTCTGGCGCCGGAAATGGAGATCCGTCTTCCCATGGGAGCCGGGCTGGAGGCTGAAATTGAAGCCACTTTCCTGGACCTTCCGGTCCCGGTATCCTGCATGGGAAAAGACATCCAGTTCATCTTTCGGGCCGAGCTCAAGCGCAAAGTCGAACTCCTGAGTCGGACTTAGACCTTCTCAACCGGGGAGCTTTTTGATAGAATTCGATTAGGCAGCCGCTGATGAACAAAATCACTGTCCAGAGCGAGCTCCGGGAACTGGACAAGGTTCGCACCTTCCTGAAAAGCAATCTGGCCGGACTGGACCTCAACGAAGAAGACACTTATAAGGTCGAGCTCTCGCTCGTGGAGATGTGCTCCAACATCATGCGTTATGCCTATCCCGGGGACAGCGGAGAGATCGTCGTCAGCACCTGGCATGAGGGAGGGAAGCTCTACTTGGAGATTCGGGACAAGGGCGTTCCCTTCGACCCCCGGCAGGTCAAGCGGCCGACCCTTGAGGAGATGATCAACCGTGAGCAGATGGGCGGGCTCGGGATCTTCCTTGCCCGAAAGCTGATGGACGGCTTTTTGTACCGGCGCGAGGACAATCAGAACATCTTAGTCATGTACAAGAAGGCCCAAGTCAAGAAGCGCTGAGTCTCAGTAGAGGACGTTGGCCTCGCCGTTTTTTTCGATCATTTTGTTGATGTGCTGGACGATGAGATCCCGGCGCGCCAAAACAGCGTTGATCTCGTCGTCACTGAGCAGATCGCCGGCGAACCCCTTGATGACCTCGAAGGTGAGGGCCTTTGTCTTTTCCAGCAAGTCTTTGGGCATCTCCTTCAGGACCAGTCCCTCCTTATTTTTTTCCCCGTAGGGAAGCTCGCTTGTCCATTTCTTCCCCGTCCTGAAGCTCCGGGAATGATCGATCAATAGGATGCGCCAGTCTTCCGTTATGAGATAGTTGTTCTGGTGCCGGTCTTCATTGCCGATGAGGTTGTCAAAATAGCGCTGCAGGTTCAAGGCCTTGTTGTAATAGAAGACCTTGATGGGAGGGGTCTTGATCTTCTGCTCGACTTTGTCCCTCATGGTCATCTTAGCTTTGACCCAGAGTTGGCATGAGCCGCGGCTGTTTTGGAGCCTCTTCTCTACTGTCGGAGGGACCATGTTGAGGCTGAGGTGCTTGTCGAAGAGATAGGCGGCGATTTCAAACTTCCAGCCTTCAATGTAGCCTTTCTGCCGGCCTTCCACATTCTTCCAGAGGGCGTCGTTGGTGACTCCGGTGAGTTCCAGGGTGATGCGCCAGGGGTTGGTTACGGCATCCGAGGTGATCTGCTCTTCCTTAGTCACATTGGCGTTGAGAAGAAATTCCTCCCATTTCGGCCGCTCGGCCAGCTCCTCCGGCGTAAATTGCGCCAGGACCGGGAGTGCGAACCCGAGCAGCAGGAAAATGAAGATGCTTGTCGCTGAAGCCTTTCTCATGAACCCTCCTTTTTTTCTCTCATAATTCCGCTTGACAGTTGGTTTTATCCAACAAAGCCGCCGGGCGGCCCTAATAGAGGACTTTGGCCTCGCCGCTTTCCTTGAGCATGGTGTCGATCTCGGCGAGGAGAAGATCCTTCCGCTTGATAACGGCGGCGATCTCCTTTTCGGTCAGGTAAGGTCCCACGGCCTCCTTAATGCTCTGGTAATCAAGCTTCTTCACGTTCTCGACAAACCAGCGGGGGAGCCGCCGAAACAGAAATGGCTTTCCGTCAGACGTCTTCTTTATTCCGTTTCTCCCGTTCATGAGGCTATCCGTGTACTCCTTGGTCGAACGGAAAGACCGGGAGTGGTCAAAGGCGATCACCCGCCAATCCTTGGTGTAGAGGAGGTTCTGCTGGGTCCGGTCGTCGTTGGCCACAAGGGAGTCCCAAGCCCGGACCAGGTACTTCATGTTTTCGGTGTGCTCGAACGCCTCTTTCGGGATCGCGATTTTCTCCTCCACGACCTTGAGAAGGCTGTATTCGCTTGTCGCCCAGTAAACGAGAGCTCCCGGCTTGCCCTGGAAATCCCTCTCTACGGCCGGCGGCACCATGTTCAAGCCGATGAGCTTGTCCAGCCGATAAGCGGCGATCTCGTATTGCCAGCCCTCCAGGTATCCCCCCTGCATGCCGCTCGGGTTCTTCCAGGCGGCCTTGGACTTGACGTCGCCTTTCTGGAGATAAAGCTTGAGGGGTTTGGTGACGCCTTCCCCGATTTCCTCGGACCGGACGATCTCGGCGGTCTTCAGGAAATCCTCCCAGAAAGGCCGTTGAGCGATCTCCTCAGCGGTGAACTGGGCATGGGCCGGGATGACGAAGATGAAAAAGAGCCAAAGGATGGCCGGACTGAAATTTGAGCGCCTCATGGCCTTTCTCCCTCGGCAGCCAACTTTTGCCAGTCTACTCAGATGCCTCTATTATTAGGCACCTCAAGATAAAAAATCAAGATGAAAATGAATTGACAGAGAACCTGGCGGTGATATAATTCATGACTTCACGAGAGGTCAGGTTCAACAATTCAGGCGCCGACATATGGTTAGGGACGTGAGATTCAGGAAGATATCTTGGCTGGGGCTGCCGCTTCTGCTCCTTTCTTTCTGCGCTCAATCAAAAAATGAGCCGACCATCCGTTTCCCATATAAATGGCTGGATGTTCAGGGCTATGGCGGGGACATCGACAAGCAGCAGCTGCGTGAACCATCGGGGATCTGCTTCCACGCTCAAAGGGGGACGTTGTTCGTGGTCAGCGATGAGGGAGAGGTGGCGGAGATTAATAAAGACGGCACTCCCGTCGCCAACTGGATGGTCAAGGGCGACCTCGAATCGATCGCCATGGTGCCCGAGACGGGACTCCTTTACATCGGGATTGAAGGGGAGGATGTCCTCCTCGAGTTTGACCCCATCAGAGGGGAGGTGACGCGGAGGTTCCCGGTAAACAGGTCCTTCAAAGGAGATCCCAACTTCCTGAAAAAGCAGACGGACAGCTATGACAACGGCATCGAATCACTGGCTTTTGTGCCTGACAACAACCAGCCCGAAGGGGGGACTTTCTACGTGGGCAATCAATGGGACCCGGCGATGGTCATGGAGGTCCTGGTCCCCCTGAAATCGAGCCGGGCCGCCGAAGCGGAAGCCCGCATCATCCGGGTGCTGCCCTTCAAAATGGATGACCCGGCGGCCATGTATTATGACCCGGTGACCAAGCGGCTGAACATCGTGAGCGACGCCGACAACATCCTGGTTGAAGTCACGCTCGAAGGCCGAATGGTTAAGGAATATGCCTTCCTCGGGAACGACCAGGAAGGGCTCTGCCGCGACGACGAAGGCTATCTTTACATCGCCGAGGACGAGGGGGGGATCATCAAGGTGAAAGACCTGCGGAAGAGGTAAGCAGTACCAACCTATAGTAACCCGCTGGTTCTGGGCTCTATTTTTGCGGGCAGGCTCGAATTCAAAGAGACGTCAGCATCCCTGCAGATCTGGCCTTAAGTTTCTTATACTCCTTCATGACCAGAAAACAAATGGTCACCCAGATCCCTACGCCGATGACATTGATAAAAGCATATTTCTCGATCGCCGCCGAGAGAAGTTGCGTCCCTACTAATACCGTCAATGCGGAGAGTGTATCGCCTCCCCGGACAAAAAAGGTGTCAATGGCCACCTTGGCTTTATACTTTTCTTCCCGCGGGGTGATTAGGAATAGGGCGGCTTTCGTTGTGCTTTGGAGTGAATAATCAGTCCCATTTTCAAGAGACTTCACCCACCGAACCAGGACAAGAGTAGCACCAAATGAAATCAAGGCATAGCCACCAAGGGCGATTAAGGGCAAGAACAGAAGCGCGCCGCTCACCCCGACCCAGCGGAAGATTCGCGAAACGAAAAAGAGCTGGATGATAAGGGCGATGATGTTGGTCAGGAACTGGTAATCCATAAAGGCGCTGTGTATGGACTTCTGCATATCCGCCCCGACGGTTTGAACCGCCTGAAGGGAGGCCTTGGTCTGAACATCGGTGATGATATACTCCCCGGTCGCATTAACGAAATTAAGGATTCCGATCATGAGGGCGATATAAAGCAGGTAACGGCTTTTGAAGATGAGACGGAAGCCCCCTCCAGCCTTGAGCGGCTGCTCCTGGATACTGGCTTTTTCCCGGGCTTCAGATAATTCTTTTTCTTTATCCTTGTTCGACAGCCGGACTTCCCTTTTGTGGATCAGGACAGATAGGCCGATACAAATCAGCAAAATAACACCCGAGATCAGCATGAGCTTGTATTCCCAATTCTCTCCCGCAAGATCCCTCAGCCATTTCATCCGGGTCCCGATCGCGGCCCCCGATGTAGCGCCCAGCGCGATAAGAGGAAAGATTCTCTTCCCGACTTCGTTTGAGTAAAGGTCATTCGCGAAGCCCCAAAACTGGGCGACTACAAAATAATTGAAGACGCCGATCCAGATAAAGAAGATAATCCCCATCGTCTTGATGGACATTCCTCCAAGATTGAGAAAATAAAAAATAACGATGTTGGAAATGAAAAAAAGCGTCGTCCAGGTTATGAGGATATGCCTAGGCACGCGGGAGGAGAGGCGGCTGAATCCTTTGATGACAAAGATAAACAAAATGGCCTGGGCCCCGCTGAGATAGCTCTTCACAACAGGCGAGTCCTTATCGACGAGGAGCAGGGCATCTCGCAATGGTTTGAGGATATAGTAGGCCATAAGCAGTAGGAAACTGTTGAGGGCCAAGAGCAGCGCCTTGGATGCCTCTCCCTGCCTGATGTCCGTGAACAATCTCAAGAAACGGTAAAAGAGGTTGTAATTCGCTTTTTCAGCGCTCACCGCAGCATCGGTTCCTTGGTGGCTCATCTCAGCGCCTCCTTTGCTCCGAAATCGCGTCCAGACATAAGTTAAAAAAGGACCGCGTCTTCGCCCTTTTCTTTGATCAGAATATTCACCTTTTCGATGATGAGGCCTTGGCGGACGAGAAGCGCTCCGATTTCCTCCTGGTTCAGGTACAGGCTCAGTTTCGATCTTAGCGTTTCCTCATCCAGCTTGAGGAGGCCCTCATACAGTTTTTTCGGACATACGCTGAAGGCGCACCCCGGCAATAGCTCGGGAACAGGGGCAAAGGCCTCCGAAAAATCGACCCGGCAAACCCGCCAGTCCTCCAGGTGGATGTAGAGGTCATCGGTATCCTGGCATTCGTCATAGGCCAGGTTCTCGAGCACTCTGATTCCTTCGATGGCGTTGGAGAAGGCTTTGGAGTCGGGAGGTTCGAGCTTTTTCCTTTTCCGGTCTTTTTCCCGGATGCAGTTTTCAAGGTAGACTTGGAGAGAGCCTTTTCGTCCCTCGATCTCTCTCTCGACCACGGGCGGGATCAGCTCAACCCCGAGGAGTTTGGTCAGCACATAAGCGGCGAGGTCATACTTGTAGCTGTCAGGCGTAGTATGAGGTCTCCGCCGGTCGACGTGACGGAAGACAGCGCGCTGCTTGACGCCGCCGTCGCTTAAAGTGACCAGCCATGGGCCGGTTCTCCCGCCCAACTTTTCTTTCTCGATATTTTCGATTCCGGCCTCTCGAAGGACCTTCTCCAGGGTCTCCATTCGGCCGACTTCTTCATCACCCCGCTGGCACCGGGCCAGGGTGGCTGGACCCAGGGCGGCCAAGATCCAGGCAAGCGCGATCACCTCAATTATCATTTTCATTACTATCCCCCAACCAAACAGTGAAGTTTCCCTCCTCTATAAACAGGGCGGACGCCCGCCCGCGATAAATCCGGGATATCCCGGTGTCCACGATCCAGACGCGACCGCCGAAGCGCTGCATGTCCTTTGGGCCGGCCGGAATCCTCGGTGTATGGGCGATGACCATTACCGTGGCACCAAGGGTTTCCAGGATTCTGTTCAGCTCTTCGTTCAAGTCTTCTTCCGGGACGTTGGCCAGTTCCCTGTACCAGAGAGGACTATCGCCCCGATAGACGATCGACGGAGTGACATTCGCCGGCCGGAAGCTCGACGGCAGCTCCGCTCCCTGGAACTCCCGCCAGATATTGGTCAACTCGGTGCGGTAGCGATCGTTGATCTCCCGGAGCCCCCACTTCGAATATTTTTCGCCGATGCCGCCATGGACGAAGACGACGTCGTTGATTTTGATCGCGATGTTCTGCCGCCGCAGCCAGGGCCCGTATTCCTCGTTGAAATTGAGCGAGTAGACCCTCTGGGCGCTGGGGTTTGCCCTCACGGACTTCCAAAACTGGTCGATCACGGGCTTTGGCCTCGCTCCATGGTCGTGTTCCAATGCTTTGAAGACCTTCTTGGCCAGGGCCTCCTCCTGCTTCTTCCGGTATCCTTCGGGCAGGAAAGAAATGAACTGGGTAAGGGTTACGTAGTCCATATTGCTGCTGAATACGATGCCGGTGAGGTTCAATTCCTCATGGTTCCCGAGCAGGACATGGACCATTCCTCCAGCCGCCGCGGCCTCCTTCTCCAGGCGCATCAGGAGGTCGAGGATATCCTTGGCATCTTCCCCACGGTCCATGATATCGCCCATCTGCACGAGATGGGCTTTTCCGGCCGCCCAGTGCAAATCGCGGTCAATGACCTCCGTGCCCTTGAGAATTCGGATGAAGGCCTCGTAATCGCCGTGGAGGTCACCGATGACGATAATCTTGTCAACGCCCGACCATTCCCAGGGGATTTCATTTGCCGAAAAAACCGCCGGCAAAACCAGGAAGGCGAATAAGAGAATGAAAAGGAGGGCGCGCCTGACCGCGGCGTGAGTCATCTGTATTTATACTAGATTAATCGCCGGATATGTCAAGCCGGACGCGAACCTGACAGGCCAAATTTAAATTTGACATGGCAAAAAAAAGTTGATATTCTGAAAACGAACCGAGAGGGAGAGAGTGCCTGTGAGGCCGGGAAAACCTCGGAAGGTTAGGATGAAGGAGGGAAAGGCCATGTATGCACGCGTAACCGAGTTTAACGTCAAGCTGGAAAAGGTCGAGGAGGGAATCGAACTCTACAAGAAAAGTGTCGTTCCCGCCGCCAAAGCCCAGAAAGGGTTTGTTTGCCTTTACTTCCTCACGGACAGGCCGACAGGAAGGGGCAAAGCTATAACCTTCTGGAAGACCGAGAAGGACTGTCTTGCCAATGAGCACAATCGCTACTATCAGGAGCAGCTGGCCAAGTTCATAGATTTCTATTCATCGCCGCCCATCCGGGAGGGCTACGAAGTCACCGTCAAAGCGTGAGCTCCCTCCGACCCTTTTTTCTGTGCTCGGCGGGGTTATTGATTATAGTATGTCTTTGGACGACTCTATGAAAAAAAGGTGATGCCATGGTCGAACAATTTGCCGAAAGCCAGGTGATAAAGATTGCCCTGCTCATCGACGGAGACAACGCCCAGCCGTCCCTGATCGGGAGCATCATCACCGAAACGGCCAAGTACGGCGCGATCACGATCCGCCGCGTTTACGGGGACTGGACGACGGCCAGCATGTCCGGCTGGAAGAATGCCCTGAACAACTACGCCATTCAGCCTATCCAGCAGTTCCGCTATACGATCGGGAAGAACGCCACGGACAGCGCCATGATCATCGACGCCATGGATATCCTCCACGGTCACCAGGTCGGGGGGTTTTGCCTGGTCTCCAGCGACAGTGACTATACCCGGCTGGCCACCCGGATTCGCGAACACGGGATCTTTGTCATGGGCATAGGCAAGAAATCGACTCCCAAGGCGTTTGTCAACGCCTGCAATATTTTTATCCAAACAGAGAACCTGGCCCCGCGGCCGCAGGCGCCGAGAACCAGGAGAGACGCGAAAGTCCCCGACGTCAAGAGCGAGAAACCCAAGGAGCTCGACCCTCTTCCGCTCCTCAAAGGCGCCTACGAGATGGCCGTTCAGGTGGACGGCTGGGCGAACTTGGGAACGCTTGGGTTCTACCTGCACCAGCTTGACCCGAGCTTTGACCCGCGCACCTATGGCTTTAAGCAGCTGTCCCAGTTGATCAAGAGCCACTCGAACTCTTTCGAACTCAAGTTCAAAGAGGAAAGCGGGACAACCAACGTCTACATGAGAAGCAAGGAGTAGCCGCTCGTCAGGGCTGGGCCTCAGAGAGAAACGACCTCAGCTTCCCCCCCTTGCTGAAGCTTTCCAGTTTCCGCAATGCCTTGGCCTCGATCTGGCGGATGCGCTCACGGGTCACCTTGAAGACATCGCCCACTTCCTCCAAGGTGTGCTCCTTGCCGTCCATCAGCCCAAAGCGCAGCTTAAGAACCTCCGCCTCTCTCTCGGTGAGGCTGTCCAGGGCGTGTTCAATCTGCTCCCTTAGGTTGCGGTGGATGACCGCTTCCTCGGGGGAGGGGCTCGTCTTGTCTTCGATGAACTCTCCCAGCCGGCTGTCCTCCTCGTCGCCGACGGGCGCGTCGAGTGAAACGGACTCCTGAGAAGCCTTGATGATCTCCCTGACTTTGACCACTGTCAAAACCATTTTCCGGGCTAGTTCTTCGTGGGTGGGCTCCCGGCCCCTTAGCTGGACGCTGGCCTGGACGAGCTTCTTCAGCCGGTTGATCGTCTCCACCATGTGCACGGGAATGCGGATGGTCCGGGCCTGGTCGGCGATGGACCGGGTGATGGCTTGCTTGATCCACCAGGTGGCGTAGGTGGAAAATTTGTATCCCCGGCGGTAATCGAATTTTTCCACAGCCCTCATCAGCCCGATGTTCCCCTCCTGGATCAGGTCCAGGAATCCCAGGCCGCGATGGGTATACTTTTTGGCGATCGATACGACCAGCCTCAAGTTGGCTTCGACCAGTTCCTTTTTGGCCCGGTCGCCGAGCTGTTTCCCCAGGCTGATCTGGCGGAGGATATCGCCCGACTGCTGGCAGGTGATCCCGAGCTCGTTATGGCGCTCTCGCAAGGCCTTTTTGACCTCGGCCAGACGCTTCAGCAGATCGGCCCTCCTTTGACGGTCCTTGATCCGGCGGAGGCTCGATTCCAGCTCCTCCCGCGATTCCGCCAGCTCGCAGAACGCCTGGAAGCAGGAGCGCATGTGCTCGATGAGCATCTCAAGGCGGGCCGGCCAAATGTTCAACTGCCGGATCAGGTGGATGATCTTCACCACGAGGCGTCCTCGGGCGCAGGCGTTCTTTTTGCGCGGCGGGATCTTCTCCAGCACTGCATTGGTCTGGCGGATCTTTTTGAAGATTCTGATCAACCCCTGTCTCCGGGCCATCAATTTGTCTTGCTCGACGTCTTCGCCGCAATCGAAGATCTGGGGCATGGCCTGGATGTTCTGTTTGACCGCCTCCTCCAGCGAATAGAGCTCGGTCATCAAGAGGCGGGTCCGGGTCAACGCCTTCATTATGGTCCTCTGGCCTTTCTCGATCTGCTTGGCCAGACCGATCTCGCCTTCCCGAGTGAGGAGCGAGATGGTTCCCATGTCCCGGAGATAAAGCTTGACCGGGTCTGTTGTGGTCTCGCCCTCTCCGGTTGTCAGAATCCCGGTCGGGTGGCCTTGAGGCAGGGGCGGACGCTTGGCCTCGTCCTTGAAAAGAGAGGCCAGTTTCTCGAAATCCTCCTCCAGGTCCATCCCGTCACGGAAGCGGCGGCCGCGGCGGTCGAAGGGCGGATAGTCGCGTTTCATCCCGGCCAAATCAACACCTCACCCGGTTTTAAGCTGTAGTTTCCCTCAGGTAAAACACGTCTTCTGGCGAATCTGTTGCCTTGAAAAACCGGTTTTGGGGTTATTTTCCCAAAATTTTTTCGAAAAATCAAATCCTTTCGTCTTATTGACTTTTCTCCCCATATTCTGATATTAGTCCGTCATGAGGGAGTTGTCGAGAGAGGAAAGAAAAGCATGAGAATCTCGGCCCGGCAGAAAAACGACATCCTTATTTTTGACCTGGAGGGGGAGATCAAAAGGTCGGACATTACCGACATCACCCTGCATCAGCTGGTCAAGGAGCAGCTCGACAGCGGGAAACGGAAGATTCTTCTCAATTTCGACGGGGTGGAATTCATCGACAGCTTCGGCGTGGGCGAGATCCTGGCCAGCTACATATCCACCCACAACCTGGGCGGCAAGCTGAAGCTGGTGAAGATCTCGAAGAAGCTGTTTCTCATCTTCCAGGTCACCATGCTGACCAAGGTCCTCGACATCTACGAGGAAGAAGAGACCGCCTTGAAGAGCTTCTCCTAGACTGGGGCGATGAAGTTTGTCAGTGTCAGACCTGGGGAACAAAAGCTGGCATTTTTGCTGTTTGCCTACTTCTTTTTGATCACGACTCCCCACACCATTATCAAAGCCCTGCGCACGACGGACCTTTTGGTAAGGCTGGGAGTCGGAGCTCTCCCGCGTGCCTATCTCAGTGCGGCCGTGGTGACCGGCCTGGTTGTCCTTTTTCACTCAAAAATCCAATTCAAGATCTCCATCCAGCTCGTGATCATCGCCAACCTTGTTTTCTTCGCCGTCTCCGGGTTGGTCCTGCAATTGGCCCTCCAGACGCAATACGGACAAAGAAGTGCCCTCCTGCCTTACATCTATTGGGTCTGGGCCAGCGTTCTTATCGTCGTCCTGATAACCCATTTCTGGATGACCGTCAACGAAATCTTCAACCCGAGGGAAGCCAAGCGGTTGATCGGCTTCGTCAGCAGCGGCGGG
>Ga0209253_10003073_pt1 | contig 14709 bp, 11 predicted proteins | sample FrelakmetBRP12BR_FD_187145 | JGI IMG/M metagenome (GOLD analysis project Ga0209253, IMG submission 187145) | Freshwater lake sediment microbial communities from the University of Notre Dame, USA, for methane emissions studies - BRP12 BR (SPAdes)... | ecosystem: Environmental > Aquatic >...
GCCGCCATCCCGTCATCGAATAGGTCTTGGAAAAGCCATCCACGATGATGGTGCGTTCCTTCATTCCGGGCAGTGCCGCAATGGACGGCGTTGTCAGGCCGTCGTATATGATGCGCGCGTAAATTTCATCTGACATCACCCAGCAGTTATAGCGTTGGGCAGCTATGGATATCTGTTCAAGATCAGCCAGCGGAATCACTCCGCCGGTGGGGTTGCTGGGCGAATTCAGGATGATCAGCCTGGTATGATCATTCACCAGGTGGTGAAAAGCTTCCAGATCGAATGAAAAATTGTTTTCTTCCAGCAGGGGAACAGGTACCGGGATGCCACCAGCTACGTGGATCATGGCTGCATAGGTTGGAAAGCCTGGATCGGGGTAGATCACTTCATCACCCGGCTCGATCAATGCCAGGGTGGGGAAGAATAGGTTGGGTTTTGCGCCTGGGCTGACCACTACCTGGTCGGGATGGATCACCAACCCGCGCTGATACCCGGCATGCTCAGCAATCACCTCGCGCAGTGATTTCATCCCACTGGGAGGCGTGTAGCGAGTAAAGCCTTCGTTTATCGCCTTTATCCCAGCCCGCCTGATGTTTTCGAAAGTCTCGAAATCCGGCTGGCCAATTTCAAGGTGAATGATCTCACGGCTGCCTGCTTCCAGAGATTGAGCGCGTGCCAGAACCTGGTATGCCCCTTCGGGGATCAGGTGCTGTATCCTGCTGGAATATTTCATAATAATTCCATCAGCTCATCGTATTCATCATCTTTCATCGTGAACCAATGCTCCGGCTGGGGGAAGGTCTTTTCTGATACTTCGGAAACATATAGCTTGAGCCCATTCAGAATCACCTCACCAGCGTTGCCGAATACTTTGGCCATGCGCGGCTTGAAGCGTGGATAAAGACCGAACATGTCGTGATAGATCAAAAGCTGGCCGTGAGCATTTGGTCCTGAACCAAGGCTTAGAATGATACAGTTTTCAGCTCGCTCGGTGATGAGCTTGCAAACGCGATCGGGGACCATTTCCAGGAGGATGGCGAAAGCGCCAGCTTGCTCGAGCGCTTTGGCTGAATCGATAATCTTTTTAGCTGATTTGGCTGCGCGTCCCTGCACTTTATGACCACCCAATGCAGATGCGCTTTGCGGGGTTAACCCCAAATGGCCGACAGCAGGGATACCGGCACTTACAATCCCGCGAATGCGATCAGCCATTTCCTCTCCGCCTTCCAACTTGATCGAATCACATCCAGCTTCAGCCATGAATCGACCCGCGTTGCGGATGGCAGTTTCAACGCTTGGTTGGTAACTCATGTATGGCATGTCCCCAACGATGAACGTATTGGCTGTCCCACGGCGGACGGCTGCAGCATGGCGGATCATATCGTCCATCGTGGCTGGCAAGGTGGTCTCAAAACCGAGCATGGTCATTGCCAGGCTGTCTCCCACCAGGATCATATCAAGCTCAGCTTGCTCCATTAAAAAGGCTGTGGGATAGTCGTAACAGGTGAGCCATGTGATCGGCTCATTATTTTGGACTTTATTGAACAAGTAAGGCAGGGTTATTTTTTTACGTTCTGTCATTTATACCTCCGGTATATTTTCATTGGAAATATGAACTGCTCGAAATATATTAATTCCTATGTTTCCGTGCATATATTCTAATTCAATTATAGGTCCAGTAATCAAAACATATGATTATTTTCTCAACACACGCTGTAAGAGCAGGTGATACAAGAATAGGTTTCCCGCCTGCTATAATTAAAGGTAAAATGCTCTGATTATTCGATACGCCGGAGTTTTTATGCATACTGAAACAATTTCTCAATACCAGCATACCCATGTGTTCGGGCAAGATCAAATCAGGTCAGGGGAGAAGCGTACGTTGTTCGTCATCATCATGACCGGAATCATGATGGTCGGTGAAATCGCAGCCGGGATTATTTTCGGATCGATGGCGCTTACCGCAGATGGAATCCATATGGGTTCTCATATGGTTGGGCTTGGAATCACCTTCTTTGCTTATATATATGCGCGTAAGCATGCCCAGGATCAGCGCTTTAGTTTTGGTACAGGGAAGGTGAATGCACTGGCAGGATATTCAAGCGCAATGATCCTGATATTCATCGCACTTTTTATGGCTTATGAGAGTATCGTCCGCATCATTGACCCAGTCGAGATTCTTTACAATCAAGCCATCACGGTGGCTGTGATAGGCCTGGTTGTAAATGGCATCAGTATGCTGATCCTTGGGGAAAAGAATCATACCCATGCCCATGGTGATCCCGATCACGAAGCTCATGACCATCACAAGCACCAAGATGAAGTTCATGAACACGAAGATCATAGCCATAGTGACCACGACCATGCTGATAATGATCATGAACACGCCCATGCATCCACTGGTGTTGACCATAATTTGAAAGCGGCGTATTTGCACGTATTAACCGATGCCATGACTTCGGTTTTAGCAATTATTGCTCTGCTGGCTGCAAAATACTTTGATTTTGTTTGGATGGACCCGGTCATGGGAATTGTAGGTGCGATCATGGTGATTCGCTGGTCCATTGGATTGATTCAAGGGACAACCATCGTGCTGCTGGACCATCAAGGTCCAACCGACGTTCAGATGAAGGTTACCGGTATTCTGGAGAGTTATAAAGACACAAAGGTTTCGGACCTGCACATATGGTCCATCGGGCCCGGTATCTATTCATCAGAAATATCTGTGGTAACGAAGTATCCTGAATCACCCGATAAATACAAAGCGATGATCCCCGAAGATAGCGGGGTTGTTCACACGACGATTGAGGTTCTCACCTGCCCGGATTAGTTTAGATCAGCTTTTGTCAGAGCGGAGACAAGTTAAATACTACCGTAAAGGTAGGTTTGCGCGGATGATTATTCATCTGCCTTCTAGGAGTAAAACCGGTAAGATATCGTTTTCTTTTTAAAATGCGACAAGGATTGTTAAGGGGATTAAAAAAATGTCGAAATATCCGATTCCTGGTTGAACTTCTGGTTTTTAAACCAAAAGATCACATACCAGGGAAGCTCGGAGGATATGCTTATAATATAATAATGGATTAGATCGTTATTCACCATCATCATCAGGCTTAAGGTTATTTATTTGGAGAGACAAATGACCGCGACTCATCCCCTTGTCTTACAGTTAAGCTTCACACGCAGTGAGTTCAAACGGGCTCTGAAAGGGTTATCAGAGGGTGATGCAGGCAAGCGTTGGCTACCCATGAACTGCATCAGCTGGAATGTGGGGCATTTAGCCTGGCAGGAACAGAAGTATATCCTCTATTATGGGCAGGGACAGATGCCATATCCGAAGATTGAAGAGCTTTTTGCCTATGGGGCTCCAGCAAGCACCCCATCGCTGCGAGAGATGCAGAAAATCTGGCAGGATATTACCGCTAGCAGCAACTCCTGGCTGGAGACAATAACGAGCGAAAAACTTATGGAATTCGTGGTGAAGCTAGACGGAATAAAACTCCAACGTACCCATGGCTCGTTATTGCAGAGGATGATCTATCACTACTGGTATCATACCGGTGAAAACCTGGCAATCCGGCAAATGCTGGGGCAAACCGACCTGCCGCAGTTTGTGGGCAATATCGATCGCCAGGCTCCCTACACACCAGAATAAATCTGCTATAAAGGATAAACTATGAAAGTATTATTCATTGGTGGGACTGGGATCATCAGCTCAGCCAGTTCAGAGCTGGCGATTCGACATGGTATTGATCTCTATACGCTGAATCGTGGGCAGAGCTTTCGTCCTACGCCGGAGGGCGCAATTTCACTCCATGCTGATATCCGAAAACCTGCTTCTGTTAATAATATACTAGGTGATCTGACGTTTGATGCTGTGGTGAATTGGGTGGCTTTCACCCCAGACCAGGTTAAAACTGATCTGGTGCTGTTTCATGAACGGACCAGGCAATATATTTTTATCAGTTCAGCATCAGCATATCAGAAACCACCCAGATATTTACCCATCACGGAAAGCACACCCTTGGACAATCCCTTCTGGCAGTACTCGCGTGACAAGGCCGCCTGTGAAGCTCTCCTGGAGCACGCCGGACTGCAGGAAGGTTTCCCTTTCACGATCGTACGCCCATCGCATACATATGATCGCACCTTGCTTCCATTCGATGGAGGGTATACAACCATTGCGCGGATGCGGGCAGGTAAACCGGTGGTCGTGCACGGTGATGGGACTTCTCTTTGGACGATGACTCACCATCGTGATTTTGCAGTTGGCTTCGTTGGACTGCTTGGTAATCCGCATGCCATTGGCCAAAGTTTCCACATTACTTCCGATGAATCCTTGAGCTGGAATCAAATCTATAGCATTGTTGCCCAGGCTGCAGGGGTAGAGCCTAACCTGGTGCATGTTCCATCCGAGCTTATCGCCAGGTATGACCCGGAGTGGGGAGATTCACTGCTGGGTGATAAGGCGCATAGCATGATCTTTGATAACCGTAAAATCCGCCAATTTGTGCCACAATTCTGCCCCACAATCCCATTTTGGCAGGGAGCGCGCGAGATCATTGCTTGGTACGATGAGGATAACTCCCGCCAGGTGGTTGATCCACATGTCGATGGACTACAAGATCAGCTGACTGCTGCGATGGAGAGAGCGCTTCCTGAAAATAAGGATTAATAACCCCATTTTGGGATAGTTATAATTTAAAAACTTGCATTGACTTTACAAACCGCCTTCCTATCCCTCCAATTTCACCCCGATCAGATGGCCAATGCCATAGGTGACCACAGCTGCAGCCAGACCAAACAACACCTGCCGTAAGCCCGAATAAACCAGGTTGCGACCCGTGAATAGGGTGATGACATCCCCGATGATGAATAATCCAACCGTCCTAAAGACCATACTGACAGCTACAGCCGTTGTACCACTCAGGAAAACATAGGGGAGTACTGGGATGATCGTACCATTATCATTCTAGCGAATAGGTATGGTACCACCTCTCTTTAAATGATATGCCGATTTCAAATTCTCAAAGAAGTGCAAGGGTCATAACGTGTTCCAAGTTGCATTTGTAGATTATGTAAGACATGTTTATCCTTGGCCAATCCCGCTGATTGAAAAGAAAAGTGTTCTTAAGCCTTCGAGGTTAAGCCTTATAGAAGGCGTTTAAGGCCTGTGTTTTCAACCTCCAGTACCACAGTAAGGCGTAAGTTAATTGGTAATACAAACCAGCTTATAAACCTATCATTAAATTAAAGTTTGATGAGAGAGGGGAAACGCACTTGACAATGTATAGGTATTGTATATAATTAGTGAATATATTGTACAAATTATGTACACAATCTAAAAGGAGATAAGAATGAAACGTTTACCATTTGTAAGTTTGTTTGTTTTGTTGATTGCTTCAATTGTTTTAGCTGCATGTTCACCGGCTTCAACCCCCGCCCCCACGCAGCCACCTACACCGGTGGAAACTCAAATGCCTCCCGAACCAGCCTTGTCCGACATCGTTGATACGGCAGTAGCAGATGGCCGCTTTACGACCTTGGTCGCAGCGGTGCAAGCCGCAGGATTAGTAGACACGCTTAAGGGTGAAGGTCCTTTCACCGTGTTTGCCCCCACCGACGATGCTTTTGCCAAGCTTCCCGCTGGAACAGTAGAAGACCTTCTCAAGCCTGAGAATCTCGAAACCCTTAAAAACATATTGCTCTACCATGTTGTTGGTGGAAAAGTGATGGCTGAGGATGTAATTCAGCTTGATGGTCAAAAGGTTGATACTGCCCTGGAAGGTGAGCAGGCGATGATCTCTGTGAAAGATGGCAAGGTTTATTTGAACGATAATGTTCAGGTAATCATCACCGATGTAGAAACTTCAAACGGAGTCATCCACGTCCTTGATGCAGTCCTGCTTCCGCCTGAAAAGTTATCCGACATTGTTGATACTGCTGTTTCCGATGGTCGCTTCACCACCCTCGTGGCTGCGGTTCAGGCTGCAGGATTGGTTGAAACCCTTAAAGGTGAAGGTCCCTTCACAGTTTTCGCACCAACCGACGAGGCTTTTGCAAAACTGCCTGCCGGAACCGTTGAAAACTTGCTCAAACCTGAGAACTTGGAGACTCTTAAGAGTATCCTGCTATACCATGTTGTTTCCGGTAAGGTGATGGCTGAGGATGTGACCATGTTGGAAAGTGCCAAGACTGTTCTCGGTGAGTCCGTTAGTATCAAAGAAGACATGGGAAATGTCAACATCAATGATGCAAAGGTAATCCTGCCAGATGTCGAGACCTCGAATGGTGTGATCCATGTGATTGACTCCGTGCTGCTTCCTCCAGAAAAGCTGTCTGACATCGTTGATACTGCAATAGCAGATGGCCGCTTTACGACTTTGGTGGCTGCATTGGAAGCCGCTGGATTAGTTGATACGCTAAAAAGCGAAGGTCCCTTTACCGTCTTTGCCCCCACTGATGAGGCATTCGCCAAGCTTCCTGCTGGAACCGTGGAGAACTTACTGAAACCCGAAAACCTGGATACCCTAAAGAGCATTTTGCTCTACCATGTGGTCAGTGGAAAAGTAATGGCTGAGGAAGTGGTTATGCTCGACGGGAAAAAGGTTGATACCGCCCTTGAAGGCAAGCAAGCCTTGATCTCCGTGAAAGATGGGAAAGTGTATTTGAACGACAATGTGCAGATCATCATCACCGATATCGAAACAGCGAACGGCGTGATCCATGTAATTGATGCAGTCTTGCTCCCGCCTGAGTAGATCCGAAACCCCTTAATTATTCTCCTCCAATTTGCAAACAACGGGAGTCAATATTTTGGCTCCCGTTGTCCTTTTTGAGTTTGATCCAAGGGTCGGTTTGCCCAATTGGCCATTAAAAACCAAGCTAAATTGCCTTAACGTATGAGATCATTTCCCATGCCCTGTCAACAATGATGGGAAAACTTATATTCTATTAGGGCGGTAGATATATTCCCTGTAATAATATTGGGAGTATACTTATAGACCGAAATCAGGAAAGCTAAAAATGACAGGATCACCATGATGAGAGCTACAAGTCTGCCTGAGGAAGTGGATATGTCAGATTTACCTGCCCGGATCACCCGGATGGGCAGTCGGCAGACTTATTATACGTTCCGCCTTTTAGCCAATCGGGATCGCGTTCAGGATGCTTTTCGATCTTACGCCTACTTCCGATGGCTGGATGATCTCCTTGATTGTGATGCAAGCCCAAAACAAGAGAAGGTTGAATTATTACAACGCCAACAGACACTTCTTGAGGCTTGTTATGAAGGGCAGCAACCTGGTTTTGTGAGCCCGGAGGAACAGATGCTGGTGGATATGATCCGAAATGATGGGCTTAAAAATAGTGGCTTGCAGATCTACCTGCGTAATATGATGGCTGTGATGGCATTTGATCTGGATCGTTGTGGTCGGATAATTACTGAAGCTGAATTAACCAAGTATACTCATTTGCTTTCGACGGCAGTGACGGAGTTATTGTTTTACTTTATCGGTCATGAAGATTCTCCTGCTCGAATCGAAAACCGCTACCTTGCCGTGAATGGAGCCCACGTTATCCATATGCTGCGCGATATGTATGAAGACATATTCGCGGGCTACATCAATGTCCCTGGGGTATATATCTCTGAACAGCATATTGTGTTAGATGACTTACATAACCTGTCATTCCGCAAGTGGGTATATGGAAGGGTAAAGCTTGCCCGTGAATATTTTACAGCAGGCAGGAGGTATATCACCCAGGTAAAAAGCTTCCGGTGCCGCCTGGCAGGTTTTGCTTACCTTGCCCGGTTTGAATGGATGATGGGAGCCATCGAACGGGATGGATATTGTCTTCGATCAGAATACCCCGAACGGAAAAGCTTCAAGGCAGGCATGTGGATGCTTTGGAGGACATTTGCATCAATACTAAACATACCCTGGATGAGCTTGGAACCTGGTCCTCAAGTAGCGTTAACTGATCCATGTGAGGAAGGATGAAAGCGAAATCGGTCGTGATCATTGGTGCCGGGGTGGGTGGGATATGTGCCGCAACCCATCTGGCACAACAGGGCTTGCGTGTCACTGTATTTGAGAAAAACCCCAACCCGGGAGGGCGTTGTGACTGGATAGAGCGCGAGGGTCATCACTTCGACACCGGACCGACACTGATGGTCATGCAGCGGGTCTACGAAGCAGAGTTTTTAGCCCTGGGCGGTTCTTTGAAGAGTTCACTCAGCCTGCAAAAGGTGGATCCATCCTATCGCCTGGTATTTGATGATGGCAGCCAGCTAGCGCTAACATCTGATGCGCAATCTATGCGTGATCAATTGGAGTCGATAGAGCATGGTTCCTTCCAGGGATTCCTGCGCTACCATTCAGAGGGTGAAAAGCATTACCGTTTGGGGATGGAAAAACTGGTGAACCGTGATTTTCGCCGATTTTCTGACTTTTTCACATTTGGTAATATTCCGCTGGTATATCAGGTGAAGCCCCTGGTAAATCATTATGCACATATGTCCAGGTTTTTCAAGAATCCTCGTCTGAAGGCGGCTTTCACCTTCCAGGATGTATATATGGGGCTGAGCCCCTTTGAAGCTCCTGCCACCTTCTCGTTAATGCCGTATACAGAGCTGGAGCACGGAGTGTGGTATCCCAAGGGTGGTATGTACAGCATTGTGGATGCACTCATGTCGCTGGCACGTGATGCTGGAGTGGAATTTGTTTTCGATACAACTGTGGAACAAATCACTGTAAAAGACAATCGGGTAAAAGAGTTAGTTCTTGAACATGGCATACGATCAATGGCAGATGTGGTCCTGGCAAATGCAGATCTACCTTATGTTTATCAGGATCTCCTACCGAAGGATAACCTTGCTGAGCGGTTATCCCGTAAACACTATTCCTGTTCGGTGATCAGCTTCTTTTGGGGTTTAGATAAGCCCTACACGGCTCTTGGACCGCATACACTGTTCCTGGCTGATGATTACCGGGCGAATTTTGATTCGATCATAAAAGAGCTTGGTCTGCCAGCTACTCCCAGCCTTTACATCCACGCACCCACCCAGCTTGACCCCAGCATGGCTCCAGCAGGCGAAGACACCCTGATCGGGGTTGTGCCTGTAGGGCACCTATCTGAGAATGGATACCAGGATTGGGACGCTTTAACAGACCAGGCACGCAAGCATGTGTTTCATCGATTGGCGTTGGTGGGGATCACTGATCTTGAAGCCCATATCAAGTTTGAGATTTCTTTTACACCCCTGTCATGGCGAAAGCGTTATAACCTGGTGAAGGGTTCTACGCATGGCCTGTCACACAACCTAACCCAGCTGGCATATTTCCGTCCTTCCAACCGGCACCCGCGATATAGGAATTTGTACTTTGTGGGCGCTAGTACCCATCCTGGTACCGGCCTACCAACTACCATGATTTCAGCCCGCCTGGTAGCAAAACGGATTTTGGATGAGCTCGAGGGATTGGAGTGAAATACACGGATAACCTGTCTTTTTCCCTTTTTTTGATCGGTGGTCGAAAAATAGTTTTGTAAAACTTATCGGCAAGAAGATTTTCGACAAAAAATAAAAAATATAAATAATTTTTGACAGGGCAGAGTTTTGGGTGAACTCATCCATATAGCCTGAGATTGTATTCGCATCGGACCTGATTACGGTAAGATGGGCAGTTGAAGATACCGCCTGCTATATCCAAGGGGGAAAAATAGCTATCTTAATCAAACATTAATCTATATCACCTTGCATTAATATGTACAATATATTATCATTAAATATACATAATATATACAATAGTTATATTTTATAAATACCTAATCAAAAAAAGCTATCTAATCAAATAAAAAAAATGGAGATAAAAATGGACGACGAAAAGAAATATAAGGGATTAAGACGATTTAATATAAGCATGGGTTTCTTGCATCTGATCCAGGGTATCTTGATGATCGTGTTGAGTAATGATACTGCATACCCAATCTACACAAACTTCCTGAAATTTGATACCACCGCACTGGCATTGGTTCCTGACCCAAAACTGGCGGCTGAACTGCCCTTTGGACCGGCAGTGGCAGTTTTTCTACTGCTATCGGCAATTGCACACTTTTTCCTGGCGACAGTTGGTTATAAGCTATATGTATCCAACCTTAAGAAGGGCATGAACCCGGTTCGGTTCTACGAGTATGCACTGTCTTCATCGGTGATGATCGTGCTCATTGGCATGCTGGTGGGTATTTACGATCTCGGTGCCATCATTCTCATCTTTGGCATCAATGCCATGATGAACCTGTTCGGGATCATGATGGAGTATCACAATCAAAACACCCAGAAGACCAATTGGACCTCCTTCGTCTTTGGATCTATCGCCGGGATCATTCCCTGGATCGTGATCGTTATGTATTTCTTAGGATCGCTGGCAGGTGAAGGTGGTGAGCCACCCGCATTCGTTTATGCCATCATCCCGACCTTGTTTGTCTTCTTCAACATCTTTGCCGTGAACATGATACTCCAGTATAAGAAGGTTGGTCGGTGGAAAGATTACCTGTTTGGTGAGCGGGTTTATATTATCTTAAGCCTTACGGCAAAGACAGTGTTGGCCTGGATCATCTTTGCAGGTACCCTGGCACCGGTATAATATTCAATCTATTTTGACCGCCCGGCCCCCTTCTGGGAGATAGATTTACTCACTCATGGCGAAAGGAATTCTAATGGCAGACAACACCCCGTTCTATAACCTTAAAGCAGTGATCCATGAGGTTGGAATTAATCCAGTGACATTACGAGCTTGGGAGCGCAGATATGATCTGGTCAAGCCCAAACGCTCACCGGGTGGTCACCGGCTATACACCAGACAAGATATCGAAATGCTGAAATGGTTGAAAGAGAGACAAGCAGAAGGACTGAGCATTAGCAGCGCAGTAGAAATGTGGAAAAGCCAACACAAATACGAACGGGACAGCTTGCAATTGATCACCACACCCGTTACTGAAATTGGTATGGGCGAGAACATCCTGGAACATTTACGAGATCGATGGATATCTGCTTGCCTCTCATTTGATGAGCAGGGTGCCAATCAAACACTTGATGAGGCATTTGCAGTAGCTGCCCCGGAAATGATCATTCGCGAAGTTATCCAGAAAGGTTTGGCACTTGTTGGAGCGCGTTGGTATTCTGGTTCAGTCACTGTTCAACAGGAGCATTTCATGTCTGCCATCGCCTTACGTCGCATCAATACCCTTATGGCAGCCGTTGCTCCACCTACCCGATCAGGGCATATCTTGGCAGCCTGCCCACCTGGTGAGGAACACGATTTCATTTTATTGGTAATCACCTACATGCTTCGACGACGTGGCTGGGAGGTGGTTTATCTCGGGTCCAATGTACCGTTGATTGATTTAGATACTACCATCCGGATTACAACACCAGTTTTAATACTATCATCTGCTCAGACGTTAAGAACTGCAGCTTCCCTGAAGAATCTATCCGAATACATCTTCTCTCAGGGCGTACCTTTGGCCTATGGTGGGGGTATTTTTAGCCAGGTTCCGGCGGTCACCCAGTGTGTCTCTGGATATTACCTGGGCACCGACTTAATGCGTATACCTTTACTGGTTGAAGAGATGGTTACTGATCAACCACCTATACCTACTGCCCAAGCGGTTCCCCTCCAATACACACAAACGTTAACCAGATTCCTTGATAATGAAGCTGCGATCATCGCACACGTTTTCTCTGTTTTCCGTTCGGAGTTTATTAAACCCTCGCAATTGGAAATTGCGAGTTTAAACCTCAGTCAGTTCATTGCTTCGGCATTGACCTTAGGTGATATCAATTTATTGGATCAAACCAATGCTGAGATGGATCATTTACTTCAATCATACGGGCTTACTGCAACATCGTTAAGTCAATATTACGCGGCATATCATCAGGCAGTGGAACGTTATCTCGGCGAGGATGGTGACATCATCCTGAATTGGCTTGCGAGATATGAAGTATTTATTTAATCGATTGGTACATTGCTTTAATCCCCATCAGGTTTCCCAATGAAGAATTCCCGATTGATAACCATTTTTCTGATTGTTTTTATCGATCTTCTGGGTTTTAGTTTAATTCTGCCCTTACTGCCTTATTATGCTGAAACATATGGGGCAACACCGACCATCGTAGGCTTGCTGGTAGCATCCTATGCCGCTGGCCAGCTCATCGGTGCCCCATTACTTGGGCGATTATCCGATCGCATTGGTCGGAGACCCGTCTTAATCATCAGCGTGATCGGGACAGGTATTGGTTTCCTGCTGCTTGGATTTGCCGATCCGATTGGACACCTCTTAGCCGGAATATTTGCTCCACAAGCCGCGAATGCATTTGTTATTGGTGTATTGTTTTTCAGCCGCATCCTGGATGGATTAACGGGAGGTAACATCACGGTGGCACAGGCGTATATCACTGACATCACCGATGATCAAAACCGTGCTAAGGGTTTGGGGATGATCGGGGCAGCTTTCGGATTAGGCTTCATCATTGGTCCGGCAGTGGGTGGGGCGCTCAGCCAGTGGGGATACAGCCTGCCTGCCTTTGTGGCTGCTTCTGTATCCTTCTTTAATGTCCTTATGATTCTCTTCCTGCTGCCGGAATCACTCCCCCCTGAGCGAAGGAGCAGTGCATCCGGGCAAAGTCGCCCACCGTTCAATTTGAATGCTCTTAGACAGGCACTTAATCGTCCCAAAGTTGGTCCCTTGCTCCAGGTACGGTTCTTCTTTGCCCTGGCCTTTGCCATTTTTCAAACGATATTTGCTCTTTATGCGCAATCCATTGGTCTAAGCTCTCAAACTACTGGGCTTCTATTGGCTTATGTCGGTATCCTATCCGTGGTAACCCAGGCAGGGTTGATCGGTATTTTGACACGTCGCTTCAGCGAAAACACCTTGATGATTACCGGGCTTTGGATCATGGCCGGTGCATTACTGGCCTGGGCATTTGCCACACAGCTATGGTTCCTGGTGGTGTTGATCCTGCCCATGGCAGTTGCCGGTGGGGTATCGAATACCATCATTCAAAGCAGCACAACCAAATCCGTCACCCGGCAGGAAGTGGGTGGTATTCTTGGCATAACTGCCTCTCTCGAAGCTGTGACCCGCGTGATTGCACCGATCGCAGGTGGATACCTGCTGCAAAACCTGGGTCTGTGGGCACCAGGCATTTTTAGCGCCATCCTGATGGGCTGGACAATTATTCTAGCTTATTGGCGAATCATCCGACCCGCCAGGGGCAAGAAGTTAGCTGATGAGGCAGCCTGATGGAAACAGCAATTTGGTGGATTCGCCGTGATTTACGCTTGAGCGACAACCTGGCATTGGCTGCTGCCCTCCATCAGGCAGAAGTGGTCATTCCTGTATTTGTCCTAGACCCAAAATTGTTAGAATCACCACTCGTCAGCCAGCAGCGTTTGGCTTTTCTGTTTGACGGCTTACGCTTGCTTGATTTAGAACTTCATTCGCGGGGAAGCAAGCTTATCGTTCGGAAGGGTGAACCTCTCCAAGTGTTGCACACTTTACTCAGTGAGACTAAGGCAGAAGGTGTCTTTGCTGAGGCAGATATTTCACCATACGCTCGTGAACGTGATGCACGGGTGGTGCTTGAATTGCCACTGAGGCTTACCCCTGGGATCACCGTCCACCCTGCAGATAAGCTGCTTAAACCAAGTGGATCACCTTATAGCATATTCACACCCTTCAGCCGGATGTGGCATAGTTTACCCTTTCCAGGCAAACCTCTGCCTGCCCCGGAGAGACTATCCACGCTGCCTAATCTTATCAGTTATGGTGTGCCTGATCTGCCAAAGCATTCGCTAAATACCATATTCCCTGCTGGGGAGATTGAAGCTCAGCACCGGCTGGCAAAGTTTACCGATTCATTCATCGACCGCTATGCTGAGGACCGAAACCGAATGGATCTGGGAGGCACGTCAGGTTTATCGCCATACCTGCGATTTGGGATGCTCTCAGCCAGACAGGCAGCCTGGGCAGCACATGATGCCGATGAGTTAGCCTTAGACACAAAGGCGCAGCTGGGTGCAGAAACCTGGCTGAACGAGCTGATCTGGCGTGATTTTTATGCTGCCATTCTGTATCATTTTCCATATGTGCGCCAGACTGCCTTCCGTCCTGAGCTGCGCAATATCCCTTGGCGGGATGATTTGGAGGGGTTTAATGCCTGGGTTGAGGGACAAACGGGTTACCCAGTTGTGGACGCTGCTATGCGCCAGCTGAATGCCACCGGCTGGATGCACAACCGTGCCCGCATGATCACAGCCTCATTCCTGATTAAGGATTTGCTGATCGACTGGCGTCAGGGAGAGCGTTATTTCATGCAGCACCTGCTGGATGGCGACCCGGCAGCAAATAATGGTGGTTGGCAATGGACAGCCGGCACCGGCACCGATGCAGCACCATACTTCAGGGTGTTCAACCCTGTGCTGCAGGGGAAAAAGTTTGATCCACAGGGAGCCTATGTGCGCTATTGGGTGCCTGAGCTATCCAGGGTTTCGGATGCATTCATCCATACGCCGTGGGAGATGCCCACCAGCGTGCAGGCTCAGGTTGGTTGTGAGATTGGAAAAAATTATCCCACCCCAATCGTTGACCATGCGATGGCTCGGCAACGTGTATTGGCGGTTTATCGTGAAGGAGTAAGCTGAGAAA
>Ga0209253_10003074_pt1 | contig 14707 bp, 9 predicted proteins | sample FrelakmetBRP12BR_FD_187145 | JGI IMG/M metagenome (GOLD analysis project Ga0209253, IMG submission 187145) | Freshwater lake sediment microbial communities from the University of Notre Dame, USA, for methane emissions studies - BRP12 BR (SPAdes)... | ecosystem: Environmental > Aquatic >...
GGAGAGGCAACGCCATCAACGAGTTCTACTTCGCCAACGCCGAGGGCGCCCGCAAGGAGCCGGAGTGGACGGTGTTATTCTGCCGGAGAGGAGGAGCGCCGGCCTGACCGAGGTTGTCGCCCAAGTATCGGCGGGAGCGCTCGAATACCTCCGGGTCGCCCGCGTCCCCAACCTGGCCCAAGCGATGGACGATTTGAAGAAGAAGGGACTCTGGCTCGTCGGGGCGGAGGGCGGCGCCGGCCAATATTTTTACGAGTTTGACTATACCCAACCTGTCGGCCTTGTCTTTGGCTCGGAAGGAAAAGGCCTGCGGCCCCTGATCCGCAAGAAGTGCGACAAAGTCCTCTCCGTTCCCCTCCGGGGCAGCGTCAATTCCCTCAATGTCGCCGCCGCCGCCGCGGTCTTTCTTTTCGAAGTCGCTCGCCAAAGAAAAAGCCGATAGCCGGGGTAGCCGGGGTCAAACCTACTCATTACGCGCGTTCCCCGAGGGATTTTTGCGTAACGAGTAGGTTTGACCCCGTTCTGCGAAGGCCCTTTTTCTCAAAGTTGACTTTGGCCCGGTCGGTATATATATTTTCTCTATCAAAATACATCATTATTGAGCAGGGAGGCTTCTGACGTGCGAAAGGCCTTGTTCTTTGTCTCGATTCTAGGAATTGTTGCTGCCACATCGGCTTTTGGCCAGAACTATCGCGGGACCTATACCACGACGTCCGGAGGCGTCACGCTGACCCTTGTCCTCGAACAGGATGCCGCGGGCCGGATTTCCGGCACGCTGTCAAGCACGAAAGGAACGCGTTTCCGATTGGAAGGCAAAATCCAGGAAGGGATTGCGACAGGGAATTGTTCAGGGGAATCGGGTCAATCCTATTTTGAAGCCGAGTTCGAAGATGCCAAGTTGGTCTTCACGTTAGTCGAAGTCAACGCTGGCGGCGAGGGAACCTCGCGCTCTCTCGAATTCGTTCGTTCCTCCGGGGGCGGGACGAAAGCGGCTCCGCAAGCCCCAGTCACGCCCGCGCCGCGACCAGAGGCAGCTCCCCGCACTCAAGCCCCCCAGGCGACTGCTCCGACTCCGAAAACCCCGGACAGCGGCAAGCGCGTCAGCGATCCGCAAATGGGGATTTCTTTCGTCCCTCCGGCCGGCTGGATCGCCCAAAAACAAGGCGAGGTTTTTCTCTTGGGTTCGAATACGTATAAAGGATTCATCCTCATCCAACCGCATTCCTTTTCCGACCTCAAACAGATGGCCCAAGAGGCCGGTCAAGGGATTGTCGAGGAGGATTCCGGGATCCGACTGATGCCGACCTCCAAGTTCCAGGCATTCGGCTCGAACGGCCTTTCCGGCGATTTCGAAGGGATCGTTCAGGGGCGCCAGGCTAGAGCTTTTGCGATCGGCCTCGTTTCTCCAAAGGGCGGCGGAGTGACGATTCTGGCCGCGGTCGAGTCGGGAAGCTATACCAAGGACTATCCGGGTTTTGTCCGTTCGATCGCCTCGGGCTTGAAATTTTCCGAGGCCCAACCGTCAGGCCCGACCGGATCTTCGGGGCCGTCGGACGCCGGCCTGATGAAGTATTTCGCGGGCGAGTATTACTCGTATTCGAGCGGCTCTACGCTATCCGGCAGCGCCGGAACCCAGCGCACGGTCACGTTGTGTCCTGACGGGATCTACCGGGATTCCTACGAGTTCAGTGCTTCGGGTTCAGGCTGGGGAGGCGCCAACAGCCAAAGGGGCGCGGCCCGTTGGAGCATCCAAGGAGACAAGGGCCGGGGCGCGATCGTCGTAACCTACGCCAATGGTCAGACGAAGCGGGTCTCCTACCAGGTGGTTTCCAAGGACGAGGGGGCTATCCTGTTCGATGGGGTTCGATTCGCTTACGCCGGCGCGCCCAAGTGCCGGTGAACGGGTCAAACCTACTCATTACGCATTACGCAAAAATCTCTCGGGTAATGTGCGTAACGAGTAGGTTTGACCCCGTTCGTTGACCCCGTTCCGCCCCGATCTATTCACCCTTTGAAGTGAGAGAGGGGAGCTGAAATATCCCCCCCAATTTCACCTTTTTGGGTTATTGAAGAGCGAAAATATCTCAATTACATTATCAAAGGAGTAATTTCTACGCCTCTCAGGAAATAAATGAATCGTTCCCAACCAGGGTCGCATGACAAGAAAATGAAGACGTCTAAAAATTCTGGTCGCGGAGGCAAAAAAAAGTCTGGCCGGGGGGTTGGTGCGGCAAAAAAGGCCGCGTCCAGATCCAAGCGCCTCCCGAATTCCCATTTTTCTCAAGCGAATCACGAAGATCCCAATGCGCTCAATGGGCACTTCAAGAGCAGATCCAAAGAGGAAATCAATGAATGCATCTTCAGGATCTCTGAAGCCGCCATTTCCTCGAGAAACCTAGACGACTTCTTCTTTTCCATCCATCGGCATATTGCCGAACTGATGCCCGCCCACAACTTTTATATCGCCCTCTATGATTCCGTAAATGACATGCTCAGCTTCCCCTATTTTGTGGATGAATGCGATCCGACTCCCGCCCCGAAAAAGCTGGGCAAGGGTTTGACGGAATACGTGCTCCGGACGGGGAAGCCACTGCTTGCATCTCCCGAGGTCTTTGCCGAACTCGAAAAAGGCGGCGAGGTCGAGTCTATCGGCGCTCCTTCCATCGATTGGTTGGGAGTCCCCCTGAAGCTGGACGGCCAGATCATCGGCGCGCTGGTCCTGCAGACCTACACCGAAGGCGTTCGCTACGGCCAAGAGGAAATGAATGTCCTCAAATTCGTCTCCGGCCAGGTGGCCATGGCGGTCAACCGCAGAAAGATCGAAGAGGAAGTCCAGGAACGCGGGCGTCTGCTGGCCAGCGTTTTTGAAAGCATCCAGGACGGGATTTCGATTCTCGACTTGGACTACAGGATCATACGCGTCAATCCGGCCATGGAAAAATGGTATGCCCACGCCATGCCCCTCATCGGCAAGAAATGTTTCGAGGCCTATCACCTCCGGGACCGGGCTTGCGACGTCTGCCCCACCCGCCAGAGCCTGGAAACGGGACAAGCGGCCTACGAAGTCGTTACCAAGGTCGGCACGGGGGGCGAAGTGACGGGTTGGCTGGACCTTTACAGCTTTCCTCTCATCGATCAGCGAACCGGCCAGATGAGAGGCGTGATCGAGTATGTCCGCGATATCACGGAACGGAAAAAGGCCGAGGACCGGCTTCAAGCCTCGCTTCGTGAAAAGGAAGTCCTCCTCCGAGAGATTCACCACCGAGTAAAAAACAATATGCAGATCATCTCTTCCCTCCTCAACCTCCAGTCCCGCCAAATCCAGGATCCCCATGTTCTTGAAGTCTTCAAGGAAAGCCAGCGCCGCATCCGCTCGATGGCTCTCATCCATGAACGGCTCTATCAATCCGCCGACCTGTCCCGCATTGAATTTTCCCAATATCTGGATAACCTGACCCACCGCCTGCTCCACTCGTATCAGGTGGATTCCGACCGGATCCGCCTGAGTCTGCACACCGAGGAGGTCTTCCTCAACGTCAACACGGCCATCCCCTGCGGCTTGATCGTCAACGAGCTCATCTCCAACGCCCTGAAGCACGCTTTCCCCGACGGGCGTAGGGGCGAGGTGGCCGTGGAACTTCACCGGAATGAGGGAGGCGAATTTCTCCTCCGAGTCAGGGATAACGGGGTAGGATTTCCCAAGACTTTGGACTTCCGCCGAACGGAGACGCTGGGCATGCAAATCGTCGTCACGCTGGTCGATCAGATTGACGGAACGATCGAAATGGGCGCTTCCGGAGGGACGGACTTCCAGATCCGCTTCAAAGAGATCCCCTACAAGCCAAGCCTGTGACGGACAGGGGCGTTTTCCGGCCGGGAGCGCCTCTTCTTGACAGAGCTTTGCTCAACCTTATAGAATAAGCGCGCAGACTTTAACCTGATAAAGTCAGAAACCGATGTCGAAAAGCCAAGATTTTTATCAGCTCGAGAAAAAAATCGTCGCGCTCAAGGAACAGATCGACCAGATCCAGCTGGGCGAAGAGCAGGGTAAAAAAGAGAAGGTCGCCGGCCTCAAGCTCGAAATCGAGAATGAATGGGCCAAGATCGCCCCCAAGCTGACGCCGACCCAGATTGTCCAAATTGCCCGCCACCCCAAGCGGCCGTACTGCCTGGATTACGTCAACGCCCTGATGCAGGATTTCATGGAGATGCACGGCGACCGCCGCTTTGCCGATGACACCGCGGTCGTCTCCGGCTTGGCCTTCTACAAGGGGCAGACCGTGGCCGTCGTTGGGCAGCAAAAAGGCCGGACGACGAGGGAAAGGATCGAGAGGAATTTCGGCGAGCCCAATCCCGAGGGCTATCGAAAAGCCCTTCGGATCATGAAAACCGCCGAGAAATTCGGGTTTCCGATCATCACCCTGATCGACACGCCCGGCGCCTATCCCGGCATCGGGGCCGAAGAGAGGGGGCAGGCCGAGGCCATCGCCAATAATCTCAAGGTCATCTCCACCATGGGTGTTCCGATCGTCTGCGTCATCATCGGCGAGGGCGGCAGCGGAGGCGCCCTGGCCATCGGCGTGGGCGATACGATCATGATGCTCGAGAACTCGTTCTATTCCGTGATCTCTCCGGAGGGCTGCGCGGCCATCCTCTGGAAGGACCAGAACGCCGTCGAGCAGGCCGCCCAAAACATGAAGATCCGCGCCCAGGATTTGTTGGACCTGGGCGTCATCGATAAGATCATTCCCGAGCCGCCCGGGGGCGCCCACATCGATTGCGAGCAGACGTTCAAGAATGTCGACAAGCACCTGAACCAGGTCCTCAAGAAGCTGGAACAGAAGCCGGTCCAGGAGCTACTGGAAGAGCGCTACCAGAAATTCAGGAAAATGGGAATCGTCCTCGAAAAGTGAGCACCTCAACTCCGGCCAAAAAAGAAATCGCCGCGATCAAGGGGACCAAGGATATTCTGCCGGGCGAAGTCGGGATCTGGCAGAAAGTCGAGGCCGAGGCGAAGAGGCTTTTCGAACTCTATGGCTACCGGGAGCTCCGGGCTCCCGTTTTCGAAGCGACCGATCTTTTCGAAAAGGGAACCGGCGAGACGACCGATATCGTCACCAAGGAAATGTACACGTTTACCGACAAGGGGGGCCGGTCGATCACGCTCCGGCCCGAGTATACGCCTTCCGTCGCCCGGGCCATTATCGAGCACAGGCTTTATCTTCAACCCGACCCGCTGCGCTTCTATTTCATCGGGCCCATGTTCCGCTATGACAAGCCCCAGAAGGGCCGGTATCGCCAGTTCCACCAGGTGGATGTCGAGGTTTTCGGGGAAAAGGACCCGGCCATCGATGCCGAGATCGTCGAGATGGCCGATACCCTCTTGAAAAATCTGGGGGTTCAAAACGCCGAGACCCTGGTGAATTCGGTGGGCTGCCGGGCCTGCCGCCCCGCCTATTCGAAGGATTTAAGGGCTCACGCCGAGAAAGTCCGCGACCTCCTCTGTCCCGACTGCCAGCGCAAGATCGCGACCAACCCTCTCCGGATCTTTGACTGCAAGGTCGAGTCCTGCCGGGAGCAGGCCGCCCGCTTCCCCAAAATCTCGAGCTACCTCTGCCGCGAATGCCGGGACCATTTCACCAAGTTTTGTTCCTATCTGGACCTCTTCGGGATCCCTTACAAGGTAGAGCCCAATCTCGTTCGCGGCCTGGATTATTACACAAAGACCACCTTCGAGATCGTCAGCTCCGGGCTGGGCGCCCAGAATGCGCTGCTCGGGGGCGGCCGCTATGACGACATGATGAAGGATTTCGGCGGGCCCGACCTCAGCGCCATCGGTTTCGCCCTGGGCATAGAGAGGCTGATTTCCATCCTGAAGATCAAGCCGGAAAAGTCGAAATTCCTTTATATCGCCACCCTGGGCGAGGCGGCCAAGACAAAAGGGATCGAGTTCGCCAGGTTCTTCAGGCGGCAGGGGGTCGAAAGCCTCATCGAATTCGTCGGCCGAAGCCTGAAAAATCAGATGAGCCGGGCGAATAAGCTGGGCGCGGCCTGGGTGCTGATCGTCGGCGAAGAGGAGATTCGCAAAGGGCTTTACCAGCTCAAGGATATGGCTACCGGAAACCAGAATGAGGCGAAGGCCGAGGACCTCCTCAAGATCATCTGCGACTCTGCCTAAATTGTCGAGAAATAGTCATCGCCAGGAGCCGAAGATGTTTGCCATCGAGCGCTAAGCGTAGCGATTTAGCCGTTCGGGTCATTCCGAGCGATGCAAGGAATCTCCTCCTGGTGCGCGATAGGTTTGAGAATGCTTCGCGGCAAGGCACCTGGCAATGGCGGGAGTCGAGCCGTGAAATTTAGGCAGTTGAGAGATGCATAAAATAAATGGGGACAAGTTCCGAATTCTTTTAAATTCGGAACTTGTCCCTGTATTTTTAATAAGGACACACACCGATGGAAAAAGAGAAGATGACAGATAAATCAAGGTGGCATCGAACGCATTACTGCGGCTCACTGCGCTCCGGGCAAGCCGGCCAAGACGTTGTTCTCTGCGGCTGGGTCCACAGGCAGAGGGACATGGGAAACCTGGTCTTTGTGGACCTCAGGGACAGGGAAGGGATTGTCCAGATCGTTGTTAGGTCGGACACGCCGGCCCTTCTGGACGAGGCCAAAAAGCTCAAGTCGGAGTATGTCCTGGGTGTCGAAGGCCGAGTCCAGAAGCGCGAGGCCAAATCCGTGAACCCGGAGATGCCGACGGGGGAAGTCGAGATCGAGGCCACGGCGCTTAAAGTCTTTTCGACTTCCAAAGTGCCTCCTTTTCTTATCGTCGATCCTCCCCAGGTTTCCGAAGAACTGCGCTTCAAATACAGATACCTCGATCTGCGCCGCCCGGCGATGCAGCGGAAAATCAGGCTGCGCCACGAAGCGGCCCTGCGCGTCCGCAATTTCCTCAGTCAGAACGGTTTTTTCGAGATCGAGACTCCGTTCTTGATCAATTCGACGCCCGAAGGCGCGAGAGATTTTCTTGTCCCCAGCCGGATCTACAAGGGCAAGTTCTACGCCTTGCCCCAATCGCCCCAGATTTTCAAACAGACGTTGATGATTTCCGGGTTCGATCGCTATTTCCAGATCGTCCGCTGCTTCCGCGACGAGGACTTTCGAGCCGACCGCCAACCGGAGTTCACCCAGATCGATATCGAGATGAGCTTTATCGAAAGGATGGATCTTTTCGATATCGTGGAGAGGATGATGGCCGCCCTGTTCGAGCTCATCGGTGAAAAACTGAGCCCTCCTTTTCTCAGGCTTTCTTACCAGGAGGCCATGGACAAGTATGGATCGGACAAGCCCGATTTGCGCATTCCGCTTGAGATTTCGGACCTTACCGAGATCGCACCGGGTTTGGGCTCCGAGATGATCCGGAACGTTTTGTCCTCGGGTGGCGTCGTGAAAGGGATGCGCGTCCCGGGCGCCACGGGATTATCCAGGAGCCAACTCGACAAGCTCAACGACAAAGCGCGCTCAATCGGCGCCAAAGGCCTAATCTGGATTAAAAAGCAGGACGGCTTCAAATCATCCTTGAAGCTCGCCGACGGCGAGTTCGACCTCATCTGGAAGAGCCTTCAGGCTGGAGAGGGCGACCTGGCGCTTGTCCTGGCCGACCAAAAAGAAACCGCTCTCAAGGCTCTCGGAGAAATCCGCCGCGACTGGCCCCAAGATCTTCCCAAGGACAAGCGCACTCTCAAATTCGTCTGGGTCACGGATTTCCCTCTGTTCGAATGGAGCGGCGAAGAAGGCCGGCTGGTCTCCATGCATCATCCTTTTACCTCGCCGCTCGATGAAGACCTGGCCTTGCTCGACAAAGACCCGGCCAAAGTAAGGGCCAAAGCGTATGACCTCGTCCTCAACGGCGTGGAAGTCGGAGGCGGGTCGATCCGAATCCATGATATGAAGCTTCAACAAAAAATTTTCGATTTGCTCGGACTGACCCCGAAGGAAACAGGCGCAAAATTCGGTTACTTCCTGGAGGCGCTGACCTTCGGCGCCCCGCCGCACGGCGGGATCGCCTTCGGCTTCGACCGTCTGGTGAGGATTCTGGCGGGGGAAGAATCCATCCGGGAGGTGATCGCCTTCCCCAAGACCACGAGCGCCCTGTGCCTGTTTACGAATTCGCCCAGCGAAGTCTCGGAGCGCCAGCTCGACGAGCTCGGCCTCGCCCTCAAAAAATCGAAAGAATAGCCAGCCCCATGAAATGGAAAGAAGCCGGATCGATGCCGGAGCGTCCCGGCAAATTCCCGGAAATTTTTTATGGCGCGGCCATGCTCGCCATCTCCGGGTTCTTCATCCTCTATGAAATCATCAGGGCCGTGCGCGTCGGCTTGACGGAGGATGAAGCATCGACCCTTTTGCTCTACCTGTCCCATGATGTCTCCGCCGTTTTTAACTTCAGCGCCGCCAACAACCACCTGTTGAACTCCGTGCTGGTAAAAATATTTCTGGTTGGGGGAGGGTCCGCCGAGCTTGTCCTCCGGCTTCCGAACCTTTTTGGATATCTCTTCTATCTGCTATTTTCTTTTTTAATCGTCAACAAATTCAAGAATCGCTGGATGGCCGTCGGCGGGTTCCTCCTTCTCAACCTCAACGTCTATGTCCTGGATTTTTTCTCGCTCTGCCGGGGATACGGCCTGTCCCTGGACTTTCTCGTGGCGTCTTTGTTTTTTTATATCTCGTTTTTGGAAAAAAGATTAAAGAATCGATCGACCGGCGGGCGGGATCTGTCCTTGGCCTTTCTCCTGGCCGCCTTTTCGGTCCTGGCCAATATCACCATGCTCAATGTCTATTTGAGCCTGGCCGTCCTGACACTCGTCCTGTCAGCCGTTTGGAATAGGACAGCCGACAAGCATCCGACTATGGCCCCCTCCGTTCGAAAGCCTGCCTGGCGGAAAAAAGTCCTTTTGACCGTCCTGGGTCTGGCGGCCGTCCTTTTTAATTGTCTGATGATTCCCCAGGACCCCGGCCTCGTCAAGAAAATCTATGAGCCCGTCAGCGTCCATCTTTTTGGGCTGGGCGACCAGGAGCTTCATGATACCACGCTGTATCGTCTGGACTATGAGAACCAGGAAACGCAGCTGATCCATGAGCAAGGCGGACAATCGGTCGAGGATTGGTCACCCTACAAAAGCATCAAGTTCGATTTGCCGATGGCCGCCATGGACAAGCTCACAAAAATCGAGGTCCGGATCGGCCCGAAGGTTTTCGAGCTCGGCGAGGGGGAATTGAAAGCCTTGAAAAGGGCCAAGAGCTCCCGGCCCAAATATTTCGTCTTTTCGAGCGATCCCTCGATTTCACTCGCCCGGTCCCGGCTTCCCAAGTTCCGGCAGGTCATCAATTGGAGCGGAGACCGAACCTTCTTTCGATATTTTTTCCTGCAGGCCGCCCTTCTTGTCGGCCTCGCCGCCGCGGCGCTTCTCTTGATCTTGGCCGTCGGACGGCTCCTGAGCCGGTGGAGGCTGATCGAGCACGGGCTGTTCCGATCCCTGGCTCATATCACATTCTGGCTGGCGGCGTTCAGCGCGTATCCGATCTATATCCTGAAGAAAGGGGGCCAGCTTTACTTCGGCGGCGAGGACGGGTTCGTCCCGGATACCGTGTTTTCTCTGATCGCGGATTCTTTTTACAAGCGCAGCTATGTTTCCGAGCAAACGGAAATTGTCTTCGGCCTGATCCTTTTCTCGATGATTGTCTTTATGATCATCCTCTACGCCCATTATCGCAAGAAATCGTTGGCGGAGATCCTGCCCGGCTTGTCCATCTTTGTCCTCCTCCTCTTGTCCTCCCTCTTAGTCGTTTTGCAGCATCTCCTCCTCCAGACGCCGTACTTGACCGGACGCACGGCCTTGTTGTTTATTCCGCTGTATGCCCTCTTTCTCGTGTTCCTGCTGGCATCCTTCGCCAGGCTGGATCCTTTTCTGAATACGTTGGCTATAGCCGTTTTAGCCCTGCTCGTTGTTTTTTCAATCTACCATTTCAGCCAAACGGCCAATGGAACGACGACCCAAGAGTTCAGGAACGATGCCGATACGAAAGCTATGCTCCACGATTTGGACCGCTTGAGAAATGATGTGTCGCCGGCCCGAGACCGAATCCGGTTGGGAATCGACAGAGAATTCAACCCGGTCCTCCAGTACTACATCCGCCGGATGGGCCTGTCCTGGCTGAGCGTGGAGTCCTACCCGAAGGCCTCGACCATGGATTTTCTGTATTTAAAGGATTATTACATGGAGGATTTCGTCGGCGATTGGCTGGTCATCGTCAAGAAATACGATATCTCGGGAAACCTTTTGGTGAAAGTCGTCAAGAAACAAAAAAAGGAATAATCCGGGGTCAAACCTACTCGTTACGCACCTGCCCCTGGAAAATTGTGCGTAACGAGTAGGTTTGACCCCGAATTATTTGACTTTACGGGTTTCGGCGACCGCCGCGCCGATCGTCCCCAGCAATCCAAAGAGGAGGAAGAATTCAACAAGAGTCCTTGCGAGCGGCAGGATGAAGTCCATCCCCGATTCCAAAGTCTTCGCGGTCGGTCCTATGACCAGCGGGGAAAGATGGGTGAAGGCGCCGTAAAGAAGGCCGATGACCGCCCCGCCTAGGGCAGCTCGAAAGATCCGTTTACCCATGGGTGTTCCCCCCGCCCATCGGGCCGTCAAAACGCCCGCCAGGACGGGAATCCAAAGGACCAGCCACCAGATGTTCCCCAAAGCCGGCAGGTGACCTGCCAATTTCATATAGGCGAAGTTTGTTCCCGATAGAAGGCCGGCCCCTCCGAGGACGATCAAGCGGACGTACCAAAGCCTTGGTTTCAATCCGGCCCGGCCGGCAGCCCTGTGCTTGATCCTGCGGCGGATCGTGAGCGGGTAGTTGTAGAACGCGTCAAAGACAAAATGCTCGAGCCAGGCGCCTCGTTCCCCGAAGACGGGAACGATGTGGACGGCCTCGGTCGCCCAGTGGCCGGCCATGAAACGGGCGAGGTCGGGGTAGCGATAGGCCATCTGGATGGGGAAGGCCAGGTAGCCGAGCATTTTCAGGAAGCTGACGCCGAAGGCGATGTTGTAATCCTTGAAGTTGCCTTCCTTGATCATCAAGCCGACGACATAGAAGCCCCGGATGAGCGAGCCCGGTGAGATCGGCAGGAGGTTCAACGCTCCGATGATGACGCCGGCGCGCAGCGTGGCCTGCTGCCAGGACAGTTCGGGATGACTCAGGACATAGACGACGGCCATCGTCAGGAAGACGGTTTCAGAGACGAAAAGAGTGGCCAGGTGGACGGCCAGACTCTTCAAATATTTCTGGATGTAGGGCTCTCTGATTTGGGAATTTATGCGTGCCGCTTCGTCGCGGGTCAGGATCCTATTTTGCTCGCCCTGGGAGATCATATCGCGAAGCCATTTCTCCCGCTCTCCGGCATTGAAATACAGGCGGACCGGTTTGATGAACATCAAGTACAGCCTCTGTCTGAGGTAAGCCCTGTCCGTCAGAAACCGGTGAAGGCCGGGGGGCAAGATGGATAGCGGAACGTGCAAGCAGTATCGCCAAGGCGCGCCGGCGATCTTCAAGGCCCTGGTCTCCGACACCCGGCCGGCCCTGTGCCAGCGGATGAGGGCTTCTGTGATGTGGGCATGGAGGGCGCGTAGGAAATAGGAAAAGCTGGTCAGCATCTTTCCGTAGTGAAGGCGGTAATCCGCCCGTCCCCACAGCTTCCGGGCGAACGCCGCCAGCAGCGGCGCCAGCCATAGCAAAACCTTCCACCAGACTGGCCCCGGAAAAGCAAACACGAAGAGCGCTACCGTCGCCAGCGGAAGGAACGGGAACAGGAGAAAAATAAGAGAGCGAAGCCCGCTCCGCCCGAGCTTGGCGGCGGCCGTCGCATCGGCCATATTCCGGATCCGCCAGCTCTCCCGAAAACCGTCCATGATGGAGTGGCGAAGCTTGCGTCCGAACAAGCGAACATGATGATAGGTGAAGTCGATCAACGAATCGCGGTAGCTTTTGTCTTCCCGTTTGAGCTCGTCGAGGCCGCTCCCCATGTCGGCGAATTCTCGGGAATGCTCGACCGTGAAGGCTTCGAGTTCGCCGATATCGCCCTTGTCGAATTGGACGAGCCGGCCGCGGCCGAGCCCTTGGAAGACGAGCTTGATGTCGGCGGGGCACTGGGGAGTGACCGCCGTGAGCGTCATACCGGCCCTGAAGTCCACGGCGACGAGGCCGGCCTTTGGATCTGGATCGCTTGAGGTCCGTTTCATGACGTTGGGCTGGCTCTTGAGCGACCACCATTCGTATTGGCGGGCGAGTTCTCGGGCGCCCAGTCGATGCATGAGACGGACGAGGCGGACCATGAAGGCATGCTTCAGGCGATATTCGGGAGAACCGACGCCCTCATCAGGGCTTCCGATTTTCCAGGCCCGGCGGTCGTCCAGGTCGTCGTCGACCTCGAAACGCCACAATCGGCCATCCACCCATTCGCTGAGCTCGCCGCAGCCGCCGAGTCTGGGGTCCGTCAAGGTGGCGAGGACGTCCACGACGACGTCTTCGGACCCGAACTCGATCTTCGCCGCCCGCCGGATAAATTTCTGCCAAAGCGCTTGCGACCGGCCCGCCGCGGGAATGGCCTGGAGCGAGAACGGGCCTTGAAAGCCCATCCTGTAAAAAAGGTTGCGGATGCGAAGGCTGAATCCCTTGGGCGGGACAAAGATTTTCAAGGCGTAGGAGCCGCCGACGGTGAGTCCCTCAACCCGTCCTTCCTGGCAGCTAAGCCCGAGAAGCTTGACCTTGTAGACCTGGCCGGCAAAGCCTCCCCCGACAAATTTTTCGATTTCTATCCGGGCCCCGGCTTCGCCGGAGGGGAGGACTCCCCGGATTTCGTATTCCAGGACGGTCCCGGGCTCGTACCGTCGGATCCGCATAGGCCGCAGGATATTTTGTTCGCGAACAATTTTTTCCAGTTCACGAACGGTTTTAGCGGAATAGGATTCGGCCATGCGTCCCGTCTATCGTTTCCTAGGAACCTGTCACTTCACGTCGATGACGACCGCGTTGAGGACTTTCTTGCTTTCTTTCTCCTGGGCGAAGAAGACGACCTTGAGGCCTTGGCGGTCAATTTTATGATGCCGTTCGGCGAACTTGAAATTCTGGATCCTGGTATAGGTCTTTTCGAACTCCGTGAGGTATTCGTCGGTCGCCTGTTCGGATTTGGCCAGGTCGAAAGAGGCCTGCTTCTTGGCTGCGGCCGGGTCGACTGTGGTGAAGTCGCGGACGACAAGCTTGTGCAACTGGAGGCCGTTGGAGCCCCTATATATCTCCTCGGCCTGGACGAGCACGATGTTATAATCCGCACCGGATGCCGGCTTGTCGATCTCATATTCGACATTCACCGCGTCTCCGGCCTGGGAGGCCTTGGCTTTAAGAGAGGCGGAGGGGATTTCGTTAACCCGGGCATCGATCTCGGCTTTGTACTCTTTAAACTTTTGTTCGGCCATGCCCCGGTTGCCGCCGGCAATCATCTTTTTGTCGCCGTCGATCACGACCGTCGGCGTGCTGTTGATACCGTAGTAGTTCCGCCTTTTATCGGTGGCGGGATTCATCATCGGATCCGGCCGCGGGATGGGCAAATGGTATTCGAGAACAGCCAGATACCTGGCCGGGTAGGCTTCGATCAGGCCGTCGAAGCCCAGGTCGGCTGCTACACAAGGGGGGCATTCGGATCCGGTGAAAAGCTCGGCTAGCACCGCTTTGCCCTTCCATTCGGCGGACGCCTTGAAAGGCTCCGGATGATAGGGGAGAGCCTTGAGCTTGGCCCCGAGCTGAGCTTGGAAGCCGTCCTCCCTGCGGTTGATCTTGATATAGAGCGCTTTGGCCCTGGCGGCTGCATCCTCATAATTCTCGGCGGCCGCGCTCAGGTAGGCCTCGTAGGCTTCCTGGGTCTTGTTCATCTTTTCGTAAATGCCGGCCAGCGTATAAAGATACTGCGAGTCTAAGGATCCGCCGTCCTTCTTGTAGGTGTCGAGGGCGGCCATGGCCTTGGCCGCGTCATCGGCGTTGAGGTAAGCCTGGGCGACCGGAATCCCAAATCCGGTCACATAATAGGACTTAAAGAACTTCTGCCGTTCCTGGGGGATGCCCTCGTAGGTTTCGACTAAGTCGGCGGCCTTGAGCGCGTCCTCTTTATACTGCAAAACGGTCGCCGTGACTTTGGCTTTATCGAATGTTTTGAGCTTTGGATGCTGGAGGATCTGGTCTGCCGCTACGAAGGGAGCCTGGAGGCGACCCGGTCCCTTGCTGTTGGCCAGGAAATCTTTCTGCAGGGCCAGGATGGCCTCGAGCGTTCCGGCCATCTCAATCTTCGTCGTTAGGATATACTGGTCGATAAGCTCCATCATTTCAGCTTTGGGATAGACGGACTTGATTCGCCCGAACTCCTTGAGCCGGGCAGGGGCGTCCATGATGCGGCTGGCCGCGAGGACCTCTTTATACTCGGGGGGCTGCCGGCGCTGGGCCTGACCGATAGCCTGGCCGGAAAGGGTAAGGCCAAGGCCGATCGAAAACGCGAGAACCGCGCAAAATTGCCGTTTTCTCTTCATTTTGCCTCCAAAGTCAATTTGGAGGGGAAGACCCCTTCCAACGGGCGTCGAACTTCGTCCGACGCCCTGCCTCCCCT
>Ga0209253_10003075_pt1 | contig 14704 bp, 15 predicted proteins | sample FrelakmetBRP12BR_FD_187145 | JGI IMG/M metagenome (GOLD analysis project Ga0209253, IMG submission 187145) | Freshwater lake sediment microbial communities from the University of Notre Dame, USA, for methane emissions studies - BRP12 BR (SPAdes)... | ecosystem: Environmental > Aquatic >...
GGTAGATGTTTCGGAGCGGCGCCTGGATGGTTATGTGATCGAAAAACTGGGGCCCGTTCATTCCAGGGAAGCCTTATGTGAAGCGACTGCATCATCCGCCGGTGGGGCGCTCGAAGCCGACCAGCTCGATGATAAACTCATCCACCTCTTTCGGTGGGTTGATGAAGGTCACCATGAAGGGGATCTTCCCTTTCGGCGCGATGCTTACGTTCGACACGTCCGATCCTTCCGGTTTTGAAAGATCATCCAGAATTTCCTTGTCGGTGAGTTTCACGAGTTCATCGTCCGTGAGGATGTTTCCGGCAAACACCTCGGTTTCCCCCAGGATCTTCCCCGTATTGTCCAGTATCTTTCCACGAACCTTGATCTTGGATACGGAATAATCAAAGTCGTTCACGGCCGTTCCCTGAATGACCAGGATATCACCCCCGACGATCAGGTTCTTGAGAAACCGTTCCCTCACCTCCGAAAAATTGATTCCTCCCGCAGGAACGGGCGGTAAGGCCTTTTTCTCCTGCTGGATCGCCTTCTCCGGGCCTTTGCTGTAAAAGAGATTCAGGACCTGCTCTCCGATCTGCGGAAAAAGGTAAAGGTAGACACCACCCAGAACGAGGACCAGCATGGCGAGATAAAGTCCGATCCTCACCGGTGTCCAGGCCTGCCTTTTCTTTGCCCGGGGAAAGGTCACCTCCTCGGGCTCTGAAGATGGGGGTTCCTCCAACCTTTTCTCGTCCACGGGCGGCGCCTCCTCCTCGGCCTCGGCATAGCGCATTCTTTCAGCAGCCGGGGTGACGACCTTATCAAGGCTGATGATCTTCTCTTCTGCCGTTTTCTTTTCGTTGAAAACATGGCCGCAGCGGTTGCATCGAACCCAAACGCCCTCTCCGCTCACCTGGGCTTCGTCGAACCGGTATTTTGTACCGCATTCCTTGCACTGGATGATCATAAAGCCCCCTCCTTTTATTCTTCTAGAACGTAAACATCGGGGAGATAACGGGCCTTTTCATCGAAGTCCAGTCCGTATCCCACAACGAATCCCTGATCGAGGTCAAAACCGACGTAATCGGAGTGAAACGCTACTTCCCGCCGGTGCTTTTTGTCGATCAGGGTGCAAAACTTCAAAGATCCGGGATTCCGCTCGAGCAGTTTTTCCTTCAGGGAGGCCAGCGTGAGACCGGTATCAATGATGTCCTCCACGACGAGCACATCCCTGCCGGTGATAGGTGTTTCGATGTCCTTCGTGATCTGGACTTTTCCTGAACTGACGGTTGCGGAGCCATAACTGGCCACCCGGATGAAATCGATCGAGCAGGGGATCGTCATGGCCCGTATGAGATCCGCCATGAACATGAAGGAGCCCTTCAGCACCCCCACCACGATGAGATCCTTTCCTCTGAAATCCCTCGAGATTTGCCCGGCAAGTGTCTTCACGCGCTGATCGATGGTTTCCCTGCTGTAAAGGATCTTTTTCTTGTATCTCTCCATCGCTTTGCCTCCCCATCGGGAAACACTACCCAAGAGGCGAAGGATTGTCAATTGGAATCAATGCTTTCCGGTGTACGCACCGACGAATTCCCGGAGGTTCTCATCGATGATGTTTTCGGCCTTCCGGAGCGCTTCTTGATCCTGAAAAACGGACGACAGACTCATGAAAATACGATCAAATATCGATTTTTCGCAGCCCAGGGACTCGTAGTCGATGTAACGGATCATGTACTGCGAGCCGTCGAAGTAGTACTTGCCGAAACGGTTGGTGTCGCGTGTACGGAACAACCAGTCGACTTTCAGCCGGAAGAAACGAAGGGCGATGTCCCGGAGTCGGGGATCTCTGAAACGGAGGTGGCGTGGCATCTCGCAGACGGCATCGCTGACCAGCCGGAAATACTCTTTGACGAGATCGATGTCGGTCACGACGAGCCCGAAGAGGTACCAGTCATTGATAATCTCGATGAGGGCCAGTTTCTCTTCCCTGGAGATGTAATGATAGCTCGGGCATACATGGCCGTCGCAAAGCTCCCTGCCATAGAAGGAAACACCCCTCAGGTCCTCACCGCCGTTCTGACGCGGGTGGAGGAGGCATCCGACCTTCGTGCCGTCGGTGTCGAGAAAACCCAGGTACTCGCAGCAGTATATGACTTCGTAGAGCTTGGCTTGATCCTCCTTCTGCCTGACCCTCTCGGAGAAGTCGGGAAGGTCCGCCGGTTTCCGGACGATCTCACGAAAGAGGCGGGTGCGCTGCGTCAGCCGCTCCAGGAGGGCCTCCTTTCTGCTGTCGGCGTAATTGTAAAGCCCGCAGCAGGCCCCGCAGGATTTCTTTCCGTCAGGCTGACAGAGATGAATGAGATCTTTTTCCATTGCGTGTTCGAAAAAAAGAGGCTCCCCGACGGCGCTTCAGTCCGGGCCGGCGAACGGGGTAGCCTCTGTTCTATTCCAGAACGATGGTCTTTGAGCCGTGAACGAGGATCCGGTTTTCCAGATGGAGCTTCACCGCCTTGGCCAGGACCATCCTCTCCACGTCTTTCCCCTTCATCTTCATGTCTTCCACGGAATCCCGGTGGGAGGTCCTGATGATATCCTGGGAGATGATGGGGCCATCATCGAGAGACTCCGTGACATAGTGGCTCGTTGCCCCGATGATCTTGACGCCCCTGTCGTAGGCCTGCTGGTAGGGTTTTCCCCCGGCAAATGCCGGAAGGAAGGAGTGGTGGATATTGATGATTCGATTGGGGTACAGATCAACGAAGCGGCCCGTCAGAACCTGCATGTAACGGGCAAGGACAATCAGGTCAACCTTTTGTTTTTGCAATTCCTCTAATTCCCTGGCCTCCTGCTCATCCTTGTTTTCCGGGGTGATCGGAAAGTGGCGGAAAGGAAGGCCGAAGCTCTCCGCCAAAGGTTTCGCATCCAGGTGGTTGCTGATGACGAGCGGAATCTCGGCCCTGAATTCTCCCATCCGGTGGCGGAACACCAGGTCATAGAAACAGTACAGATGCCGGGATACAAAGATGGCCATCCGCGCCACTTTGTCGGTGAAATGAAGGTCCCATTTCATGTCGAATCGCCGGGCGAGCGAATCGAAGGCCTCACCGATTTTATCCCTCGGGATATCGAAGCCGTTCAACTCCCATTCGATTCGCATGAAAAAGATCTTGTCCGTCTCTGTCGTGTGCTGGGCGGCGTGGACGATGTTTCCGTTGTGGTTGAAGATGAAGTTGGATACCGATGCCACGATGCCCTTCTTGTCTGGGCAGGTGAGAAGGAGGATCGCATTGTGGCTTTCCATTTTCTTATCCCTTCAAATTCCTTTACAAATGTGTTAAATACGAAACCCTGTTTTTCGGTGGAGAGGAAGTATAGGCGCAACGCGACTGGACGTCAAGTGGAAAGGATTTCCGGGATCGAAACCTTCCCGGATCACCGCCGTGACGGAGAGACATCTTCGAAGTGAAGAACGCCGGAGGGATTCGAGCGGATGAAACTCGTAGAGCAGATAAGCCTGCCGAACCAGTTAACCGCTGAGATCTGTGACCAATCCCGCCCCGTCGCGCAGGATACGGTTAAAGTCGTCTTCATCGCGAGGGTCAAAGTGGAGGTGAAGGAGGAATATTTCGACCGGCGGGAGCACTATGAAATGACACGAAAAATGTTCGGACCGGAAGTCCTTTTTGAGTACATGAACAAGAGGTCCTTTGTCCCTGTCCAGGATCAGGAAAAGGTCTTCAGAGAATTCGAGGACCACTTCAAGAAAGACGCACTTCCTTATATATCGAGGCCTCATTTTCCCTCCCGGTTCGTTCGGTCGAAATATCATGACATTCAGAAAAACCCCTGGAAGTATGGTCTGCTGCCGGAGCAAAAAGTGGATACCCCCGGTGAATAGCGACTTCGCCGCACACTTCCGGCGCGGGCCGGACGGTCGCCAGGCCATCAGTGAGAGAGGAGTTCAATATGATACTTCCCAAAGTGTCCGTGGTCGGTGCCGGTTTTGTCGGGACCATGGTTGCCCAGAGAATTGTGCAGCACGATCTTGCGCATGTCGTTCTGGTGGATATTGTTGAAGGGATGCCCCAGGGAAAGGCCCTGGATATCGCCCAGTCTGCAGGGATCGAGGGTTTTGACGCGAAGATCACGGGGACCAATGATTTTTCGGAGATCCGCGGATCCCGGATCGTCGTGGTCACTGCGGGTTTTACGAGACTACCCGGAATGAGCCGGGAGGAACTCGCCGCTAAAAACGGGCAGATCATCAAATCCGTCACGGAAAGGATCAAGAGCCACGCACCGGAATGCATCCTGGTCATGGTCACAAACCCCGTGGACGTGATGACCCAGCTTGCCTGGAAGGTCTCCGGTTTCCCCGTCCATCGGGTCGTCGGCATGGGCGGTGTGCTGGACTCGGCCCGGTATCAGCTCTTTCTGGCTCGGGAACTGGGGGTGGCGCCGAGGGAAATTGAAGCGCTGGTCCTGGGCGGACACGGGGACAGCATGGTGTCCGTGGGCCGCTGCACGACCCTGAAAGGGATTCCAGTGAGTCAACTTTTGAAGCCGGAGCGGCTTCAGGCCATCATCGAGCGAACAAAATACGGCGGGGCGGAGATCGTGGGTCTTCTCAAGACGGGAAGCGCCTTCCATGCCCCGTCCGCCGCCGTTTTCGTCATGGTCGAGGCCATTCTCCGGGACAGCAAGCGGGTCGTGCCGGCCTCCGCATACCTCGACGGCCAGTATGGCATCCGGGGTTGCTTCATCGGTATATCGGTCAAACTGGGTGCCGGCGGCATCGAAGACAGATACGAGATCGAGTTGACGGTAGAAGAACGCGATGCGCTGCGCCGATCCGCCGAGCTCGTGGAGAAAACATTTAACGAACTTCGCATCTCATGACCCTCAAGCCTCTTCGCAGGGGCGACTGGACGCCCGAAAGGAAACACGCGGGAAAAGCCCTGCTCCCGACGGCAGGCACAAGCGCGGGAGGGGTCCGTGCTTTTTCGGAGATAGTATCTTTCGAAGATATCCTCTCCGTTGTGGAAAAGCCGAGCCGCTACATCGGTGGTGAAGTCAACGCCATCCGTAAGGACAGGGCAAAATGCCGGTTGTCATTTGCGCTGGCCTTTCCCGATGCCTATGAGGTGGGCATGTCCCACCTGGGCCTCCAGATCCTCTACGCCATCCTGAACAGCGACCCCACCATCGTCGCGGAGCGCTTTTACGCACCGTGGCCGGACATGGAGCGCTGCATGAGGGCGGCCGGGCTGCGGCTCTCCTCTCTGGAGTCGCGAACGGTCCTCCGGGACTTCGACATCGTGGGCTTTTCACTACAGTATGAGCTCTCCTACACAAACGTCCTGAACATGCTCGATCTGGGGGGCGTCCCGCTTCGGGCCAAAGACAGACGGGAAGGGGATCCTCTGGTCATCGCCGGTGGGCCCTGCGCCTTCAACCCTGCGCCCGTCGCACCCTTCTTCGATGCCGTCGTTATCGGTGAAGGGGAGGAGGTCGTCCTGGAGATTGCGCGGGCCGTCCGGGAAGCGAAAGAAAGAGGCTACGGTCGTGAGAAATGTCTGATCGTGCTATCCGAAATTGAGGGCATCTATGTCCCCGCCATTCACAGGGATTCCGCAAGGATCAAAAAAAGGATCGTCATGGATCTCGACGCATGGCGCCTGCCCGAAAAACCCCTGGTTCCTCTCATGAACACGATTCACAACAGGGCCATCCTCGAAATTGCGAGGGGCTGCACGAGAGGCTGCCGGTTCTGCCAGGCGGGGATGGTCTGGCGGCCCGTGCGGGAGCGTTCTCCCGATGTCCTGAAGCTCATGGCCGAAGAGATGCTCTGCGCAACGGGTTACGACGAAATCTCCCTTCTTTCGCTCAGCACCGGTGATTACTCGAAGATCGAGTACGTTCTTTCCGAATTCATGAACCGGTTTTACGACAGGCGCATCGCCATCGGGCTCCCCTCGCTGAGGGCGGAAACGCTCAGTCAGAAGCTCATTGAAGAGATCAGAAGGGTGAGGAAGACAAGTTTTACCCTGGCGCCCGAGGCCGGTACCCAGCGGTTGAGGGATATCATCAACAAGGGCAATACGGAGAAAGACCTCCTTGAAACGGCGAGGCGCGTCTTCGAAGCGGGATGGAAATCCGTCAAACTGTATTTCATGATCGGCATCCCGGGGGAACGGGAAGAAGACCTGGAGGGGATCGCGGACCTTGCCTACAAGGTTCTCCGGGAGGGGAAATCCCAGAAACTGGTCAACCTTGCCCTGTCCACGTTTGTCCCCAAGCCCCACACCCCCTTCCAGTGGTGTCCGCAGGCGGACCTGGAGGAGATCCTGGACAAACAAAGGTTTTTTAAAAAACGGGTCACCCACCGGAATCTCTCGCTCAAATGGCATGACGGCCGGATGAGCTATCTGGAAGGCATCTTCTCGCGGGGCGATGAGCGGCTCGCCGCGCTTGTCGAAAAGGCCTATCTCCTGGGCTGCCGTTTTGACGGCTGGAGCGAGGCTTTCAAGTTTGATGACTGGCAGAAGGCCCTGGAGGAGACCGGCATCCGAGCGGCAGACTACCTCCGGGACCGCGGGGTCGATGAGCCCCTGCCGTGGGCGAGGGTGGACTGCGGTCTTTCCAGGGATTTTCTACTGGCGGAGTATCAGAAGGCACGCACAGGCTCGCTCACCCCGGACTGCCGGACTGCTGACTGTCAAGCCTGCGGGGTCTGTGATTTCGAGTCCATCGAGATCATCAGGGCAAAAGAACCGGAAGACAGGATCGTCAAACCGGCGGAAATCCCGGAAAAAACGAAAAGCCCGGCTGGCGTGAAATGGCGGATCAAGTTCGTGAAGGGCGGAGATGCCAGATTTCTCTCCCACCTGGAAGTGGCTTCGGCCCTCATCCGGGCGATCAAACAGAGTGGTCTATCGCTGCTATACTCCGAGGGTTTTCGCCCCCATCCCAGGCTTTCATTCTGTCACGCCACCGCCGTGGGGATGGAAAGCGTCGGGGAATATGCCGACCTGCAGGTTGAAGATACCCGCCTGGAGGCTCCCGGGGATCTTTGCCGGAAGATCAACTCGAGGCTTCCTTCCGGTCTTTCCGTCGAAAGCATAAGGGATGTCTCCCTCGTGGATGGGGAATTTTTAAAGAATATCAAAGGCTTTGAATACGAGATCCGGTTGCCTGACGGTCTCGCCGGGGATCGCCTTTACGATCTCGAGAAAAGGATCAAGGAATTTCTCGGGAAGGAAGAGTGTATCGTGAGCCGCCAGGGAAGGGATAAGATCCGGCAGAAGAATATACGGCCTTATGTTCGGAGCCTTGTCCTGGACCGGCAAGGCCACAGAATTTATCTCCTTCTCCTTCAGGCAGAGGGGGGAACGGCCAGGCCCCTGGAGCTCCTGACCTGTGTTCTCGGCCTGGATGAGGCGGAGGCGAGACGGTCAAGGGTGATCAAGAGGGGTACCCTTTTTGGCGATAAAATTTGTTGACAAATCCAAATAATTTTCTATAATTCAACTTTTAAATTCCCTTGAAAAGGATGCGTGTCATGTACGCCGTGATCAAGACGGGTGGAAAACAGTATAAAGTATCCGAGGGCGATTTCCTGAAGATCGAGAAAATCGAGGGCCAGGCGGGAGCGGAGGTCCTTTTTGATGAGGTCCTTCTGGTCTCTAAAGGCGACGCGACCGAGGTCGGGAAACCCTTTGTAAAAAAAGCGAAAGTGGTCGGGGAGATCATCGCCCAGACGAAGGGGCCTAAGCTCATAGTCTTCAAGATGAAAAAGAGAAAAGGCTTTCGCAAAAAAAAGGGCCATCGTCAGGAACTGACCCGTGTGAAAATCAAGGAAATCTCGGTGTAATTGGAGGATCCGATGGCTCACAAGAAAGGACAGGGAAGTACCCGAAACGGCAGGGACAGCAACGCCCAGCGCCGCGGTGTGAAGGTCTTCAGCGGCCAGGAAGTCCATGCCGGTGCGATCATCGTTCGTCAGCTGGGAACCAGGATTCATCCCGGCAGGAATGTGGGACTTGGAAAGGACTTTACGCTTTTTTCCAAGATCGATGGGGTCGTGAAATACGAGAGGATGGGAAAAGATCGAAAGAAGGTCAGCGTTTACGCCTCCTGAAAAAGGGTCTTCGTTCCCAGGCTAAAATTCGTTCAGTACAGATTCTCAGCACGTGTCGTCTCAAAAGTCAGGCATATTCGGATATCCAGGGTGTTGATCCCGTGCACAGCATGGTCGATGAACACCTTTTTTTTGCACTCTTTTCGTTGCCGTAAGCTGAGCTTCGGATGTCATTGTCGACACCGCCCGGACTTACAGCGAGACTGGGCGATTTTTTCAATGAAAAAGGAGGAGTTTTTAAAATGGCCGAGCGAGAAGTGGGGACGGTTAAGTGGTTTGACAACAAAAAGGGTTATGGTTTCATCTCGCGTGAGTCAGGGGAGGATGTTTTTGTGCATTACTCCGCCATCGTTGGCGACGGTTTCAGGAGTCTGAAGGAGGGCGATCGCGTCGAGTTTTCGATCCAGCAGGACAATAAGGGTCAGGCTGCGGCAGAGGTCAAGAGACTCTAACGCGCGTTCATTGATTCATGTCAGGCGGATCGATCGGGTGACACCCGGTCATTGCGATTTCATCATAAGCCGTCAGGGCCTTCGACGTTTAAGGTCTTCGGCTTTATCAATCGGGAAACCTTCAGCAGGGGGCTGCATGGTCCGTTCAGGAGCATCCGTCTGAAAGGTTCATTTGCATTTTTTCGCACCTTCAGTCGTCTTTTCCAAAAGCCCTCATCTTATCGTGAGGGCTTTCTTTATGGCCGCACGAGCCGGAGACCGGCAGGGATTTCGAAGGTATGAGGTTCATCGACGAGGCAAAGATATTTGTAAAAGGGGGCGACGGCGGCAGAGGCTGCGTGAGCTTCAGGCGGGAGAAGTACGTCCCCAGGGGCGGACCCGACGGTGGTGACGGCGGCAAGGGCGGCGATGTGGTCATCACGGCCTCCCGGAGCCACCACACGCTTCTGGACCTGAAGTTTAATCAGCATCAGGTGGCCAAAAGGGGAGCCCATGGGGAGGGGAGCAACCGGACCGGCCGCAGCGGCCGTGATATGGAGATTCTCGTTCCTGTCGGGACGGTGATCCGGGATGCTGAAACAGGAGAGGCCCTTGCGGACCTGACGGCGGAAGGTGAGAAATATATTGCGGCACGAGGGGGAATCGGTGGCCGGGGAAACGCCCGCTTTGCCACCCCGACCCGCAGAGCGCCGCGCTATGCTGATGCGGGGAAAACGGGAGAGGAACATTGGGTCCAGCTGGAACTCAAGCTTCTGGCTGATGTGGGGATCATCGGTCTTCCCAACGTGGGGAAGTCAACACTCATTTCGAGGGTCTCTGCGGCACGGCCCAAGATCGCCGACTATCCCTTCACGACCCTTGTTCCCAATCTCGGTGTCGTACGCTACCGTGAAGACCAGTCCTTTGTGATTGCCGATATCCCGGGTCTCATCGAGGGGGCCCATGCAGGAACAGGCCTGGGGACAAGGTTTCTGCGTCACATCGAAAGGACGACGCTTTTGCTTCACATGATCGACATCTCCCGGGAGCCTCCGGCAAGGGCCTGGAAGAATTTCGAAGCGGTCAATCGAGAACTTGCCCTCTACGGCGCCCATCTGAAGGAGAAACCACAGATCGTGGCGCTCAACAAGACGGACATCCCCGCCACCCGCGAGAAAATGCAAAAAGTCATTGACATCTTTCGGAAGAAAAGCTTAAAGATGTTCCCCATCTCCGCGATGACGGGAGAGGGCATCAAGGCGCTGATGGCGGAAATTGTTAAGAAACTCGAAGACAGGGATCATGGGTCGAAATGAGCCAGATCAGGAAGCATGTCGTATCCAATGTGAAGAAGGCCCTGATCAAGATCGGCACCGGCGTCCTTGCCGGAACCGACGGTCTGGATCTCAGCATCGTAGAGCAGCTCGTCGATGAGATGGTGGAACTGCGGTCCAGAGGAATGCAGATCGTGATCGTCACCTCCGGTGCGATCGCTTCGGGCAAGCATCGCATGGGGATTACAGGTAAACTCAAGAACATGCCCCAGAAACAGGCCTGTGCGGCCATCGGCCAGGGGAGGCTCATGCGGATTTATTCCAATGCCTTCGGCCGCCACGGTGTTTACGTTGCCCAGATTCTGCTTACCATGAGCGACCTGACGGACCGCACGAGGTACATCAACATCCGCAACACCCTGTCAACGCTGATGGACTGGAATGTCGTTCCCATCATCAATGAAAATGACACCGTTTCCGTGGACGAGATCAAGTTCGGCGACAACGATCATCTGGCCGCCATGATTGCCAATGTCATTCAGGCGGACATCCTCATCAACCTCACCAACACGGAGGGGCTTTTCGACCGGAATCCCGTCGGAAAACAGCGGGCCAGGCTGATCAAGCTCGTGCATGAGATTACCGATGAGATCGAATCCATGGCGACGGCCGAGGCCGATCCCGTCGGTATGGGCGGTATGCGCAGCAAAGTCATCGCCGCCCGGAAGGTCACGGCCTGCGGGATTCCCTACATCATCGCGAGGGGAAGGACGAAAGGCATTCTGGCGGATGTCTTTGCGGGGAAGGAAAAAGGCACACTCTTTCTGCCTTCGGCAGAGCCCATGACCAGCCGTGAATACTGGATCGCTTTCACCCTGAGATCGCGGGGGAAGCTCTTTCTGGACGACGGGGCTAAGAATGCCATCGTCAGTCAGGGCAAGAGTCTGCTTCCCTCGGGGATCACTAAGGTGGAGGGAGACTTTGAAGTGGGCGACCCTGTCATATGCATCGGGACCGACGCGAAGGCCTTTGCGAAAGGATTGGTCAATTACGGTTCGAAAGACCTCGTCAAGATCCAGGGCTTGAAAACCGCCAAGATCATGCAGGTCCTCGGTTACAAGGACTACGACGAAGTTATTCACCGTGACAACATGGCCGTGGCGAAGGGCCTTAAAAAGGCCTGAGAGACGAAACGCCTTTCCCCTGTTGCCTACCAGAGGAAGGACGGCTCCACACGCCCCGCCGGATCGAATCGCACGCCCTCCAGCTCGAGGAGGGCTTTTTTCATTTGCGGCCCGCCCTGGAATCCCCCCAACTCACCGTTTGATCGCACGGCCCGATGGCAGGGGATGAGCAGGGGGAAAGGGTTCGTGGCAAGGGCCGATCCCACGGCTCTGGCGCCTTTCGGCTGTCCCACGCGCTCTGCAATTTTTCCGTAGGTGCTTGCCTTTCCTCTCGGGATCTTTCGCTCTTCCAAAAGGACGCGCCGCTGGAAATCCGTACATGCCTCGAGGTTGAGGACGGAGAGATTGTATTCGAATACCCGCCCCTGGAGAGTCCGGCGCATGCCTTCGAGGATCAACTCCGAGATCTCGCAGGATTGTCGTTTTGAGCCGGGGAGGTCCTGACGGATGTGGTCCGCCATGGAAGTGTCTCCGGTCGGCAGAAAGACCTTCAGAACCTTGAAGACCCCGCCCCTTTCCGTCCAGGCAAGACCCACCCTTCCGAAGGGGGAGTCGGTCAGATCAAAGGAAACAGATTCTCTCGCCATAGAAAAACTCGCTCCTTCGACAAACGAGAAGGCCAAACAGACAAAACAGATAAAGCGATCGTCATGATCCTTTAGTGTTGAAAAAGAAGATCACCTTGGATAATAATAAATTCCGGTCTCAATTTCCATCCTGAAGATAAGAAATTCCATAGTCTATGCGTGCGAAAGGGAGGCCATCTTGCGATTCACCACTTTCTTCGGGACACGGGGGAAGGTTGCCGCGGGCGCAGCCCTGGGGCTTCTCGCCTGGTTGATCGTCCTTGTGTTCTATTTTACTCAGACCCTGGAGCCCTTCGAGCTCAAGGCCTACGACCGGCTTTGCCAGATGGGTCTTGCCGGAGGCAGGGCCCCTTCGGAAATCGTTCTGGTGACGGTGGACCAGGGAAGCCTCGATGCCGCCCAGAAGGCGGGCGTCAACTGGCCCTGGCCGAGGCAGATGTATGCCCCCCTCGTTCAGTATATGACTCTTGCGGGCGCGAGGGCCGTTGCCTTCGATATTCTATACACTGAGCCTTCGGCATACGGCGTGGAAGACGACGGCATCATGGCCGAGGCTTTGAGAGAGAACGGTCATGTGCAGCTCGCCCTTTTTCTGAGTCAGGAGACCCGCCCGCCTCGACCCTGGGAGGACCACGTCCTGAAAAAAGCCGGCCTTCCCCTGGAAGACCGCTCCGGACGTCCGCCCGTTCTGTCCTCATCCATGGTCCCCCCGATCCGGATCCTCGCGGAGGGCGCCCGGGGTTTCGGCAATGTGAAGATCTCACCCGATCCGGACGGCACCTACCGCCGCGTCCCCCTGGCCTTCCGGTACGGCGACCTGTGGGTCCCTTCGCTCGGGCTTGCCGTCTTTCGCCACACTCAAGAAGGGGAGGGAGCCGTCCTCGAGGAAAAGGCACTTAAACTCGATTCGATCGATGTTCCCCTCGACGCGAATGGGGATTTTCTCGTTACCTTTTATGCCGCAGGGGATGAGTACCCGAGATATTCCGCCTTCAACGTCATCCAGTCCTTTGTCGCCCGGCAGGAGGGAGCAACACCCCTCTATCCGCCGGAGGCCTTCAAGGACAAGATCATCTTCGTAGGCTTCACGGCCCCGGGGCTCTTCGATTTGAAATCCACGCCGGTGAGCTCCATCTATCCGGGGATGGCGATCCATGCAACGGTCGTGGCCAACCTGCTCCAGAAGGATTTCCGTGTACGGATTTCCCGCCCCGTCGTTTTTGCCTTTGCCGCGGCGGTGGCGATCCTGACGGGTATCACGGTGATGCTGGCCTCGGGCTACGTGCAGCTTTTGCTCACGGCCCTTCTCTATACCGGCGCACTGATCGCTTTTATCGCCGTGGCCTTCCGTCAGGCCGTCTGGGTGGATGCCGTGATGATGCTGATGTCCCTGGGATTTGCCTTTGCCGTGTCCACGGCGTTCAGCTATGCCACGGAGGGGCGTCAGAAACGGCAGATCAAGCAGGCCTTCTCGCACTATATGTCTGATCTTTTAATCCAGGACCTCCTGAAGAACCCGGAGAAACTTAGCCTCGGCGGTGAGCGGAAGGTGCTCACGGTTTTTTTCTCCGATCTGGCCGGTTTTACGTCGCTTTCGGAGAAACTCAATCCGGAAGAGGTGGTCACGCTCCTCAACAGGTATCTCACGGCCATGACGGACATCATCCTGGCAAGCGGCGGCATAATCGACAAGTATGAAGGCGATGCCATCATGGCTTTCTGGGGGGCGCCGCTTCCGCAGGAGAATCATGCCGTTCGGGCCTGTCACGCCGCCATTGACAATCAAAGGAGGCTCGTGGCCCTTCGCGAGGAGTTCGCCCAGGTGGGCCTCCCCCCCGTTCATGCCCGGATCGGCATCAACACCGGAGAGATGATCATCGGTAACATGGGCTCCAGCCAGCGCTTCGACTTCACCGTCATCGGGGATCAGGTCAATCTTGCCTCCCGGCTGGAGGGGGCCGGTAAGGAATACGGCACGAGCATCATCATCAGCGAAGAAACATACCGCCAGGCGAGGGAACACATCGAAGTCCGGGAGCTGGACCGCCTCCAGGTCAAAGGCAGGGAGAAACCCGTCCGTATCTTCGAGCTCCTAGCGCGGAAAGGAGCGATGGAGGAGGGGCTGACTGAGGCCATGAGTGTTTTTTCGAAGGGTCTCGAGCATTACAGAAACAGGCGATGGGCGGAAGCCATGACCGCCTTCCGGCGCGTACAGGAACTCAAACCGGATGACGGACCGTCGATGACCTTCATCCGCCGTTGTGAGATCTTCCTGAAGGAGCCTCCGCCCGAGGACTGGGACGGTGTCTTTCGTTTGACGAAAAAGTAGATTCATGAAAAAATGCCGTCCGTCTGTTCGAGGTTTGGACGGTGAAAGGAGGGAGGGCATGAAAAAAATTGTCTGGTTGGTTCTCTTGGGTTCCCTGATGATGACTGCCGTTGCCGTGGCGGCCACTTTCAGGGTGGTGACGGAGGAGGCCACGATACGAAAAGACCGCAAATTCTTTGCGCCCGTGGTGACCCGGGTGCCCTACGGCGAGGTGCTTCAGGAACAGGGGAGAAAAGGGGACTGGTTGATGGTCAACTACAAGGGCCGGCAGGGTTGGATCCATATCAGTGCCGTTCAGGAACAGAAGTTCGATTGGTCCTCGCTCTCGGGCGGCCGCGCCGCGGAGGCGACCCGGGATGAGGTTGCCCTGGCCGGAAAAGGATTCACCCCGGAGATTGAAAAGTCCTTTCGCAACAAGAATCCGAAGATGAGGTACGACCTTGTGACTCAGGTAGAGTCCTACCGGTTGAGCGAGGGGCAGGTCGAAAACTTCATACATGCCGGGAACCTCAGGGAGCCGGGAGGTGAGCCATGAAGAAGAGAACTCTGTTTCCGTTGATCGTGATGGCGGGGTTCGTTCTTCTCGGTGGCTGTGCCGAGGTCGTCCAGGTAGGGACGGCCGTGGGGCAGAGTGTGGGGGTCCTCTCCGCGAGGGACAAGGAGCTCCTCGACAAGCAGGCGACGTCCATGGCTCAGGCCGCAAGACCCATGACGGAGAAGGAGGAGTATTACCTGGGCCGGGCCGTGGCGGCCACGATACTCGGCCAGTACGGGCTT
>Ga0209253_10003076_pt1 | contig 14699 bp, 10 predicted proteins | sample FrelakmetBRP12BR_FD_187145 | JGI IMG/M metagenome (GOLD analysis project Ga0209253, IMG submission 187145) | Freshwater lake sediment microbial communities from the University of Notre Dame, USA, for methane emissions studies - BRP12 BR (SPAdes)... | ecosystem: Environmental > Aquatic >...
GAAGTGAGCGGGGGAGTCGAGGACCATCCGGCGACAAAGGTTAGCAGGCCGAGTGCAGGGAAGCGAGGGAGGTGAGCCATGCTGAGACGGGAAGAGAGTGCCTATGTTGCCTTCGGACAGTACTGGCTGCAGGCCAGGCAGCAGGAGAACACCCGCCTGTGGATGACCAACAGTATTAGTGTCGTGTTCGCCGCACTGCTCGCCGTAATAGCCTGGCGAGGACTGGCCTACTGGTACATAGCTGCGTTTGGATTCTCGCTGGCACTGTTCGGTTTCTTCATGAACCATACGCTGCGCATACTGATGGTGCGGTATTCCAGAGTAGCCAGTGCCCTGATGGACTCTGAACTGGAACTGGGAGACTACCGGCGGTTCGTGGAAGGCAGTGACAAGAAAGGCGTGAGAGGCGCCTGGGAGACCCTGTGGAGCGTTCACATCGCCTTCGTCATCTTCTATGCCTTCGCCGTGGGCGGATGGGCGGCATTGCTGGCCATGACACAGGGGACCATCGACTGGTTCGTGATATTCACCTTCGCCGGCCTGACTCTATCGTCGTTGCTGTTCTATCGTTTCTTCCTCTGGCCACGGGAGAGAGAAGCCGAAACCCAACAGATAGTCTCGGAGAAGCGCCAGAAGGATAAACGGAAGCCATCCCAACGCCAGAGTGATGTCGACGACTAGACAGAATGGCGACCTGCCCAACCCACGCTGGCGATCCGGGAGACTCCCCCAACCTCATGGGAACTCAGGGTTTGGTGAGAACCCGTCCAGCTTTCTCAAATCGCCTGTGAGGACATGACTGTGGCAAAGGTACTGAAGGCGATTGTTCTGAGCCTCATACTAGCGGTCCTGCTCGCGGTCATCGGCGCCATACTGGCGGGAGAGGGGCAGGAGAATGCGCTGCTTGCCATCTTCTTCTGGGTCGGGCTGATCGGTTTCTCCGTCCTGTTCTTGAAAGTGCAGAGGGTGGGATTCTGGTTCTGCCTGTCCTATGCCGTAGAGTGGGCTTTGCTCCCCATCGCAGCGGCCATCAACACCACGCAGCCTGTCAAGGAAACCGGGTGCGCCGGCATAGTCGCGGCCATCGGGACCGTGTTGCTCCTTGCCATAACCGTACCGGTAGGAGCGATAGGTTTCGTTCTATTCCTTCTGCTGGCACTGCTCGTCTTCAGGGAGAAGAAGCCGTCCACTGCTGAACCGACCACCAGAGAGCCAAGCCAGCCGTAGCTGGAAAGGGGCCTGACCAGCCTACTGTTGCTCGTCATTGGACGCGATCCTCCCGGTTCAACCAAGACTCGGGCTGCCAGGTTCAGCGTGGCCAGATACCACCGCCTCTCTCGACTTCGCTGAAACACCACACATCGAGCGGACCGACCGCACACCCTCGCTTTGACACGGTCCCACAGCCCCCCTAGAATGAACAGGTCAGGGAGGCAACTTGCACAAGAAGACCACACTGGACAACGGGCTTAGGATAGTATCGGCCAGCATACCTCACGTTCATTCTGTATCCATCGGCGTCATCATCGGCGCCGGATCCCGATATGAGAAACCGGAACAGGCCGGTATCTCTCATTTCGTCGAGCACCTTTGCTTCAAGGGTACGAAGAAGAGACCCACCTCCAAGGAGATTTCAGAGGCCATCGAAGGCGTTGGTGGAGTGCTAAACGGGGGCACCGACAAGGAGTTGACCATCTACTGGTGCAAAGTGGCCAAACCTCATTTCCCCATCGCCATCGACGTCCTGGCTGACATGCTGTCCCATTCCAGATTCGAGGCCGAAGAGATAGAGAAGGAACGGCAGGTGATCATAGAGGAAATCAACATGTCGTTCGATTCGCCGCAATACCGCGTCGATCTGCTGCTCGATGAGGTCATGTGGCCGGACCAGCCCCTGGGACGGGATGTGGCAGGCAGCAAGACCACGGTGGCCAAGATGACCCGAAAGGACATGCTGAGCTACCTTGGCCGTCAGTACGTAGCCAACAACGCTGTCGTAAGCGTCGCCGGGGACATCACACACAAAGAGATCGTGGCCGGACTGGAGAAAGGGTTTGGGCACTGGAAACGGGACGCGCGCCAGGAATGGTTCCCGGCCGATGGCCCGCAGAGGCAGCCTCGCCTGCGGGTCGAGGAGCGTGACACCGAGCAGGCCCACCTCTGCCTGGCGGTGCCTGGCTTGTCTCTCCGCGATCCAGAGCGCTTCACCTTGGACCTGCTCAGCGCCATGCTGGGCGAGGGTATGAGCAGCCGCCTCTTCCTGGAAATCAGGGAGAAGAAGGGATTGGCCTATGCCATAGGCAGCTGCGTAGATCATTTCCTGGATACCGGGGCACTTACCATCTATGCCGGCGTCGACCCCAAGCAGGTTCCGGCCACCGTCACCGCTATACTGGCAGAACTCAACCGGATCAAGGATGGAATCCCAGCGGATGAGCTGAAGAAGACCAAGGAGTACTGCAAAGGGCGAATGCTCCTGCGCATGGAAGACACCCGAAGCGTGTCCTCCTGGCTGGGAGGCCAGGAGTTCCTGCTGGGTGACATCCTGACGATTGAACAGGTCATTGCCAAGATCGAAGCGATTGAAGCCAGAGACCTCACCAGGGTCGCCAGGCAGTTGTTTGTGGGGAACCTGCTGAACCTGGCTGTCGTTGGTCCGGTGAAAGAGAAAGGGCTGTCAGGGCTTCTGCACCTCTAGCCGACCCAACGCATCCACTTGCCCGGCCGGTCAGCCTGTCTCACCCATGACCGCAGTCCGCCATTCTCACGGCTCACTACGCCATCGGGCCACAGCAACCTCATGCACCAAGTGACCACAAAAGCCTCTGCCGATGCTCTGTCGCCGTACCGGCATCCGGCATGTCAAGAAGAACCAGACAGATAGCTGGCGAGGATTGGATGATGCGAGAAAAACGTGGGCTCAACTGGCGTGGGGAGAACAGTAAAACTCTGCCGGAGATTTCTTGAGAGGATTATGAAAACTGGAAGGCTTTTCATGAGATTCTCCTGTTACATTACCCCTGTAAGCTGATGCCAGAAATACCACTTGGAAGGGAGTGCGGCGAAATGGATCAACAAACACCGATTCTGCAGAAGATAGAAGAGGCCGTGGGCCTGATCAAGCTGCTACAGCAAGAGAAGGATGAAGCGGTCGTTCAGGCACAGGCCTTCGCACAGGAGAAGGACCAGGCCATCGCCCAGTCACAAGCCTTCGCACAGGAAAAGGACCAGGCTATCGCCCAGGCACAAGCCTTCGCGCAGGAGAAAGACCAGGCCATCGCCCAGGCACAAGCCTTCGCACAGGAGAAGGACCAAGCGATCGCCCAAGCTCAGGCCTTCGCGCAGGAGAAAGACCAGGCCATTGCTCAGGCTCAGGCCTTCGCGCAGGAGAAAGACCAGGCCATTGCTCAGGCCCAGGCCTTCGCTCAGGAAAAGGACCAAGCTATCGCCCAGGCTCAGGCCTTCGCACAGGAAAGAGACCAGGCTGTCGCTCAGGCGCAGGCCCTGAAGCAAGAGAAAGATGACGCTATGGCTCAGTTGCTGATCCTTAAGCACGAGAAGGACGAGGACATCGCCCTGTCACAGCAGCTCAAGCAAGAGAAAGACAACGCTGCTGCCCAGTTGCAGATGCTGAAGCAGGAGAATGAGCAGTTCAAGGCGATGATGGCTCTCACTGAGTCGAAGCTTGACGAGATACTGGTGATGGGGTCTGCTTCCACGAACTAGCAACCCCGGGAGGCAGCAGCAGCGGTCAACCCCAAGTAGAACAACGCGGTCACACACTCAGCGGCATACACACTCCTGCCAGTAGGACCCCTGGCCGTCCTAAGAGACTCGTCCGGCCAGCACGTACGACTACGCTCAGGAAACCTCTGCCCTGACTCCGCCGGTTGGTCCGCGTCCGCCTGACGCTCCTGCTCATTTGTTGAAGACTGATGAGCGTGGACGTGAAGGAGGAGAGCAGAGAGGCATGATGAGGGGCCCCGGATGGAGAAGTGGTGGGCAGTACAGGATTTGAACCTGTGGCCTTCTGTGTGTAAGACAAGAGGTCTGCTCACCGAGCGTGGACTACGACCCTCCCAAGCGTGAGACCCCCAATTGTGACCTTCTGTGTTGTCTCCAGCATGACCTTCTGAGTTGACCCTGGTCTGGTCCCAGCTACCTCCCGGTCGAGAGACTCCCGGTGACGGAAGTATAGGCCGACTGGCTAATCGGGGCAACCCTGATGCATCACTAGATGGAACTGTTGGGGGAAAGGTCAGTCCAACCCCCGGTGCACTCGGAAGTGTCACTGGGCCTGGTAGCGCCTCAGGGCCTCGTAGATAGCGTCCGTGCCGAACTGCATGGCGCTCACTGGCACCCGTTCATCGGCACTGTGCATCAGTTCCCACGGTTTCAGATGAGGCGGCAGCTGCATCGGTGTGAATCCGTAGGTCTGGATTCCCAGTCGGCGAAAGAAGCGAGCGTCTGAGACAGCGCTGGACAGGAGAGGAAACGGAGTGCCCTCCGGGTCAGCCTGGCGCAGGATGTCTGCCAGGGTGTCGAACCACCCCATGTCTGGCTCCGCCGTGCCGGGATCGTACCGAGTCACTTCGATTGTCGCGTCGGGGCCAATGAGACGGCGCAGCTCAACCATGAACTGATCGGGGCTGCATCCAGGTAGAAGCCTTCCATCCAACTCAACGCTGATTTCGCTGGGGATCACGTTGAACCTATTACTGGAGCCAACGACGGTCGCCGCCACCGTATTGCGGAAGAGCGGATCGATGGCCAGTCTTCTGGTCCCAAACAGCGCCAGTATGGGATCGGTCATCATTGGGTTCAGGGTCTGCCGGAGTATCCAGTTTGAAGGGAATGACAGCGCCTGTGCCATAGCCCCGACACTCTGACGTGCGGCTGGTGTGATATGCACCGGCAGACGGTGTTGATCCAGCTTCTGAAGTACTCTGGCCAACTTGGCCATCGCGCCGCCACGAACCGGCGTCGATCCGTGACCGCCCGCTCCACGTACCACCACCTTCATGGTGCAGAGTTGCTTCTCCGTCACCATGATGGGATAGAGTTTCCTCGCCCCAATGTAGACGGCAAAGCCGCCGCCTTCACCGATGGCATAGCGAACGCCCCGAAAGTGCTCTGAATGGTTCTCGACCAGGTACTTGGCCCCACAGTCGCTGCCGGTTTCTTCATCGCACAAGATGGCTAGCACAACGTCACCGGCCGGAACAAAACCCTCGGCCTTGGCCCGCAGCAGCGCCGCCAGCATCATAGCCACGCCGCTCTTCATATCAAGGGCGCCTCTGCCCCAGACACAGCCGTCCGCCACCATTCCTTCGAACGGGGGATACGTCCACTTCTGGTTGGCCGTGGTGACCACATCCAAATGCCCATGCAGCAACAGTGGCGGAGCATCGCCACGCCCAGGTAACCTCGCAATCAGGTTGGGCCGGTCTGGATGACAGCCAAGAAGAACGGGCTGGAATCCGGTTGCAATCAGCAGTTGATTTGCATAGTCCACACAATCGGCCTCATTGCCCGGTGGGTTGGTCGTGTCGAAACGGATGAGGTCCTGCAGCAACTGCACAGGCTGCCTATATATGGTGGTTTCGGCTTTTGGCCAAGACGCTGACATGTTCGTTCCTCCAATCCACCTTGTGCAGATGCAGAATCAACGGGTATCGAGATCCTCTATGATCGACAAGCCACAACTGATACGGTGTTCCCCGGATACGCAATGCATAGAAATCAGCTACTTGATGAGGACGGCACACTCCCGCCACCATCTTCAGCGACTTCCATGCCACCATCCTGGCCTGCTTGAGGAAACAGCATTAGCGGCAGCCTGCGTCCGACTCCGGGCAGCTCCATTTGCTCCAGCGCCGTCATGCGTTCTCTGGTGGTGGGGCCATCGCCAGCGCTCTCCGCCACCCCCTTGAGGGCACTATTAAGCACGACCTGGTCTGCATAGACCAAGGCCGTATCCGACACACCAAGAAAGCCACTGGCCTCAAGAAGCGTCCGCTGCTCACCGAGTTCAAAGTAGTGGTACTCCTTCTCTTTGCGTAGTTTCCCGTTGTAATAGAACATCCTGACCGTCGGCACTATCCCCCTGGCGACCTTCTTGGCCGCAACCCATCGCCCCTCGTCTCGTATGCCATAGGCGATGCTTCTGAGGTATATGGCCATCGGTCTCCAGCCAGCCTTGGGATTGGCCACCACCACCCTCCCACCAGGCTTCAGGACGCGGTGGAACTCCTTCGCAGCCTTGAGCTGGTCAAGTGCAGACAGAGTGTAGAGAACGTTGTTGCATACGATGCCGTCAAAACAGTCGTCCCTGAAGGGTAGCCCATTTGTCAGGTCCCCGACCAGAACGCAGCAGTCACTGGCTTTTGCAGTGTGACACTCTACCGCCTGCTCACAGAAGTCGATGGCCACAACCTGGCACCCCAGTCCCTTGAGCCGCAGCGCCAGGTTGCCTGTACCAGAACCTGCATCAAGCACAAGTGCGCCCGGCTGAGGGGCCAGTTCCCGGCAAATGGAATCCAGAAGTTCCCTGTACGTGGGAACCGTATTCAATACGTCATATATCGTGAAGTACTTCGCCCAGAACTCATGGCCCAGCATAGTCCGAATCAAGTCCTTTCAAGCGCACCGATTGATCCTACCGACCGGGAGCTGCCTCGCTGACCTTTGTTGGCGGCATCCCCACCCTCAGCAGGGCCAGAGTCTTGTCGGAGGGATTGACGTGCGGCGGTTTCAGGTGACCCAGGTCAGCGCCCTCGGCCTGTCGCTGGGCGACGTAATTGGCGAAGGTGCCCTGGGTCAGCAGCGTAACTTCGACTTGCCTGGAATCCGCCTCCAGTTCAGTCTCAGTGTCAGAGTCGTAGATATTGTATGGATTATGATGGTATTGCTTCTCCAGCTTCTGAAGCTGGCGACTGAAGGAAACGGCGATATCTCGCCCGGCAAGGCTATTCGAGGTCTTGGGCTCGATGTAGAGATGAAGCACCGCCGCGTCAGCGAAGACTTCTTTGCGGGCCGTCCACTCAACATAAGGCATGCCGGTATTCTCGAGGGCTTCCCATATTATCCTCTCGGTCAGCCTGCCCAGGCCGGCAATATCGATGATGTAGTCGGCTCTACCGTAGAAGACCATCTGAGGCAGATCGATGTCGGAGTATTCATTACGCGCTGAGACGATTCTGATCATGTCGCCCAGCCTGAATCTCACCAAGGCACCGCCATGCAGGTTCGTGACCACGATCTCGTAGTTGTTGTCTGGCTTCACCTCATCCAGGAGTACCGTCCTGGGCTGATAGGAGGGATCCACTCGCCATCTGAGGTGCTCATCCTCGGGAATGAATTCAAAGAAGTTGAGGTTGGGGACAAAGGTCATTCCGGCGCAATCCCAAGTCTGCATCGCATAGATTCCACCCTCGGTGCCAGCATATAATTCCAGGGGTTTTCGCCCCCACATTCCCTCGACTCTACTCTTGAAGATGGCGGAGTCGGTCCCCCCACCCATGATGACCTTGAGATCCCAGAGATCTCTGGGCAGCATCGGGCGACGAGCCAACCTGCTCCTTACAAGTCCCCTGCTTAGGCGAAGCATAGCCCTGGGATGAGTGATCAGGAACCTGACATCAGGCTTCTTGGGCTGCTCCCGCATCTGATCTCCAACCATGGCTAGAACGGATGGCAGGCCTCCAAAGGCATCGAGCCCCTCATCAAGGGCCTGAGCGAAGCCAGCCCTGATCCTGTCCGTGAAGGGCAGCCCGTCAGCATTTGATGGCAGAAAGTCAAAGTTGAAAGCCCGCCGCGTGAGTTCCCCAACGACCCCAGAGGCATACTCGGGACCCCCGACCGTGTAGAGCACCTTCATATGTTCTCTCACCTTAGAGAGATCCCCCCGATATCTAGATACCGCGAACAGGGCGCTGGCGGCGCAGACCTTCTCGCATTCTGCTTCGAAGCGATCTGACCAGGGCACCCATTTCACATCATAGGTGCCGCTGTAGCCGGAGGTCTTCACCCAGCGGGCGGGTCTGGCCGGCAGAACGTAATCGCGGCGCTCCTCCAGCTCGGGGCAGTAGTCAGCATAGTTGGTTAGGGGCACCTGGTTTCTGAACTCTTCCACAGTATCCGGCATGGCTCCGCGCATCACCTTGGTGCCCATCCGCGATTTCTTCAGGAGCTCGATCTGCTCCAATAGAAGCCTCTTCTGGATGCCCATGAACTGGTCCAGAGAGAGGTCGATGAAACCGCAGCACGTCAGCCAGAGCTCCTTCTTCTTACCCTGCCGCACCAGATCAATGGTTCTGACCATACCATTTCCTCCTTTGTCCTCAGATCTGATTCAAGAAGGGCATCGCTCACCCAGTCGATTGGCAGGGAAAACGCAGCCGGAAGAGGGTAACAGCAGAGAAACCACTGGGGTGAGGCTTCGTCTACCACTGACCGCATGACCCCTCAATGCGACCAACATCCTACTCCCAGGGCACCACGCGCGACAGACTCGGGACGCTGGGCTTATGTACAAGCATCGAGTGAGACTAGCATGGGCCAATAGCCGCTGTCAATACGTATGTCGTCGAAGACGTCGCCCGCATCTCGGCGGCACGTATCGAATGACTGCTCTGGTATAGGGTGCCGTATTCCGAAGGAGAGACGATGGGGTGGGGCGGTTCTTCCCGGGACTCGACTGATGCACTCCTGGATTATCTGCTCCGCGGGCATGTGATATCTCGTCTTCGAAAGGAATCTGTGACAAGCCTGTTCTGGCTTGAGACCCGCTCGTGAGTCTGTATCGCTACGATGGGGAGTGCCAGCCCTATTTGGGCCGGCGTCAGCAGGCTCCATGGGAGCCGGGATGGAGCAGGTTCGATAAGAAGCGTGCGAGGCGGACCAGCAGCGTCAGCGTATTGGGATGGACTTACGCCAATGAACACCTGCGGGTGCACATCACGGTCTGCGAGTCTCACCACGACTCACCGCATGTATCTCGCAGGGAGCGGTCAGTCGACTCCCAAGCTCAATGCCAGAGGCCGGGAGCTGGCTGCCGGTGCCAAGACTGGAGAGAAGCCCTTTCGGCTAAGACCGGGGCTTGGCGGATAGTCAATCATGGAGAATAGCTACGCTCTAATCCCTCTTCTAGCGGCCATTGCCTTCCTGGGTCCGCTGGCCGTCGTGCTGCTCCATCGCCCCAGGCCCAAGCGGAATGTCCTCTTTCTTCTCTTCGCCATTCCCGCCGTGCTATGGAGTTTGGCTGACTTCCTGCTGCGTAGCGGGTTCCTGCCAAGTTACGAGCTGGTTCTGGTGAAGGTCGTCATCTGCCTGGCAGTCCTCGCGGTAGTGCAGTATCACTACTTCCTGCGCTCCCACGCTGGCCAACAGAACGGGAAGGCGCTGCTGGCCTATCTTCCGCTGGTGGCCACCGTCGGGTTGACCATCTCAGGCTACATGCCGCGAAGCGTTGATATGGGTCCTCATGCCGCTGCCGTCAGATACGGTGTCTGGATCATCCCGATAGCCCTTTGCCTGATAACCGTGGTATCTCACGACACCTACCTGCTTCGGCGAAAGTGGATGGTCTCTGAGCGAGCCATCGAGCGCAACCAGATAGCGTACTTGTTCGCTGCTACTGTTGTAGGCGGTGCCGGTATCTTGATGACATTCACCCCCTTGGGCACTGAGTACGCTTTCCCCCACGTCGGCAATCTGGTCTTGGCGCTCATTCTCGCCTATGCCATGGTAGCCTACCAACTCGCGGACATTGCGGTGGCTCTCCGGCGTGCTTTGACAGGTTTCTGGGTTGTTGCCAGCACTGCAGCCTTTGCTACCCTTCTCCTTTGGCTAAACTCAATGTTCTTTGGTTTTGAATTGACTCTAAGCGCCGCGATAGCCGGAGTTGCTGGTGTCCTCCTGTGCGTGCTCTTCGCCCACTACATCAGCCAGTTCTCTCGCCGCGCGATCGAGGGGATCTTCCTGGGCAGGAGACGCAAGTACCGTCAGCACCTGTCTCGATTCCTGTCAACCACGGCTGTCATTGGTGACATGGATGAGTTTGGCAATAAGCTGCTGGCCTTCCTCTCTCAATCCATTGGCAGTCAGCGAGCTTGGCTGCTCCTGCCAATGGCCGAAGACGGAGGCTTTGAAGCTCGGTGCATCTACGCCTCAGACGGTATGGAGTCGCCGTCAGCTTTCAGCTTGTCGAAGGGTAGCAGCGCGCTCATCTGCCTGGAGCGCGAGCAACGTTGCCTGTCCCGAAGGGAACTGCAGGCGTATCCCGAATTAGCCGGGTCTGAAATCGTCGGTGGGGGGCAACCTGAGCCCGCCGCAGTTCATATGGTCTTCCCGGTCATGAACGAAACCAGATTGGTAGCCATTCTGGCCCTTGGAACGAAGGAGAACGCAGACTCCTATACCCTTGAGGATGAGGAGACAGTCAAGGCAGCCCTCAGCAGCACCAGTGCCACCATAGAGCAGGCGATCCTACGAGAACGCATGCATATCAGGGAAGAGGTCCTCACCTCTCTCAATAAGCTAATAGCCATTGTCACTTCCAGCAGCGACTTCCGCGATGCTTTCGACCGCTTCTCACAAGAGCTGAAGACGGTGGCTCCGGTCGATCTGGCCAGCATCACCCTGGCTGATGGGAATGACCTATATGTATTCGCCCTATGGACCAGCCGGCCTACGCCTTGGCAGGCCAATCAGAGAATTGCGCTCTCCGGGACAGGGACGGAATGGGTGATGAGGGAGAGAAAGAGCCTTCTTCAGCCTGACCTGGCCAAAGAGAGCAGATTCTCGATTGGAGAGGAATACCTGAGACAGGGTACTCGTTCCGTTCTACATCTGCCCTTGATTTCAGGAGACGCTGTTATCGGGGCACTGATTGTAGCCAGCCAACAGCCTGAAGCCTACGGCGGGCGGAGCATGGCATTTCTGGAGCATCTGGCTGCCATGATCACGAGGCCGATTGAGAACTCCCGGTCATACGCCCTAGCCAGGGAGCATGCCCGGATTGACGAGCTGACGGGTCTAGCCAACAGGCGCCAGTTCGACGCAAGGCTGAATGAGGAGGTAAGCCTTCACACCCGACATGCGGATTCCTTCTCACTCCTCATGCTTGACCTTGACTCGTTCAAGATGTTCAACGACATCTTCGGCCATCGCGCCGGCGACGACCTGTTGAGGCAGGTCGCCGGACTGATCACAGGTTCGATTCGAGGCAGCGAGCAAGCGTTCCGATACGGCGGCGATGAGTTCGCTGTCCTCCTGCCTCGTGCGGACATCAACGCTGCCGGCCATGTAGCAGAGCGTATACGCCAGAGGATTGACGATCATATGCTACTATCTTCCACAAACGTCAGGGCCAGTATCGGTTTCGCCAACTGCCCGGCTAACGGGGTTACTGCCAGTGACCTGGTCACTATGGCTGATGCCGCCCTATATCACGCCAAATACCATGGTGGAAACCGCTGTTTTGCCGCCACCGACATACAACCCGCGTCCCAGGCCCCTCGAAGCACGGAGACGAGGGGTCCCAACTTGGCAGTGGTGTATGCGCTCATGGCGGTAGTGGATGCGAGAGACCACTACACCTATGCCCATTCCCACAAAGTGCGATCCTTTGCCGCTACCCTGGCCAAGGCCATTGATTCACCAGCCGACGTCGTATCGAGAGTCGGGGTGGCTTCAATGCTCCACGATGTCGGCAAGATAGGCATCCGTGACAGTGTACTGGCCACCGGCAAGCCCGCCACACCCGAGGAACTGGAGGAGTCTAGAGCCCACCCGCGGCTGGGAGCCACCATTGTAGCCAGCGTGCCTGGCTTGACTGAGTGTGCCCCGGCCATCCTCCATCATCACGAACACTACGACGGTAGCGGCTATCCGGGAGGCCTGGCAGGAGAGAGCATTCCCCTGGAAGCGCGCATCCTGGCCGTGGCAGATGCGTTTGCCAACATGGTCTCCGAGCGAGGTGGCCAGCCTGCTTTGCCCTGGGAAGAAGCTCTGGAGGAGTTGAAACGCCATGCCGGCACGCGGTTTGATCCAACACTGGTTCAAGCCTTTGTTGATGCTATTATCGAGTCTCAGTTTGCCATGGAGTCTCTTGCAGACGGCAACCAAGGCGATCCTGCCTCGTTGTCCGCGGAACGCGCAGTTCCAGTGCAGAAAGCTTAGGGAGGACGAGAGCAGTGGCCAAAACACAGATGGAGAACCAGAAAGAAGGCGAGATGGGAATGAATCCACTGCTAGTTGATGAAGGAAGCAGATTGCTGCTGGATAATGCCAGCGAAGGTATCGCCCTTCTTCAGGATGGGATGATGAAGTCGGTCAATCTCAGCCTCTTGAAACTCACCAGCTACTCGGAGTATGAGTTGATCTCCAGACCTTTCATTGACTTCGTTCATCCTGATGATCGACAGATGGTGGCGGAACGGCACCTCGTCAGGCTGACGGGAGGGGAAGTTCCTTCTGTCTACTCATTCAGGATCGTTGACAAACATGGCAACTCTCGGTGGGTGGAAGTGAACGCGCTCACGCTCGTTTGGGAGAACGCACCGGCTGTTCTGTGTTTCCTGACGGATGTCACGGAACGCCGGAAGGCGGAGGAGGCACTTAAGAATAGTGAACGACTATACCGTCTCCTGGCCGAGAATGTCTCGGACGTTATCTGGGTCACGGACATGAACTTGAGGCCAACCTACTTCAGCCCTTCCGTCAGTCGGCTGCTGGGCTGCAGCATTGAGGAAGCCATGGCCGGCTCCATGGAAACGGCCTTGACTCCCCACTCCATCGAGACAGCCTCGCAGCTCTTCGCAGATGCGGTCGCCCGAGGTAGGGAGAAACCGGGAGGGGCATCGGGGGCCCCGACCGTGGAACTGGAGTTCAAGCGCAAGGATGGCTCAACAGTCTGGGCTGATACGAAGGTGAGCTTCGTACGTGACTCAGAGGGTCACCCTATCGCCGTTATCGGAGTACTGCATGACATCACTAGGCGCAAGGTGGCTGAAGAGGCCTTGAAGGCCAGCGAGCAGAGATTCAGGACTATCTTTGAGGAGTCGCCGATCGCCAGTACGGTCTATGACGCGGCAGGCAGGCTGACCGATATGAACAAGGCCAGCCTGGGAGTGTATGGTTTGTCCGACGCGGGGGAGGCCAGGAGTCCGGCCTTGTTCGATGATCCTGGCCTGCCGGACAGCGCAAAGCAAGCGTTGCTCTGCGGCAAGATCTGGCGCTACGAGGGACCATTTGATTTCGACAGAGCTATGAAGGCGGGCTTGTATAACACAACGAAATCAGGAATAGCCTGGCTTCGCCTAGTTATGGCTGCACTGAGGCATGATCAGAACGGAGAAGCTGATGGTTATGTCTGCCTCACAGAGGACATCACTGAGCACAGGAGGATAGAGGAGGCTTTGCGGACCAGTGAAGAGAGGCTCAGCAACCTAGTCGAGACCACCACTGATTGGGTGTGGGAGGTGAACGATGCAGGTGTCTTCACTTTCAGCAGCCATCGGGTGCGCGACATACTGGGCTATGAGCCGGAAGAGCTAGTGAGCAAGACCCCCACGGAGTTTCTGCCCGCTGATGAGGCGAATCGCTTCAACGGTCTATTCACGTCTGCTGCCACCTTGCATGAACCCGCAGCATTCCTTGAAATCACCTTCATTCATAGGGACGGTCACCGAGTTGTCGTAGAGACGAGTGCCGTTCCTTTCTTCAGTGCCGATGGGGCCGTGGTTGGCTACCGGGGTATTGCCCGAGACGTCACCGAACGACAAGCTATGCGACACCAGCTTGAACAGAGCCTTCAGAGACTGGAAGGGACCATGGAGCGCACCATCCAGGCCATATCGCTAATAGTGGAGACTAGGGATTGCTTCACAGCCGGGCACCAGCGGCGCACGTCTCAGCTCTCCTGTGCCATAGCGCAGGAAATGGGCCTTCCCACGGAGCAAGTTCAGGTGGTGCGAATAGCGGCACTCCTCCATGATGTCGGCAAGATTGCTGTGCCCACTGAGGTTCTCTCGAAGCCCGGCCAGTTGAGCGAAATAGAGTTCTCTATGATCAAGACTCATTGCAGGGTTGGCTACGATATCCTGAAGACCGTGGATTTCCCCTGGCCTATCGCTGACATCGTGCATCAGCACCACGAAAGGTTAGATGGATCCGGATATCCTTCTGGTATTAGGGATAGGGACATTGCCCTCGAGGCAAGGATACTGGGCGTGGCGGATGTTGTAGAAGCCATGACGTCTCACCGTCCCTACCGCCCAGCTTTGGGCATAGATAAGGCGCTTGAAGAGATCTCTCGCAACAGCGGCAGACTATATGATGCCGATGTCGTGCACGCTTGCTTGGAGCTGTTCAACGACAAAGGATTTGCATTTGAGAACGATGGTCTCGTCTCTAAGGGGTCCTCTGTGTGATCTGTTGCCGCATCGGCACGTTTCCGATCCTCAGAGTATCACTGAAGGGTGAGACCATGCCAGACTGAAGGCAGGTTCGAAGGGGGCCTGGTAGGGTAGTGACCTTCTGTATTTGGAATAGGAGGTCTGCCGACCAAGCGTGAATTCTTCCGTCGTGACCTTCTGTGTCGCCGACTAATCGGCCAAAAACGCGAGCCAAATGGTCGATTTTGAGAGTGGTGGGCAGTACAGGATTTGAACCTGTGGCCTTCTGTGTGTAAGACA
>Ga0209253_10003077_pt1 | contig 14695 bp, 14 predicted proteins | sample FrelakmetBRP12BR_FD_187145 | JGI IMG/M metagenome (GOLD analysis project Ga0209253, IMG submission 187145) | Freshwater lake sediment microbial communities from the University of Notre Dame, USA, for methane emissions studies - BRP12 BR (SPAdes)... | ecosystem: Environmental > Aquatic >...
ACGATCCGCCGTCTGTCGAAGGCGGAAGGGGGCGGATGGCTGGTGGAGTTCCCCGACCTCCCCGGGTGCATCGCCGACGGAGAAACGATCGAGGAAGCGGTTGAGAACGGCTCGGACGCACTGCGCTCCTGGCTGGCCACCGCAAAGGAGTTCAAGGACCCTGTCCCTGCTCCCTCGGCGGGGTTGAGCGGTAAGTGGGTCCAGCGGGTTCCGAAAAGCCTTCACGCCAGGCTTGCCGCCAAGGCCGGGAAGGAGGGGGTGAGCTTGAACACCTTGGTAGTCTCCCTCATCGCCGAGGGCCTGGGACGCCGGGCTGCAGGGTAGCTGCGTATTCTGACGCAATTCGGCCGCCATTCCGATTGCGCCTACCGGATTCCCTTTCTGAATCTTCATGGTGCCGAAGGCGGGATTTGAACCCGCACGGGTCTCCCCACCACCCCCTCAAGCAAGCCCACACCCCATAACGCCTGAAATGTGCTTATTAATTCAAATAGTTACAGGCAGGCTATCCGGGCAAATTTATCAGTTTTTATAGAAAATATCCCCCGTTTATAAGCTGACTTCCACAAAACTTCCACATGGAAATATGTATTCTCCCCCAGTGACCTCCCAGGAAATTGGACACAAATGAGACACATGAGATTTGAGTTATGGGAAGTGGAAATTGAGAATGACTTCCCACAATCATTGATCAATAGGGTAACAGTAAGGACTATATGATATTCTATCTAACAAAGCAGACACCGTTGTTGGATAAGAATATATGTAATTTTCATCGTATATGTATACAGTATATAGATATTGTTTTCCAGGTTTAACTTTTTTGTCTTCGTAATAATACATAATTTTTCCTTCGTCTTTCTCATCTGACACAATGCGAAAAACACTAGGGGCCATGGGGGTCAATTTATTATCATTATAATCGGCGGTATTTTTTTTGCGCTTTCGTTGTGGGGGTTCGTTTGTTAATAATGGATTATATGATTCCATATTTATATCTTTATCTTTTTCCCATTTTTCACTGTTAAATTTGTATTTAAATGCTCTTTCCCCAAAAGGCCCTTCGTATATTTCATCTCCCATTTTATTATTTTGGTTCTTATTATCCACATCTGATCTGAATATCCTTACCCCTTTCCGCTTATTATTTTCAGCAAATTCCCATGCCAAGAAGATAGATTTCTGGCCGTAATAAGTAGTGATAATTCGAGGGGTCAGCCTGTATTTTGTTACATCAATTGGAATTCCTTCGTTAATAATGTTATCTGCAACAATGTTTTTATTGCTTTTTATTAGAGCGCTGTTATCCATGGTTAGATGAATGTCAGGTTGTCCCTCTAAATTTATATTTATGTTTGGTATCTCCCCAGGCATAGTTTTACATAATATGTAGAGGTCAATTTCTGCATTTTCATCTAGGCCAGAAGGTATATTAATATCGACTTTACCCTCTAAATTTTTTATATCATCTAGGAATATAACCTTATTGTTATTATTTGATAATTTAAGATATTCAGTTATATTCGAGACAGAGGACTTTTCTTCACTTATCAAAAATATTTTATCTGATTTATTACTGCGAACTGCCTCCTCCAAGCTTTTGAATGAATGTTTTCTTGGACTTGGAGGTTTTCGATTGTTTTCGATTATATACAGACCTTTATAAAATGGCCTGAAAGCTGCCGATGCGATAATATGGATTGGACGTGTAAGCGGACTTCTTTTACCATCGCATTGAACGTTTTCCATTGCGAAATAATACATTTGTTCTTGTTTTGATGGATCGCCCCCCACTATATAATAATTATCCTTTATTAATTCGTTATTGACCCTTCCGTATCCAACATTTTTGAGTATGGATTTGTAAACATTTGAACCTATTATTTCCCGAGGTTGTTTATCCCATATAAACGCAGCGAGGTATTTTGAGTCTTTATATTCCTCTAGTGACCATTCTAAATCTAAAATAGAATTGGAAATGTAAATGTTCTTGTTTAGTGGTAAAACCACCTTTGTCTTTATATCAACGATTTTACACTCAAATTTTCTTAAATCAAGTTTGAATTTTAAGTTTTCACTTACCGCAATGCCTTTGTTTAATATTTTAATTTTATATACCCAATACGAGGATATTAGCGGGTCATCTTGCTTTAAATTGAAATATCCAATATTTTCGCTGTTAGCATAATTCACAACATCGTATCTGCTACCATTAAAAACAGATACAACCTTAATATGAATTAATTTTTTATTAAGATGTTTCTTCACGTAATATGTAGTCGGCTCTACAAGTAATATAGTAGCTATTATTGGTATAATCCACGACACTAACGGCGCGATGATGAAATGTTTCTTCCAGAGTGCTATTGTCTTTTCAACAATACTCATTTCGTTTACCCGAGATTAACTATTCGCACTCAGCGTGATTTTAACAAGATTAACAGACGAATATTCCGTAAACCACGGTTTTCTCTTGGGCGCACCAATAAGAACGCAGCCTCCTTCCCGCGAAGACGATGGGGAAGACTTCCACAAAACTTCCACACGAATTGAGCTCAGGATCATACCCTTGTTTTTTCACTGCTTCGGATATCGTCTTAATCCGATCCGTTCAGACGGCAAGTACATCTACCACTTCCATCTTTCTGTATAGAGTACCGAGATTTTCCCACTTCATGCGGAACTGAGAGCGTCGCTTTACTCGTGGCGTTCGACTCGAAGCCTGTTCAAGCTTGATCCCCGGATCGTAGTACACCTGCCCGTGGGCAAACGCCGCTAGTACCAAAAGAAAATCTGCCCCCTCACCGAGTGAGACAAACCGGTCATAACGGTATCGCCGACTTGGCTCCGTTCGGCATTCACTCGGCACGTAGGCTGCTCTGTCGTGTTTCCTCTTCCAATGTTCGATCATACCGGCGTAGTGCCACACAGCGGCAACATCACCGCTATCCGTCAGCAGGGTTACGCCCTTTGATATGTCCACGATTGCTTTCTTCTCAACATCATATCCGTCGAGTAACAGTGTAAGCCCGGTTCGCGGGGCGCGAACCCCGGAACGATATATGCCTCCCACGTTCAGACGATCAGGTCGTCCCAAGGTGTCCGGGTACCCATACCGGCGGATGAACGCTTCGACGCCGGCGTCCCGATAATAGCCTCCGGTAGGCTCTGGGGTCATAAGGGTGACAGGACTCCCTTGGCCCGGTCGTGAAAAATCAGGCACCCCGTGTTGTTTAATCTCCCACCCCATGAAATCAGGCTCCGCAAAACCATTCGGTGTCACCCCAAACTCGGCTTCCAAGGTGTATCCACCACAATTGCTCGCATTGCACGGGTCGAGGGAACCATCTACCCGGAGTCTTTTCGAGTCGATCCAATCCAGCAAGTGAATCCGTCGGAGCTGTGCAAGAAGGGAATCGCGTGCGGCTACCCTTTCGCCGGTCGGCCCGATGACGAGTTCGAAAAACACGCCCGCTGCGGGGAGTTCTCCGAGGGTATCGAGCTCACGAACCACCGCACTGTCCGAAGGGGCCGCGTAGCCAAGAACGCGCCCATCATTTCGTACACCCAGGAAGAGCACCCGTCCAGCAGCACGGCTGGCCATGATTTTCGAAGGTGCTTTGCGACAACGCTGCAGGAAACCTGACAGGCGCACCTCCGGATACTGCGGATAAAGGATCATTTGCGATCCGGGCGCATCGTAAAGTGTGCCGGCATCATCCATCCACGCCATGTCCATCGCAGCCTTGAGGATGGTCCTGCTGCCACTCTGTTCCGCATGAACTCCCTTGTTCGGGATAATGTTAATCGCCCCGAACCCGGGACCGAAGTACACCTGGTTTTTGGAATTGTCGTTAGGGGCAAGTCTCTTGACGTAGAGCCGGACTGCATCGTGCGAAGCCATAAGCGCCGTCAGGCGCGACAAATCAATCGGCACGTTTTCTCTTCCCTTTTATCTCCATGTTTCCACGGCCGTTGCGAAGCCACGCACCTGCTTTTGGCACCACGTCGTTGACCATCAGCCGGCCCGGGCCTTTAAGCGCACATTCCCATACGGTGAGGATTCTCCACCCAAGTGCAGCAAGGGCTACGCGAGCGGCCTGGTCTACTTCACGGTTGCGCCCGATCTTCGTTCTCCAGAACTTTACATTGGACGAAGGCCATTTGAATAGCGGGCAGTTGTGGCCGTGCCAGAAACAACCGTGTGCGAGGATCACGGCCTTGAAACGCGGAAAAACGATGTCCGGCTTGCCAGGCAAGCGACGGTCGTGAAGGCGATAGCGGAAGCCTTTGGCGAACAACCCCTTGCGGAGAAGGATTTCCGGTTTGGTGTGTTTTCCCCGAATGCCGGACATCATCCGGGAGCGAGTGGCCTTGTCGACGACGTCCGTCATCCCTTAAACGGAAAGCTGTATCTGAAGCGCGTTCGATTCCTCCGCTTCCTTTAGAGCCATGATGTGGGGTTTCATGATCCGGGCGACCTCGGTAATGACCGGGACAATTACTGCGTTCCCGAACTGCTTGTAAGCCTGGGTATCAGAAACCGGGATCTCAAACTTCCGACCGCCGGTGTCGAACCCCATCAAGCGGGAGCACTCGCGGGGCGTCAGGCGACGGGGGCTCTTCCCCTTTCCACGAGATACCAGGATTTCTGATCCGTCCTTGTAATACCTTGCTGAGAGCGTCCTCGCGACATCACCGGGGGTCACGAGACCGTACCCGAAACCGTTGCCCTTGGCCTTATGCCTTGCCGCATAGTCACGCAGATACTTCCAGAGATGATCCGAGAGAGTGTATTTGTCAGCAACCTTCGCTTTCGGCCCTTCCGTATATGGTGGTTCCGGTTTCTCGCTCCCATCCTCAGGATGCAGAATATCTCGCAGGACGAGAGGGCTGTTCGCGACGTTTGGCAAGCGAAGTTGGTTCCACGAGAATCCTGTCGGTTCGCGGAAACCGACAATGATGATCCGCTCCCTGTGTTGCGGAACGAAGTGGCGGCCATCTATGACCCTGTCGTGGACATCGTAGCCGAGCTCGTTCCGGAGGACGCCCATGATCGTCCGGTACGTGGTGCCGCCGTCGTGACTGGCGAGGTTCTTCACGTTCTCCAAGAGGAACGCCTTCGGCTGCTTCTCCTGGATGATCCGGGCAACGTCGAAGAAGAGCGTGCCCTGCGTCTCGCAGAGAAATCCGTGAGGCCGGCCGAGCGCATTTTTCTTGCTTACTCCAGCAATGGAGAACGGCTGGCAGGGGAACCCGGCGAGGAGCACATCGTGGGGCGGGATGGTCTTCGCGTCGACCTTCGTAATGTCACCGACGACAGGATGGTCGTCCGGAAAGTTTTCCCGATATGTCTTCAGGGCATAGTCGTTCCATTCGCTCGTGAAGATGCACTTTCCATTATGTTCCTCGAATCCCTTCCGGATGCCTCCGATCCCCGCAAACAGGTCGATAAAGGTAAAGTCCGCGGCGGATTCGGCTGGCCTGGTCAGCGGCAGGAGCATCTGTTTCAGGACGTCGACGGTGTAGGGGGGCGGACAGGTTTCTCCGGATTCCCACCGCCGGATGGTCCTCCGTTCGACCCCAAGGCGATCCGCGAGGTCCTTCTGCGTGTACCGCTCCCTAACGAGCATCAGAATCGGGCGAATCTCCGGGTATTCCCGCACAAGTATTCCCTCTGGGTATTTTTGAGGACAGTATGTCACGTTCGTTTCCCAAGTCAATACTATTCGCCCCGCTGCAATTATGAGGGGCGGGATTCACGACGACAATGTACCGCCGGAGGGCATGCGACCTTTGGTCGGAGGGCAAGCCCCCACCATCCAACAAACCTGGAATGCGGAGGCTTGCCCTTACGGCTGCTACATTGCGGGTGCATCCCGCAGTTTTTCCTCGATGAGCCGCAGGACCTTCATCTCGATGTCCTCTTCCTCCGGCGGCCTGCCGATGATCTTCCCGCGGGAGGTCGCCAAGCAGATAGCGTCATCTTCATCGACGGAAACGATCTCTCCCGGGTCGCAAGGAAATCCCTTCACGAGGCAGGGCCGCGTGATTTCCACCTTGTAGGGACCGCTGTTTAAAGCTCTCTTCCGGCGTTTGGCCATCACCTCCGGAGACTCCTCCTCCGTCGGCGGGGGCGGGTACCACGTGGCCTGCCCGTTGGCGATCATGGACAACGCATCACCCTCTTTGACGGTGACTACATCGCCCACGTTGTGCGGCGTTCCGTCGATCATAACCGGCCTGATGATCTGGATTCCCTTCTTATTAACCGGCCGCCACAACCCCCAATTCACCCTTGCCTGATCATCCGACATTTTCCTTTCCTCCTTTCGGTCTGGTTGACGCCGGTGCGCGGCATGCACCGACTCATTTCACAAAATCGATCACCCGGACGGACCGCGGCGCCGCCTGGGGCCGCCATTTCCCGTTCATTTAAAGTGAAAGGAAATCCCTTTTATTTTCCTACGGCTAGAAAGGGATCGGGGTCGCGGGGAACCCCGCCCGAAGGCTTCCGGAAGTACCTTTTGCGCCGTACCCGCAAAATTGCCCCATCCCGGGCGGAACTTCCTCCGTGAAGAGGATCACAATCTCCCATATGATCCCCTTGATCCCCTTCGGGCCTTTTGATCCTCTTCGAAGGGGATCATTTCCCCCGAAGAGGATCATGTATATACGAAGGGGATCATATATATGGTTCTGAACCCCATGATCCTCTTCAGGGAAGCGACCATTCCCAGCCTCCACGCATTCCGGTTTTTGCGGCTTTCACCTTCACGGCACGCTTGGCTCTCTTAAGCGTTATCGGGGCGACGCCTGCTCCCCGGGCCTCGCACATCACCTTCTCGGCGGCAACCGGCCCCTCCGCAAGAAGCGTGGTCAGGAATTCGCACGCCTCCTCCATCGCCCCTCGTTCCTCGTCCGGAGGAGGAGAAAGCGCCTCGTCCGCCGAGATGGTCACCTCGTCGCCCCACGCGATCCGGGGGGCAACGATGTCCGGACTGATGCGGACCACATCCGTCCCGTAGGAGAGGCCAGTCTGGTCGTTGCCGAGGTTGTTCTTTACGGGCACGAACAGGCGGCGCTTGCCATCCGGATCCGCCTCGTCCCTCGCAACGGCGAAGACCACCCGCGCGGCCGCGGTGAATGCGATGGACCCGGTGACACGGTGCATGGCCTTCATGCCGGTTCCCTTGTTCAGATGGGTGATCGCCAGCACGCAGACCCCGAACCGCTGCGCCACTTCCGCCAAGGGATGGAGCGCGGCTCGGACCTCGGCGTTCTTATGGGAATCGGTTTGTCCCATGCACGCCGTGATCGGATCGACGATCACCAGGCGCGTTTGGGGATGGAGTTCCAGATATTTGGCGAGGCGGTCGGTATCCCGGCTCAGGTCGAACGCACGCCGCCCCTTCTCGTCAGGCACGGCGATCAATTGATGGATGGCGGACAGGTCCGCGCCTTCCGCCGTCAGCCTCGGGACGGTCGTGTCCGCGGGGTCGTCCTCGAAATTGAGGATCAGGACCTCGCCCCTTGCGCAGCGCCCCTCGTTCCGGGGCCAGTGTCCGCCGTTGGAAGTCGTCGCCGCGAGGGAGAGCGCAAGGCGGCTCTTTCCCAGCCCCGGCTCGCCGGCGATGACGGCCAGTTTCCCCAGCGGAAGGCGGTCCTTCCAGAGCCAGGTGACGGGCTTGGCTTCGATGTCGGCCATGCACTTCGTGAACAGAGGGACGGGCTCGTCCTTTGCCGGCGCCGCGCCGGGTAAGGGCGCTTCCCCTATTGCCTTGCAGAATGCCTGGTAGAAACCTTCCGGGTTTCTTTGATGAAGGGAGTTGGGGTCTTTCTCGCCGGCAATCCTCATTTCACGGATCTCGCCTGCGTAGCCGATCTCCGCCAATCGGGCCGCGATCCCCGCGGCGAAGGTGTCTCCGCCCTGATCCGGCTCGCGCCAGTAATAGACCTGCGCAATTCCCACCAGGTGCTCCGGCCGGATGGACTTCGCCTGCGTCGCGCCGGGGATGCCAAGGGCCGGAATCCCGTGATGCCACAGCGTCCAGCAGTCGGACTCCCCTTCCACGAGGACGATGAATCCCTCCTCCCGGCCCTCCACGAGCCGGTCCAGCCCGTACGGGACGATCTCTCCATTTCCAGGGAGCCAGCGGGAGCCTTCTTTCGCGGAGAGAGCCGTGCGAAGCCGCTGCCGCGGCGCCAGCGATTCATCCGTCAGCCGATACGGGATGACCACTCCTCCACCCGGGCGATCCTCCAATCCCAGTCCTGCGAGAAATTCTTTGGAGAGAGACTTTTCCCTTGCGAGGTCGGAAACGCTAATCGAGGGAGATTGTTTCCGGAGAGCCGGTGCGGATGGCACGCGAGCCGGGCGGAGCCTCCGTGTGGATTCGTTTTTCGGGGCCATGATGTCCGCCATGCGCAGACCCATCGCCGATACGACCGCCTCGGGGCCGCATCCCGCGTGGCAATGGATGAGCGCACGCCCGTCGTCTCCTTGAGTCACGGAGAGGGACGGTTTGCGATCCTCGTGTGCGGGACAGCGGGCGGCGAATCCCTTCCCTCCGTTGGGGCGGACCCCTTCCAGGTTCGAGAGGACAAGGGAGACGGCGGCCGTGGCGCTCACGCGGCGTCCCCGTCTTTCGGATTCCTTTGCCTGGGGGACTCTTCCAGGAAATCCAGAAGGGCTCCTACCGGGATGCGCCGGACGCCCCCGATTCGTATGGAGGAGAGTTTTCCCTTTAGAATCCACCGGCGTACCGTAATCGGATGGACTCTTGCAATACCGGCGACCTCTTTGGGAGTGAGCAATTTCGCTTCCATGATCATTAATGTACTTTGGATAGCAAATAAATGTCAAGCGTAGCAATGGACTTACAGTCCACAAGTTCAAACTAGATCAAACGAATTCAAACTGGAACAAATACACTTATTGGACAAATTGTCCAAACATAAGCACTAGAAGGGCTTGACCCGCCACATTGTACGCTCTATTATATGAACACAAGCCTTTTAATATAAACAAAAACGAAAAACATATGATCTTTCAACAGGAGTTTATCTCGCAAACACAGGGCGCTTACGAAATTTATCCAAAAAAAACAGGGCGCTCGCGAGGCCCTGAAAACACGGCATATTCGGAGGTGAGATGGCAGAGCCTGCAACCGTCCTGTCCCCCCTGCTCACCGTGGAGGAGACGGCGGCGTACCTCGGGATGTCGAGGCAGTGGTGCTACCAGAAGTTGAAGGTGATCTGCCCCCCGGTGAGGATCGGGGGCAGGATCCGGTGGCTCAAGGAGGACCTGGACCGAATGATCCGAGAGGGAAGGAAGAAACCGGCGCCGCCGGTCCGAGACATCGTGAACAGGGTGCTTCTCAAGGGGGCCTTGCGTGGGACGAGGGCGCGGTAAGACCTACTACATCATCGACGCGAGGGGAAAGCGGCGGTGGTATTTCTACATCTTCGCCTTCGGCCAGCGGGTCCGGAAAGGCTCGTGGGATACGAAAGCGGAAGCAGAAGTGGCTCTCGAGGAGTTCGAGGGCCGCCTGCGCAAGACCAACGGCGAACTCCCCCGCGACATCCATTTCCATGAACTCTGCGACCGGTACGGCCGATGGGCGGAGGTCAACCTCGCCCCGAGGACCCGCGCGGAGAGGATGTGCACGATCCGAGCGCACCTGAAGCCCTTCCTCGACTGCACGGCCCGCGAGGTCTCCTTTGAAGTCGTGGAGGCCTACAAGCAGAAAAGGACCAAGGACGGTATCGCCCCGGCGACGATGAACACGGAGCTGAAAGCTCTCTCCTGCATCCTCCGGTACTCCGTCGATTGCGGGTACCTCGAGGATCTGCCGAGGATCCGCCGTGTGAAGGCCCCCAAGAAGAGCCCGAGGTCCCTCTCCGCGGAGGGAATCTGGAAAGTGCTGGAAGCCGCCACGCCCCGCACGCGGTGGGCGATCCAGCTGCTGGCCTTCACGGGGATGCGCAAGGGGGAGCTCGCGCATCTTGAATGGGAGGATGTCGACTTCGACAACCGCCTGCTCCACGTCAGGGGGAAGAACGGATGGATCCCCAAGGGAAACGAGGATAGGACGATCCCGCTGACGGATGGGTCGATGCAGGCCCTTCGGGAATTATGGACACGGAACGAGAGGAGAAAGCCGAAGTCTCCCCTCGTCCATCCGGGCAGGAAGGGAAACCTCACCGACATCCGGACCGGGCTGAACGACGCGTGCGACCGGGGGGGAATCCCGCGGATTCCGGTCCATGGGCTCCGCCATACCTTCGGATCTCAGATGGCAATGGCTGGCGCCAACCCGTTTGCGATCCAGAAAGCGATGGGGCACAAGGACATCAAGACTACGATGATCTACGTGGACGTCGCCAAACCGCACATACAGGAGCAGATAGAGAAGCTCAATAGTATTCCCGTCCCGCCCCCGTTCCCAAGGATGAAAGCCCTACCCGCCCCTGCCTCTACGTATTGATGTAGAGCCTATGAGCAAGAAGTTCCTAGCGATGGTTTTTCGCCGTCCTCGGCATACTGCCGATCAATTAGCCCTTGGATGCTGTGCTGGCAGCGATCGTGCAAGAGCGCCGCACGAAAGGGAATGGGAAGGTGGGGAGGGCATGATTCGCCCTCCCCGTTAAGGACTTACTTCTTTTTACGGATGCGAATCATAAAAGCCTTCAATCCGTACTGCCATGCGTACAGTCGTTTTCCGTTCTTGAGGGTGATGAACGGGCGAAAGATTACACCCTCCTTTCCGGGGACAGCGGTAGCGACAGCCATAGATGGCCTCCTTTGCCCCGGCAATTGGGGGTTTACAGAAGGGCACTGGCCGTGTTTACATATAGATAGGGTACGGCTCGCGCCCCCCGGTTCCGCAATCGCCGGGGCGTTGAGCAGTTAGTTGCATCACCTCTTCCCCGTTTGGAAGAGGGCCAAGTGGGGCTGAAGAACCTCTGGCAAGGTTCTTCAGCCTTTTTTATGGGTCGCCTGGACGGCCCCAGCGTCTAAACGCATCTGCCTATCCTCCTTCCCGTCCACCCAGTTGCTTGCCCTATCTGGGCGGAAATGATATCTTACCCATTAACCACGCTGCCATACTTTGGCGGACATTGCCTTCTCCGCATCGTGGTTTTTGGCCAAGGGCACTCACCCCCTTGGCCCGTCCTTTCTCCATCAACTAAAAATCTTTCGTATTAGAGTCTCGGCTTGGATGACTCCCTGGTTATTCAGGGAATATTTACCCGCTACCCCCACACCACCTTTAATGATATATGGGGCGCACGGAACCATAAGCCGGTCAACACGATCAACTTGTATACCAGATTTCTTAAGCCCCGCCTTTAGGCGCGTGACCGGAAGCTCAGGCGTATGAAGCACCGCCTTGGCTCCGTACAAGGTCAAGATGGCGGCATCGGCAGGCCGATTTGAGCTGTCTTGAGGCAATACACGCAAGGAAACGATCCCCTTTTTACTGTCCATATCGTACATACGTTCAAGAATTGTGGAATCGATCTCGCTGTCCTCTTGACCCTTGGTAGATTCTCCGTTCTTGAGGCCGAGGTCCGCAAGCGGGGCCTTGGTTTGTGCCCTAGGAGTTTTTTCGATAGCCGCGAGAAACTTCTCAAATGCGCTCTGGATAACATCCTGCGGCCCTTCCGCGTTAAATTCGGCTTCGCCAAGCTTGATTTGGAGCTTACAAGGGGAGGTATCCATTGCCTTCTCCTTTCAGCTGAGGCGGCCGCTCTCACCCGGCCAACCTGCGATGACACATTATGGGCACATATATAGTATCTGTGTCAAGTACGAACCGTAGATTATGGAGAGCTATTTTTGGGAGAGGAGGATCGGATGATTCTGGCTTCCCGATGGGCAGACATCAGGAAGCCTCATGCCAAGCCTTGCCGCGCTACCACAACCGATGCGTTCTCGGTTTACGTCCATTCGCTCCTGCCCGCGTTTCGCCGGTGGACGTGTGGTTATCCCCGCATTGGGGTGTTTACCGGCTCCTCAAAATGTACCCCAAGGGCATGCCCTCCGATTGAGGTTCCATCATCGTATCATTTTCCGTGTCAACTGACCCGGGGCTTACGGATCAAATTAGGACACTACCAAGAAAAAGAGGATTCCGGCTTCCGCCGGAGTCCCCCTTTGGATTCAAGATGGTGCCGAATATGGGTACTCGAACCCCCACATCCGTCGTCCACATCGACCACTGCGTCCGCTTCCAAATGATGCCCGACTACTTTTCTCTCTTGGCGGTAAGGCTGAGGCCTCCGATAATCCCATTTATCTCCAAATCGGAGGGAAGCCGTGGGCCAGCGCACTGAAGCCTATGATCGCGAGAAACTCTATGAGGAGGTCTGGAAGGAGCCTGCGCTGGTCGTTGCCAAGCTCTACGGAATCTCCAGCGTCGCCCTGGCGAAGGCATGCCGTAAACTTTCCGTTCCACTCCCGCCGAGGGGCTACTGGGCGAGAGCACGGGCTCGCCGGAACGCGCCCCCGCGTCCGCCCCTGCCTCCTTACGACAGCTTGTCCGGGGGCCAATCTAATCCCCACAACCCCGATCGATCTGCGGGCGCTTCGGGAAAGAAGAAAGTCCACGAAAAAGACGACCGCGGCCGCGCGAATCCGGTAGAAGAGACAACTGACCCACCTAATGGCACAGCAAGGAAAAACCCCGACGAATCTAAGCGCAAACGGGGGAGGAGGACGCCGGAAGAAATCCCGGAATACCTGTATTGCACCATCGACGGCTGGCAGCGAACCTTCCGGTTCGGCGTTTATCGTCTCCCCGTCTTGAAAGGATTATTGGAGAAGGAAGGCGGTTACGACGATTGGGACCACCTGCAAATTTTCGGAACAGTCCGGTATCACCAGCCGAATCGCAGGGTCCGAAAGCGGACGGGGCAGCGGGTCGAACTATGGCTATCCCCGGAGCACACCCCGAGGAAGGAATGGCGTGACGATCCTGAGGCAATCGGAGGCGTCTGGACTGAGAAAGGTAAACTGTTCGGGGCATGCCGGATCGCGTCAGACGCTTTCTATTCCCTCTTTCCATGTCTGGCGACAGATCGTTTCAAGCAATTGGAAATCAAAATCCTCGACATGCATCATCGTAGAGGGAAACTGGACAGCATCGAATTCGCTCCGGAGGAAACTCCGATGGAGGATCTGATGGCGTGATTTGACCGCAGGGGGCATCGATAACGGTCCAACAGATTTCTGCCGACCAGCGCCCTCCTATAGTTCCTCCGGAGGGGTTTCCTCAGGTTGAAACCCGACCCACTGGATATCTCCACGCCAATACCGCAGGTTCCTCACGGTAAGCGTTATCTCCTTGAAATGATTTGCCGCGAGGCAGGGAATCAGGGAAAAGTAGACGTCCGAAGCAAGATCCACGTGGGCGCGAAACGACTCCCGGTCGAAAAAGATCATCCCTATTCTTTCCGCATCCTTGCTCCATTTCTCGCGAAGCGCATGCTCGGGCGACAGAATGAAATCCATCGCCTCGAACTTGCGGCTGCTCTTGGCGCGGGTCGTCGTATGATGCCTTACTTTCGTCGTAATCGTGATGTGGTCCCGTTCTTTGTGGCCACTGTCGTCGTACTTCCTCTCCGGGACCATCGCTCCGAAATCATACTCCCTTCGCCATTCCCCCACCGAACAGTAGAAACGGTCGTAATTCTGGGTCGGGCGACATCTCTTCTTCCGCACCATATGTCTCCTCCTCGGGAACGGTCCGTCTGTCAGCACCTCCTTCATCCCTTGCAGAACCTTAACGGATCGAATGCGGGAAAGGGGCCGCCAAACGATGGCAGTCCGAACCGCTTTCATTCCAAACTTCCATAAAACTTCCATATGCGGCTTTTTCAGACGAGAAAGGGGACTCCGGATTTCGCCGGAATCCCCTTTGTTTCTAAGATGGTGCCGAAGGGGGGATTTGAACCCCCACGGGTTTCCCCACCACCCCCTCAAGATGGTGCATCTGTCTCATGCTTGAATCGCACCCGGGAAGCCGCGCCTCCGATATCATAGCGGGAAAGGCCGCCGGTGAAAGGAGTGACAGAGGCACTCCGGATTCCGCGGAGGAGGAGACCGTGTCGAACGACCTGTCGCACCGCACGAACCGGAAGCTTTCTCCGGGATCGCACTATCCCCTGGGCGCCGCCCTGGGGCCGGGAGGGGTCAACTTCTCCCTCTACTCGGCGACCGCGGAGGAGGTGTGGCTTCTCCTCTTCGACCGCCCCGACGGCGACCCGACCGACGTCATCCGCGTCCAGGACCGGGACCGGTTCGCCTGGCACGTCTTCGTCCACGGCGCCGGCGCCGGCCAGTTCTACGGGTACAAGGTCCGCGGTCCCTTCGACCCGGCCCGGGGCCTGCGGTTCAACGACCGGAAGCTCCTGATCGACCCGTACGCGAAGGCGGTCACCGGCAAAATCGTCAACGAGGACAACCTGCTTCTGTCCTACGACCCGGCCGACCCGGCGCGGGATCTCTCCCTCGACCGCCGGGAAAACCAGGCCATCGTCCCGAAGGCGATCGTGGTGGACGACCGGTTCGACTGGCAGGGGGACGCGCCGCCGTCCATCCCGTTCGAACGGATGGTGATCTACGAGACCCACCTGAAGGGATTCACCGCCCACCCCTCCTCGAAGGTGGCGAATCCGGGGACGTACC
>Ga0209253_10003078_pt1 | contig 14694 bp, 10 predicted proteins | sample FrelakmetBRP12BR_FD_187145 | JGI IMG/M metagenome (GOLD analysis project Ga0209253, IMG submission 187145) | Freshwater lake sediment microbial communities from the University of Notre Dame, USA, for methane emissions studies - BRP12 BR (SPAdes)... | ecosystem: Environmental > Aquatic >...
AACCGGCCTTCATCGCTTTCCAGGCCGATCATACCCGCCCCGGCGATGTGCCCGGCGGGGAAAAAGATGGCGGCCAGGCCTTCGGCCACCGTCAGGGGTGTCTTGAATGGGACGGGAACCATCGCCGACATTAAGCGCTGAACGGCGACGTCATCGAAAAGCGGCAGTTCACCTTCCTCGTCGAGTCGGGTTTGCATAATGCGGCGCGAATCCTGGTGCAGGACGCGGGTCAACGCCAGGGTGGGGGCGGTGGCGTAAACCGGGACCTCCGGGTAACGCTCCAACACCAATTCGAGCGCGCCGGTGTGGTCTGTATGGGCGTGGGTAACGAGTACAGCATCGAGCCTGCCGGAGCCGCTTTCGAGCTGGCTCAGGTCAGGCAGCTGGTCGGCAGCCAGCCCGGCATGGGCCCTGGGTGAGGGGCGAATGCCGCAATCGACCAACACGCGCCGCCCGGCGGTTTCGACCAGGATTCCGCTCGCGCCGACTTCGTCCGCGCCGCCAAGAAAGGTGATTTTCATCTGCGATTCCTCGGATCAGGGAGGTGAATCATGATGGAGCCCTCCAAAGTGCTAAAATCTCCCCAACTTTATCTTCTACCTGTTCGCGCGACAGCGAGCGGTCCCAGCCCTGAGCAAGCAATTCATCATAATGGGTTTCAGCATGGCGAATGTGGGCAATGACCGCCAAGAGGATAGCTTGTTCATCCAGTCTTTTGGCTGGAGCAGAACGACCGACCCGCCCGCTGTATTTCTGGCAGGCGTGCTCGGCGATTACCTGTTCGCGCCCGGCGGGGCAGGCTGGAAACAACTCACGCACGCGCAGCGCAAAGCGCTGGATATATTCCTGGTCGAGCTCCATGCGGCGTTCGGCTTCCCGCTCTCGACGGCGGGCACGTACTTCGACATCCGCAAAACATTCCTGTTCGGCGCGCTGGAGGGCAGCTTCTTCCACCAGTAAGCCCTGGCGTTCATAGCGTTTACGGGCGCGGCTCCACTTCAGCACCACCGCCAGGAGTGTGGAATACTTGCCCGCTCGCCGGGTCAGCGCGGCATCACCCGATGGGAGAAAAACGAGATGGTCAAGGTCGGCACACGGGAGACAAAGTGCACCTTTGCCTTCTACCAGCGTAATCCAGGCATGGCGACCCAGTTCTTCGCCACATTCACTACAAACCGACTCACCTGAGGTGATGAAAACTTTTAAATCCATGACATGCTCTCCAGGGAAAATATTGATGGAGATTATAGCCGACCCTTCTTTATCCAGCGCCCGATGCGCGCGGTGCGCCCTTTATATTTTACCGCCTGGCGGTAGGCTTCAGCCTGGCACAATTTTTGGTAGTTTTGAGTATTTCGCCGAAGTAGCGTGGATTGATTTGGGAATTTGCCCCTGGCTTTTCAAACGAATGGTCAGGCTATACCGGCTCCAGCCGGGTAATGATTGCACAGTGATCCGAGTGGGATAATCCTGAGGTGGAGAGATGGCGCGTCTCCACCACCTTCCAGCTTGATTCATCTGGCAGCAGGAAAATATAATCCAGACGATGCTTGCGCAGAACGCTTCCCCAAGGCCAACGTATCACATGGGTGTGCCCATCGGCATGGGGGTGGAGGTGCCGGAAAGTATCCAGCCAGCGAGATCGAGTTTGCCGTATTTGCGGAGAGCTTTCATGGGCATTAAAGTCACCGCCCACCAAGGCTGGCTGTCGTAAGGCGATATTCCCTACCCAGTGGCGTAAATGGGCAACCTGGGTAGTATTGTTCCGGGGAGTTATCCCGAGGTGTACTGAAAAGGCATGTAGATCGCCGCAAGGGGTCTCCACTTTGGCACCGAGCGCCATACGGCGTACGAAAGGATTTGACTGGTGACCCAACTGGCTCAGCGCCGGTTGGCTCATGGGGAAACGGCTGAATACAGCGATCCCCTCCTCAAAACCGATCGCACGATGACCATTGGCGCGCGTGTACACATATGCCATCCCTAAGCGATCAGCTAACCATTCATCGACACGCAAACCGGTTGTGCGCGATACCTCCTGGAGTAAGAGGATATCCACATCCTCTTCAACAACCAGCTGAATGAAAGCCTCCAACCGTTCTGTTATACGCCAATAGCGTGGCCAATCGTGCCACAAGTTAGCGCTGATCACCGTTATTGAGCCGCAATTGCGTAAGTGTCGATCAGATCCCTGGTTTTGGACCGATGGATTACCAGGCACCTCGGATACCGCAGCTACACGCCACGCCAAAGGACGTAAATTATTAAATACCTTGAACCGCAGCAGTTTCCGCCCAATGGATAGTAATCCTGCTGGCAGTGCGTATTGAGTGCCTGGGATCGGGTTAATATTCTTAACGGATTGATTCAAATAAATACTCCAAACATTGGGACGTAAAACGCTTTAGCAGTACTTTTGCAGTTTTAACAAAACGTTCTAATAACCAGCGAAATTGGCTCTTCTGAAGCATCTGAAGAACCATTTGGGGGGTCAATATGGACTAAAAACGGCTTGAAACAGCCTCTTTTAGAACAAGATGTAAAAAGTGCAAAACTACTGGCTTTAGGTTAAGCCCCCTGGCATTATGATTTCGACGATTTCGATCGTTTAGTCCGACCACTAATTACCTTGAAACCGGATAAAAATCCCGGTATGATCTCCCTCGGAAAACGAGGCCAGGTCACAACCACCGCAGCCAATATCCAAAACACCAGGACGATCCCGAAATAGAATGCATCCCGCAGGCTAAACCAGATCAAAGCAGCATACAAAGGTGCCTGAAAGAGCATGCCCAAGGAGCGCACGAGACCCCAATGCCAAAAAACAATCACCCATATTACGGCATAGGCCGCGCCGACGGGTAAACTCACAAAACCAGCGGTTAGCAGATACACCATTACACCGACTGAAACCGCCATATCCACTTCAAGATCGTGGTCGCCCAGCCACGAACGATAATAAATACGGCTGCTGCGGGCGATTGGACCATCCAGGATATCACTGGTCCAGGAATAGACCAACATCAACGCGGCGAGAGGAATCCCTGCTGCTGCCTGCGCGAGTCCCAGCCAACAATACCCCACCAGCAGCAATGCGCGCGTCAGGGTGATCAGATCGGCAACTTGTTTGGCTACCAGCATAACCACCTCCTAGAAAATCGGGTAGGAGGCTGCTCATTTCATTCTACCATCGAAAGTGCACTCACCATATTTGAGGAGGGTTAGAAACTCGACTACTGAGGATAAAATTTCCTGATGTTGAATGTGAAGAGTGATCTAACAACGCCTCCTGGGGACAGCGGCTGGCGAAAGACGCGCGTTCTGCCAGAAATGGCGCGATAATGAGTTTGTAATTTCACTATCACACTGCTGGCACTGAGACACACCGTTCAAGCACTCAGTTCGGTTCATGAAAGGAAAGCAGTTGATGAAGAAGAAATTGTTGATTGGTTTTTGTTTCGCTACTCTCATGTTGGTGTTTGTAGTCGGGAATGCTTTTGGACGCGGAAGGGATATGTTATCGCAGCCAAACACCACCCGACAAGAAGCACCAGATAGGCCAGCCGCGAGTGGGGCAATAACATACACATCTTTGGTGGATACGGTCTCACTCTCCAATACCGTATCTCTCCCAATAGTGTTGGTTAACTATGAGTCTATACCCCCAAACTGGTATGAAGGCCTTGCTCCGGGAGTCAACTGGGGATTGGCCGCAGCCTACCCTGAGGATGTGGGAATTACTCAAAACCCCTATGTTTTGGCGGCCGAGGGATTTGAAACTGGCTCCGTGGCCATACCTACTGAAGAAGATCGTTACCTGCTGAACACCACGGTTGTGAACACCATCTCATACACCGGGAACTATTCTGGTGAGCACCGGTGGCCAGAGGGATACAATGGGCCAACCACACGTTTTCAGATTCCGGAATTTGCCCATCAAGGTTCTCAACCCACTTATTTTGTGCGCATGTGTATGAATTTTGATGATAGCTTTCACCCCGGATCTGATAATCTTGAAGCGGGAGTAGGAATCAAGGGGTTTGGGATTGTTAGCGAGCCATTTGGGGGTGGCCTGAATACGCCTTGTGATGGAACCAATTGGTACGATGCTCAAGTGCAATTTGTCGGTTGGGGTCCCAGTTCAAAACCTGAGGCGAACGATGGTTACTTATGGGTGGGGCATTTGTACAGTTACAACCCATATCCTGAAGAAGCGGTTGTGAGAGTGGGGTCTTTGCAAGTTACAGCTCCCGCAGTTGGCGACAGGCCCTATCGCTTTTCTGCTTATGCCACACCATTTCAATATCTTGATTTTGGGGGGTGGCATTGTTATGAAGTTGGCATGTATTTGAACACACCGGGGAATTATGATGGTGAAGCCCGCTTTTGGATTGATGGTGTTTTACAGTCGCGAGTGACGAAGATGCGGTATCGCGACGTAGAAAGTCTGCTACCAACGGATATGCACTTGAATTTACATCGAACAACCGAGAATTTTCCGCAGACCATGGTGCGTTGGACGGATAATATCGTGCTTGCGACGCGTTACATTGGCCCAGTGAAAAAATAGTAAAGCATGTCACTGTGATGGCTTAGTCCCACAGGAAAGCTATACCCTGTGCCGCTCAATTGCCTAAAGTGCTTGGCGTAGATGATCTATCTGAAGGTTTATTTATGCCGCCAAGCACCAGTCGCCCGGCAGCTTAGCCAGAATGTTGGTGCGACTCGTGAAGCCCGCCAGGTAGCCACCCCAGCTCACTCAAGATTCTCAGATGTAGCCCGCATAAACAGGAGAAAACAAACATGTGCTTCAACGGGAGATTGATTACTGGTCTGGTAATTATTGTTTTGCTGTTGAGCGCCTGCACTCCGGCAGCCACACATACCCCAACGCCCCCGACAACGATTCCTGTCACCGCCACACCCGCGCCAACAGCTACCGTCTCTGCGCGCATATACGCTATTACAGATGTGGCGATTGTTGATGTGGAGAATGGAATCGTAGTTCCCAGCCAAACAGTCATTGTTGTGGGCGATCACATCGATAAGATTGGCGCGCAGGAAAAGTTGGACATCCCGGAAGGTGCCGAAATCATCGCTGGTCACGGGCTCTACCTGATGCCTGGCCTCGTCGACGCACATGTCCACTATTTCGACGCACCTGTATTCGGGCGCTTGATGATCGCCAATGGTGTCCTGCTCGTTCGAGACATGGGCATGCCAAATGATTATATCCTTCCACTGCGGGATGAATTGAACCGGGGTGAAACGCTGGGGCCAGAGATGATCGCCACGGGTTGGATTCTTGACGGATATCCGCCATTGATTCCATCCATATCGTTGGGCATCCGGACACCCGAGGAGGGCCGGGCAGCGGTACGCAAGCAGGCAGATGCAGGTGTGGACATGATCAAGGTCTACAGCAAGCTTGAAAAGGACGTATTCCTGGCGATACTGGACGAGGCCCAGAAATATGGGCTCAAGGTTGTCGCGCACCTCCCTGAGTCGATCTACATCGAAGATGCCGCTGCGGATGGACTTGGAAGCAGCGAGCATTTCCATGGCTTCGAGAAGGTCATCGCGAAATTGCTTGGTGAGCCTGTTAAGCTATCTTATGTAGGCCAGGGATCGGAGGTGGGTTATTTGCAGCGTCTGGGCGAAGTCAACCCGGAAGAATTGCAAGGAGTATATCAGCGGATTCGGGTGAGCGGCATGACTGTCTGTCCGACAGTGGTCACGTTCAAAACCTTTGTAAATAACAAAGCATTCCAGACTGGAAACTTTCCGCGGAGTGAATACATCTCACAGAGTGTTCTAGACATCTGGAAGTCACAATGGTCCCAACAAGACGACGCGCCGGAGTATATCTGGCAGAATTGGGCGCAAATGGTCAGCGAGTTGAACAAGGCCGGGGTACCGCTGATGGTGGGGACTGACCTGATGCTTCCCGGCATTATCCCCGGCTTTTCTGTCCACGAGGAGATGGCGATCTGGCAGGAGGCTGGCATCCCGCCTGTGGATGTGCTGCGCGGTGCAACGATCGTCCCGTCACAGTTCATGGGACTGGGGGAACGCCTCGGCAGCGTCAGCGAGGGGAAGGCGGCTTCCATGGTCCTCGTACGGGCCAATCCGCTGGAAGACATCCGGAATGCACAGCAGATAGAAGGCGTCTTCCAGAGAGGGCAGTACTTCAGTCGTACAGACCTGGATCGCTTGCTTGATGAAGCAAAGGATTTAGCACTACATCCAACTCCTTGAACGTTTCCCATCCAGCGGTCCAACCACAGCTTGCTAAAGACCAGCCCGGTTAGTTCTAGTGCAGTTGGGCGTAAATATGCCATCAGTTATTATCTGTGCTGACCAACTGCTTAAAGTGCTTGGCGTAGATGGTCTAACTGTAGATACATTAATGCCGCCAAGCACTGGTAGTTTGAAGGATGGCTTTGCCATACTGGGGAGTCGCAGCTGACACGCTGCTATGCGCTCCGCGTGCGTTTGATGGGAAACGTCAGGCGGCTCGTCCTGCCGGGCTCAGAACAATCAACGGTTTTTGATCATAGTTTTTGCTGCATGGTTTTCCTCCTAATAGAGGGAATATTTAAATTAACCTCTTGTTAAGTCTTTCACAATAGACCGCAACTCTATTAGCGATTCTGCGACTATATCATCAAGTACTGCGCACAAATCCCTGGTAGGAGGTGTCTATATGGATCAATCCACAGACTTCCATCGCAGCCCCCCCGATCGAATCGCAACTCAGATCACCCGGCGGAATTTTCTCAAGCTGAGCGCACTGCTGGCCGGCGTACTCGCCCTTCCCCGCCTGTACGTTGACCAGATCGCAGACGCTCTCGCTTCAGGTCAGCGGCTGCCGGTTGTCTGGTTGGAATTCCAAGACTGCACCGGCGATACCGAATCCTTCCTGCGCGCCAGCCCGCGCAGCGACCCCATCCAGCCCTCAGTAACCGACCCCGATATTATCAGCCTGCTGCTGGATGTGATCTCGCTGGAATATCATGAAACCCTAATGGTGCCGGCGGGCATCCAATCGGAAAAATCCCTGCAAGACGTCCTTCAGCAGTATGCCGGGAGGTTTGTCTGCATCGTCGAAGGCTCGATCCCGACTGCGGATGGTGGGTTATACTGCACCATCCGCGGGCAGACTGCATTGAGCATTGCCCAGCAGGTTCTCCCTCAGGCGCGAGCAGTGATCGCCGCGGGTTCCTGCGCCTGGGATGGCGGGCTGGCAGCCGCCTCACCCAACCTCACCGGCGCAGTCGGGGTGCGCCAGGCTGTGCCTGGTCTTCAGCAGTTCGTGGCTTTGCCAGGCTGCCCTTCGAATTCAGTCAACCTGGTTGCGACCCTGGTGTACCTGCTCACTTTCGATCGCTTACCCGAGCGTGATTCGCAAGATCGCCCTTTCTTTGCCTATGGTGAAGAGATCCATGAGGAGTGCCCGCGCGAAGATTATTTCGAAGATGGTAAGTTCGTGCTCGCCTGGGGCGATGAAGGTCACCGCAATGGTTGGTGCCTGTTCAAGATGGGCTGCAAGGGACCGCGCACCCGGCATAACTGTCCGCAGATCAAGTGGAACGATGGGATAAACTGGCCCATTGGCTCGGGGCACGGCTGTATCGGCTGCGCCTCCCCCAAATTCTGGGATGCCAACGGTCCGATCTACCAGCCCCTGCCTGACGGCGGGGATGATTAACCTGAGGAGGTACAGCCATGCCAGACGTATTCCTTCCCTACGTATCAACCGATCAAGGCAGCACACCGCCTCCGGAGCCGACCCCAACTCCGCCGCCCGGCGCTTATATCGTCATCGACCCCCTGACGCGCATCGAAGGGCATCTGCGCATTGAAGCCGCCATCGAGAACGGCGAGGTAAGCCAGGCGTGGAGCGCCAGCACCATGTTCCGCGGCATCGAGCCTATCCTGCATGGACGGGATCCACGCGAGGCGTGGGTGTTCGCTCAGCGCGTTTGCGGCGTGTGCACCACGGTGCATGCGATTGCTTCGGTGCGGGCAGTAGAAAACGCCCTTGGCATCACCATCCCCGATAATGCCCGTCTGGTGCGCAATGTGATCGAAGCAGCTCAATTCGTACAGGATCATGTCATCCACTTTTATCACCTGCATGCCCTGGACTGGGTCGATATGGTGGATGCATTGAACGCTGACCCGGCCGCTACCAGCGACCTGGCGCGTTCGATCTCGAGCTGGCCGAACTCCTCTCCGGAGTATTTCGCCAGCGTACGCGAACGTCTGCAGGGCTTTATCGACAGCGGTCAGTTGGGCTTGTTTGCTAACGGCTACTGGGGACACCCGGCATACCAGCTACCTTCTGAAGCCAACCTGCTGGCAGTCGCGCACTATCTGGAAGCCCTGGACTGGCAGCGCCAGTTCATCAAGATACATGCCATCCTGGGTGGTAAAAATCCCCATCCCCAGACATATCTGGTAGGCGGCACGGCCTTGCCCATCCACCCCACCAGCCCCACTGCGTTGAATCTCGCCCGCGTGGACCTATTGAACAACCTGGTCAGCCAGGCGCGGGATTTCGTCAGCCAGGTTTACCTGCCAGACTTGAAGCTGGTTGCCTCGTACTACCCGCAATGGACGAGCCTGGGACAAGGTCCGGGTAATTATCTGGCATACGGCGACTTTCCCGACGACAACAACCCTGCACCAAACTCCTACTGGCTACCCCAAGGCGTAATCACCGGGGATGACCTCGCCCTTCCGCCGGCGCAATTGGATCAAGGGGAGATTGCAGAATATGTGGCACGCTCCTGGTACGCTTATTCTGGCGGCGATCAAAACGGGCTGCATCCTTACCAGGGCGAAACGAACCCGCAATATACCGGTCCCCAACCTCCGTACAGCTATCTGGACACAGGATACAAGTATTCGTGGCTGAAAGCGCCACGTTACATGGGTATGGCGATGGAAGTCGGTCCTCTGGCGCGTATGCTGGTGGCTTATGCTGCCGGGCATCCACAGGTGCGCCAGGCAGTGGACAGCTTGCTTTCAGAGCTGGGGTTGGGCAGCGCAGCCTTGTTCTCCACCCTGGGCCGCATTGCGGCCCGCGGCGTTGAGACCAGCCTGATTGTCGAAAAAATGGGGGATTGGGTCAACGCTTTAAAGTCCAACATACAGGCTGGCGACCTGACCACGCATAACGCTGAACGCTGGGACCCAGCCACCTGGCCTGCACATGCGCAGGGTTGGGGGACAACGGAAGCACCACGCGGGGGCCTGGGTCACTGGATTCAGATCGCGAATGGCAAGATCGAGAGTTACCAGGCAGTCGTGCCGACCACCTGGAACGGCTCGCCACGCGATGCCCAGGGCATTCCTGGTGTTTGGGAGCAGGCACTGCAAGGTACGCCGGTTGCCGATCCACAGCGACCCCTGGAGATCTTGCGAACCGTACACTCGTTCGACCCGTGCATGGCTTGTTCAGTGCACATCATCGATGTCACTTAATCTCAGCGATGGGTGAAGAGTCTGCGAAAGACAGCTATGCACCAATGGCGAATCATGGATCGCCAATTGATCCATTGGCGGGTGACAACGCCTCGATTGCGGTATTAGGACTGGGCAATCTGCTCTATGGAGATGAAGGTGTGGGCATCCATGCCTTGCACATGCTGCGCACCCGGTTGGACCCCACCGCGGGTATCGCCTTTTTGGATGGAGGCGTCGCCGGATTAGATCTTCTACCGGTGGTTGAGTCCTGCTCCCATCTGCTGATCCTGGACGCAGCCGACGCCAGCATGGCGCCAGGGTCAGTGATAGAACGGCGAGGTGAAGACCTGCTGCACATGGCGGGGGTCTGCCTTTCTGAACACCAGCTCAGCTTCCAAAGCGTCCTTGGGATTGCACATTTCCGCGGCTTGCTGCCAGAGCACCTGCACCTGCTCGGTGTGCAGCCCGCGGCTTTACAGCCAGGCACATCCCTGAGCGCACCGGTACAAGGTTCCCTGATGTATATTTGCCAGCGCGCCGGCGAGATCCTGGACAACTGGAAATTTGAATAAATATATAATCGTTGTCTGAAATATCCATTAACAGCCTGTAGACCGCTTCTACCAACTCGCCGAAGGTCAAAGCCGCCGGGTGGGGCAGGATGCTCAAACCTTGATTTTGAAGATTGCCTCTGCCATTGGTTCGTGTGCGATATTCCCCATCTAAAACCCGCATCTCTTATTGGGTAGTCCAATACTCAAATATGCATTGGGGCAGCTAACATCGCCTCGACCTGATCGCCCTCGGGGGTTGTGCGGGCGCGTTTTGCGCGAATTCGTGCTATTATGTATCTAGAGTTTCGCAATGACGGCGGAGGGTGAGCCAGGCGGTGTGGCGCAGGCGGGATTTGAATTCATCGGCAACCAGTGCAGTTGGGCGTAATTAAGCCATCTGTGTTTACCTGTCCCACCCAACTGCTTAAAGTGCTTGGCTTAGACGGTCTAACTGAAGGTTCATTTATGCCGCCGAGCACTAGCGAGAGGGAGGACAAAATGCGCACAAGATTCATGATCATCTCGCGATTATTGTTTGGTCTTCTATTGTCAGGTTGCGGGTTAAGCCAGCCAAAAATGACAACCGTCGAAGTCACCCGCATCGTTCCCAAAACCCAAATCGTGACTGTGGAAGTAACGCGCGTTGTTCCTGCGACTCAAATCGTCACTGCGGAAGTAACGCGAATTGTACCTGCGACCCAAATCGTCACTGCGGAAGTAACTCGCATCGTTCGAGAGACAGTTATCATCACACCTGCAACGCCGCCTTCTGAATTATTGGCTAATGTGACCCAAGGGGAACCTCTCCAGATTCCCCGTGCCTACCATACTGCCACACGGTTGCCAGATGGCAGAATCCTGCTGGTCGGTGGCAGTCGTGGTCCGGACGAGTTTTTGACTGAGGTGGAGATCTTCGACCCAACAAATAACCAAATCACCCTGGCAGCCCCGCTCAACACACCGCGTCACGATCACTCAGCCACTTTGCTTATGGATGGGCGGGTGTTGGTTGTTGGTGGGTATAACCCTTCGCGGTGGCTGGATGATGCGGAAGTGTATGACCCCTCTGCGGATACATGGACTGTTGTGGCGCCTCTTCACTCGCACGGAGTCCAACATACAGCGACCCTGATGCAAGACGGACGCGTCCTGGTAGTTGGGGGCTGCATTGGGAGCGGTGTTTGCACTGATCGGGCTGAGATATTCAATCCACAAAATGATTCGTGGATTGAGGCAGTCTCGTTAGAGTCGGATCGTGCCTCACATACGGCACTGCTTCTGGATACGGGTCGCGTGCTGGTGGCTGGCGGCGGGAGCTCCACTGGTACTCCCACAGGTGGCGATGGGCTGCTTTACGACGCGAATCTGGACGTCTGGACCGCGACAGGACCGATGATCAACCCACGTGTTCAGGCTCAATCCATGCGCCTTCCAGATGGACGAGTGCTGGTAGCAGGGGGAATGACTTTAAAAGATGCACAAGCTCTTAAGATGTCGGCCAGTGCGGAGATTTATGACCCTGTTTCGAACACATGGACGGCGGCAGCTTCTCTCTCGCAGCCACGTTATGCATTTAACCTGGCAACGCTGCCTGATGGACAGGTTTTAGCCATCGGTGGTGCACGTGCCCATGGAAACTATTGGGATGAGAGCTCTTTTGTCACAGAGATCGAGAGTTATGATCCCATGGCAGATCGCTGGCGCGTCGTCGGTTCACTGCAACAGCCAGCGGCGTATGCCACAGCCACACTCTTACCAGACGGACGCCTGTGGCTGACTGGTGGTCGATCCAGCACATCGTTCTGGTCTGATACCTGGCTGATGATTCCTGCACCTTCCCCGCCATGATTCTACGCTCCAAACGAATACGAATTCCTCATTTAATCAAGGGCAGTTGAATATTGCACGCAAAGCATATCCTAATAATGGAGATCAACGATGGCAATCGAATTTGAAGTATCGGCTTTAATTCCAGCATCCCCAGAAGTGGTCTATGAAGCCTGGCTTGACTCTGAGGGCCACACGAAAATGACGGGCGGCGAGGCCAAGGTGTCATCTGAAGTAGGGGGTGAATTCGAAGCCTGGGACGGCTACATTCAAGGAAGGAATCTCGAACTGGAGTATGGGAAACGTATTGTCCAGTCGTGGAGAACGTCTGAGTTCGCGGATGATGAGGCCGATTCACGAATCGAGATTACCTTCGACCGTGAAGGGGATGGGACGAAAGTGACCCTCCGGCATACAAACTTGCCGCCTCACGGAGAACAATACGAGCAAGGATGGGTAGATAGTTATTTTGTACCGATGCAGGAATACTTCGAAAGCGCAGGATAAAATTGGCGTTTTTCCTGATTTGATCCCCGTGTAGGCTTCCAAATACAAGTTGCTGACATGGATCGATACTGGTGGTTTAAAACACCTCAAACCGCTCAACGATAAAAGTGAAGATCGTCGCCCCACCGATGGTTACCTCTACAGGCGCAGCCATCGACACTGGCATACCCTCAACCGGCGTGGAGAGATGCACTACCCGCTGGCGGCAGCTGGTGTTGAGTGCTTGTAACGCAGCTTCCTCTTGCCCGTGTGCTAAACCGACCAACAGGGTGATATTCTGGCGATTGAGGAATCCCCCATGAGTCGGCATACGGGTCAGGGTGAAGCCCAGCTTGGTCAGCGCGCTCGAAGCGCTTTCTACATCTTCACGCTGAATGATCACCGCCATCAATCGGTCGATATCCATCCGCCGTGTGTTTTGACTGCCGATCAATTCAGGCCAGCCGACCTGGTTTTGTGTCAGCGCGGAGTCGATTTCGCTGATTAATGAGCCATAATTGCCTTCCGTGATCACGCCATCTCTGCGCATCTTAGATATTGCGCTGCGCTGGGCGCGCAAGGCTTCGCGGTGAGCGATATCCAGCTCTTCAGCTTCGACGCTGGGATGACTGACCGCGATCTCACGGACTGCATCAGCCAGGTGGCGGTTGTTCTCCGCAAGATATGGAGACAGTGTCTTCCAGGCATGATCGGAGAGCAAACCCTGGCGGTAGCGCCGTTCCAGGTGTTCATAGGCAGCACGGCCGGCTACTGCCCGGGCGTGCCGGCGCTCGTACTCGTCCTGCATCTCGCTGCGTTCCACCAACCCGAGCCTGCGCACCAATGGAGCCATGGTAAATCCCTGTACCAGCAGGGTGAACAGCACAACGCCGAATGCCATGAACCGGATCTCATTTGCGTACGCCAGAGCCGCTGGCAGGCTTAACGCCAACGCCAGGGAGATGGCACCTCGCAACCCTCCCCAGAACAGGATATGCTGCCATTTCATTGGGATTTTGTGTGTGATGCGGGAAATCCCATAGATCGCAACTGCACGGGCGATCAATACCGCCACGACCGCCCAGATGATGAGGTTTCCAGCATGGGACAGCTCATTTAAATTGATCTGCAACCCGATCAGCAAAAAGATAAATGAGTTCGCCAGGAAAGCGGCGAACTCCCAAAAGTTAATCACCACAATCCGCGTGGTGGGTGACATTCCCCTCGGCCCGATATTGCCGTTCACCAGCCCGGCGGCGACGACCGCCAGCACGCCGCTGACACCCAGGAAATGCTCCGCAATCAGGTAGGACCCATATGCCAGGACACAGGTCAGTGCGGTTTCGATCAGGTAATCATCAATCCGGGATAAGACTTGCGAGGCGAGCATCCCAAGCAACAGCCCAACAACCAGACCGCCTCCAACGACTCGCACGAAGTCGCCCAGGCTGGCAGCCAGCTCAAAGTTATTAATTCCGAGCAAAGCGAGCATCAGCACCAGGTCGAATACGACGATAGCCGTGCCGTCGTTGAACAGGCTCTCCCCTTCGAGCAGCACTTGCAGTCGTTTGGGGACCCCCATAGAGCGGAAAAGTGTCACCACTGAGACCGGGTCGGTCGCGGATACCAGAGCGCCAAAGACCAATGCCGACGATAACGCCAGGCCTGTACCCCAAGAGACGATTGTACCCACCAGGACGGTGGACAAAATCACCCCTAAAACAGCCAGCAGCAGGATGGGGGTAAGGTTGCGACGCAGATCATTGACATTCAGATGAAAGGCAGCTTCGAAAATCAGGGGCGGCACCAGCAAAGCCAGGATGAGGTTGGGAGAAATTTGTATCTCCACCCGGCTGACCAGGGTCACAAGCAAACCAATGATGACCAAGCCCACTGTGTAAGGTACACGCAACCAGCGAGCGCCGATCCCTACCACAATGGCAACAAGCAGCAGGCCAACAATGAGCTCTTCGATTACAAGGAATTGCTCTGATTCGGCCGATTGCGCGTCAGGTGCGGCTTGTTGGGATTGGCTCTGGTCGGGATTGACTGATAGAGCTTCCGAATCCACCCGAAGCTGGTCCCAGTTAATATTCAGGCGCGTACAGGAGCTGAAGAAAAAGGAGCTGAATACCAAAACAGCCGGTATCCAGAGCAATCCCAATAATACAGGTCGTTTTTTCGAGAATCTTATTCTCATGTCAATAGGTATTTTACCAAACAGCGCCGTAAAGCCCCCTGCTTTAGCAGTGGGGATATAAGGCGCTAATCTTGACATCAGACAGGACACGGCTGATTGTACTTGTTTAGCGTGCAAGGTCAGGTTGGAGCAGGCATGGGAGAAACCAAAGGT
>Ga0209253_10003079_pt1 | contig 14694 bp, 13 predicted proteins | sample FrelakmetBRP12BR_FD_187145 | JGI IMG/M metagenome (GOLD analysis project Ga0209253, IMG submission 187145) | Freshwater lake sediment microbial communities from the University of Notre Dame, USA, for methane emissions studies - BRP12 BR (SPAdes)... | ecosystem: Environmental > Aquatic >...
AAGCCTGTCAGTGGCCCCAACAAAGTATCAGCAACCGGATCAGCAAAAAGCTGATAGAAGTCTGTGCAAAAAGAGGTAAAGTCACAAAATTACGGAAATCGCCAGTATCGGTTGGCACACCAGGAATCGCAGACAAAAAAATGGCTTACATTTCTGTAAGCCATTGAATTATATGGAGGCGCGAACCAGAGTCGAACTGGTCTAAACGGCTTTGCAGGCCGCGGCATAACCGCTTTGCTATCGCGCCAGTGTGTTTTGGTATTCTATGCCAAAACTACAGGTTTAGTGAATCACCAAATACCCTGCTTGAAACTAAAACGGCGAAAGCATAAATGCATTCGCCGTAATTATGTATGGAGCGGGAAACGAGGTTCGAACTCGCGACCTCAACCTTGGCAAGGTTGCGCTCTACCAGCTGAGCTATTCCCGCGTTGTCATTAGGATGTGTCATCGTTAAGACAGGCGCCATTATAGTGATTTTGCGCATATCGTCAAGCTAAAATGACGTAATTTTTTATATTTATTTCTGCTTTAATTTAGGCAGTGCGGCACGTAAATAATAAGCCATTGATACCAATGTTAAAAATGCCGCCAGGACAATTAGCACGTGTCCTACGTCTTTTGTTTTAAATATGCCGAATTGACCCAGGTGAATATCGTCCCAATATAGCAAAAACACAATCGCCAGCATTTGCGCCGCTGTTTTGACCTTGCCTATCATCGCCACCCCTACACTGCTACGCTGCCCTTCACCAGCCATCCACTCGCGCAAAGCACTGATAGCGATTTCACGGCCAATAATAATTAAAGACACAATCGCGCCCACGCGCCCGAATTCAATCAGCACGATGAGCGCTGCTGCGACCATCAGTTTATCCGCAACAGGATCCAGAAATGCGCCAAATGACGAAGTTTGCTTTAAATAGCGCGCCAGGTAGCCATCCAGCCAGTCTGTAAATGCGGCAATGATAAAAACGGTGGTCGCAAACACGTTCACAGAATGTGATGGCATCGCACCCAATGTATGTAAGTTTTCAGGCCAGTAAAACGCCCCTACAAATATAGGGATCAGCAGAATGCGCAACCATGTCAGCATGGTGGGTAAATTACAGACCATTAATGCAGCTCTCCATAAATTTTTTCCGCCAGTGCGCGGCTAACGCCTTCGACATTGGCTATTTCATCAATACTAGCACTTTTTACACCATCCAAGCCACCAAAGCGCGTTAACAAAGCTTTGCGGCGCTTTGCTCCGACGCCTTCGATATCTTCCAGACTGGAATGCAGCCGCGCCTTGGCGCGCTTGGCACGATGTCCGGTAATCGCAAAACGATGCGCTTCATCACGTATCTGCTGGAGCAAATGCAGGCCTTTATTGTCTTTTTCCAAATTGAGCATCTCGCCGGTATCAGCAAAGATCATCGTTTCCAGCCCCGGCTTGCGATCTTCACCTTTCGCAATCCCCACCAGTTGAATATCTTCCAGCCCCACTTCTGCCATGACCTCTACCGCAACACCCAATTGCCCTTTACCCCCATCGATAAAGATCAAATCCGGGCGCTTGCCTTCTCCTGCCGCAACTTTTTTATATCGACGCGTCAGTACGTCACGCATGGCGGCGTAATCGTCACCCGGCGTAATGCCAGTGATGTTGTAGCGACGATACTCACTGTTTTGCATATCGCCACGGTCAAACACCACACAACTGGCAACTGTGGCCTCACCCATGGTATGGCTGATATCAAAACACTCCATGCGCTCCACAGAATCCGGCAGATGCAACGCCTCTCGCAATGCAAGCAGTTTTGCGGCCTGGTTTGCAGAGGTGGCGGCACGCTGGCTTAAGGCCAGCTCGGCATTGGTTTGTGCCATTTTAAGCCAGACACGCTTATCACCGATCGGGTTGGTATTGATTTTTATCTTGCGGCCTGCCTGCTCGCTCAACACTTCTTCCAGCACGGCAGTCTCGATCCTGACACCAGTGACTATCAAAGGCGGTGTATTCTGCGCCACGTAATGCTGCGCGATGAAGGCTTCCACGCTATTCTCCAGCGTTTCCCCGTCCGAATTTCTGGGCATAAAGCTACGGTCACCCAAGTGACGCCCGCCCCGTATCATCACCAGATTGATGCAGTGCTGACCTTCCAGTTCGACACATGCGATTACATCTGCATCGGATACGTTAAAATCACTGACGAACTGTTTGGCCTGCACCTGGCGCAGCGCCTGAATTCGGTCACGGAAAACTGCCGCAAGCTCATACTCATGTTTAACGGCTGCGACATTCATCTGCTCACCCAGCGCATCCATCACCTCGGTGGTTTTACCCTGCAGAAACATCGCGGCCTGGTGCACATCATTGCGATAATCCTCGGCGCTAATCAGCCCGACACAGGGCGCGGTGCAGCGCTCGATCTGGTGCTGCAGGCAAGGGCGGCTGCGATTGGCGAATATCGTATTCTCACAAGTCCGCAACTTGAATACTTTTTGCAAAAGCTGAATGCTCTCGCGCACTGCCACCGCGTTGGGGAACGGACCGAAATACTGGTTACCTTTACGCTGCGTGCCGCGATGAAATGCCAGACGTGAAAACTCGTCTCCAGTGAGAGTGATATAAGGATAAGTTTTATCGTCACGGAATAGTACGTTATAACGCGGCATCAGCCCTTTAATCAGGTTGCTTTCCAGAAGCAGCGCCTCGGCTTCGCTACGCGTAACTGTGGTTTCTATCCTGACAATGTTACTCACCATCATCCGCGTGCGCGGACTAGGCAGATTTTTATTAAAGTAGGACGAAACGCGCTTCTTAAGGTCTTTGGCCTTACCGACGTAGATCACCTCATCTGTGGCGTTAATCATGCGGTAAACGCCAGGCAGATTGGGTAGGTTTTTCAGGATAGGTTTAGGGTCAAACATAGTCACTATTTCAGCAATGTAGCGTCCAGAATCTGTTTGCAATGACTGGGGCCGATATCATCTACACATTGTTTCTCAATCATATATCGCAATGTAAGCAGCCCCTTGAGCAATACAAAAGGCTTACGCAACTCTTCTGGAAGACTTGCGGGCTGAACCCCGCCTTCCAGAAGCGACATTGCAATGTGATTCTGAGCTACATCAAAACCACATAAATTTCCCAGACGCACAATCTGCCTGTCAAGTTCAGACAACTCATGGTCAAAATGCTGCATACCGCTCATCGCATCTCAATTCATGCAGCTATCAATAACACTTAACTCTCGCTTATTCATCGAGCAACTCCCCGCCTATTGCCCAATCCTCATAAGCCACTTCTTCAAACGTAATATAGGTATAAGACTTTGGCTTATGTGCAACGCGTTCCAATGTCTCGGTGATTTCCTTGGCAATTTGCGCTTTTTGCTCACGCGTTACTTCACCCGCAAGTTTGATATTGACGTATGGCATTTCAAATCTCCTTTATTAATCAATAATGATCATCGTAAAAAAACTGGCTACAACTCTGCCTGAATCGCAGCAAATACTGCATGGTAGCTGTCGTATAGCATCAATCCGTTTGGCAGCTCATGGTGCGCAGCATGTCCTAACGAACAGCCTTTCGCCTTGCCTCGTCCAGAAAACTTGCCAGTCTGGGGTATAGTCTGCAGTCAATATCAAACGTGATTCTAGTGCTCATGTAAGTGCCCATGCGAATGGGCGTTTAGGTGTTTGGCTTTAGCCTGTCCGCGCAATGTCTGCACGATATCGCGCACCAGATTCATCGTGAACACCAGTAGAAGCACTGAAATGAATAGCGACAGAATCGGGTCGATTGGCATCCAGCCGGTAAAGTAAATCACAACGCCTGCCGCAACTGCTGCAATTGAGCCCAGCAAATCCCCTATCACATGCAGGAACGCAGCCCGGTTGTTTAAACTTTCACCATGATGTTCTGCCTGATGGTGCAACTGCTTAGCCACAATCAGATTCACAATCAAACCAAGTATGGCAATGACGGTAAGTCCCAAACCTTGCACATGATGAGGGTTTTTGAAACGGTCAATCGCCTCGATCACGACATAAACGATCACCAGCAGCATCGTGGCTGCGTTCACGATGGATACGGTCAGTTCAGCATAACTTACGCCGGATGCGTGTCGAGCCACGTTAGGCCGCTTTGCCATCCGCCCCGCCATCCAGGCCAACCCCAGCGCGACAACATCAGAAAACATATGGCCTGCATCACTTAACAGCGCTAATGACCCTGTATACCAACTCCCTATCGCCTCTACTACAGCAAAGACGAAAATCAGTAAAAAAGGAATGAAATAATGGTCATGATCATCGTCGTGATCATCATGTGTGTGGTGGTGTGATGTACTCATAAGTGAAATGCTAACCTAAAACAGGATTCTAACAGCGCAGAATGAAAAATTTAATCAGATGGTCGATGAAAGTTATAATGAGACCTTTGCACGAATAGGCGAATGCAGTGAAGACAAGGCAAGAATTGACGAAAACCGGAGTTTACGTGGTGTAAATGAGGATTTTGAGTCAATTTTTAACACAGTATTCACAAGTGCAGGCATTCGTGCAAAGGTCTCACAATGTCATTCTAACTTTTTTAGCCTATTAATATGCTCAGTTATCGCCACGCCTTCCACGCAGGCAACCATGCCGACGTTTTAAAACATTATGTATTGAGTTTAGTGCTCGATCATACCGTGCAAAAAGACAAACCATTCTGGTATATCGATACCCATGCCGGCGCGGGCATGTACAGCTTATCTGAGGGTTATGCGACTCAAAACGCAGAGTTTGAAGATGGCATCAGCAAATTACTGACAGCAAAAGATTTGCCTAAATCGCTGACTGACTATGTCACACTGATTCAGTCGTTCAATACCGGAAAACTTAGCCTGTATCCAGGCTCCCCCATGGTTGCAGAACATTATCTGCGAGCCGATGACAGGATGCGATTATTTGAACTGCACCCGAATGATTACAAATTGCTTGTAGAAAATTTCAGCGGATACGGCAAACAGGTAAAAATCGAGATGCAAAATGGCTTTAATGGCATCAAGGCCTGCCTGCCGCCACCAACGCGCCGCGCGGTGGTACTCATAGACCCACCATACGAAGACAAGCAGGACTACCAGCACGTTGTCGACATGATGAAAGATAGCCTGAAACGCTTTTCGACCGGTACTTACATCATATGGTATCCAATATTGCAGCGTCCGGAGCCTGAAGACATGGTGGAAAACTTATTACAACTGGGAATGTCAGATTGGCTGCATGTGACGATGAATATCCATGCACCTTCCAGTGAAGGATTTGGCATGCACGGGAGTGGGCTGTTTATTATCAACCCACCCTGGACATTGCCAAAGACACTGACAGAATCCATGCCGGTATTGACACAGCTGCTTGCACTGGATGATCACGCTGGCTATACACTAGATTACCAAATCGCGTAATGGAAACGAAACTTGTTACTGATACAATAACGCTGATATTTTGAAATAAACAAAAGGTTAAAACGATGCAACAAAAAAAGAATCCCTCTACTGCTGAATACAAACAAAGCAACATCATGACCAACATCCTGTTTGGAAGTCGCTGGCTGCAACTGCCACTTTATTTGGGGCTAATTGTTGCTCAGGCTGTGTATGTGTTCTTTTTTGGGGTTGAGTTAGTGCATTTGGTCACTACAGCCAACACGATCAAAGAAGCAGACATCATGTTGATTGTGTTAGGTTTAATTGACGTAGTGATGATCTCGAATCTGCTCATCATGGTAATTGTCGGTGGTTATGAAACTTTCGTTTCACGCCTGAATCTGGAAGGCCATCCGGATGAACCTGACTGGCTCTCACACGTAAATGCCAACTTGCTGAAAGTGAAGCTTGCCACTGCAATTATCGGCATTTCATCCATTCATCTGCTAAAAACCTTTATTAATGCAGAAAATCTCTCTGACAAAGTACTCATTTGGCAAACAGTGATTCACATGACGTTCGTATTCTCTGCGATTGCGATTGCCTACATCGACAAGCTGATGTCACATTCACAACCTGCTCAGCACTAACCTGTCAATATAACTGCAGCACCCTCGGTGCTGCAGTTTCTGCATATTCCACTGAAAACGAATGTACCGCGATGGTCTTTTCATTTTCAGTTTCCACGCTGACACGCCACTCCCCCTCTGCCAGATTCTGCTTGTAGGTGTATCCCCGAAACCCATTGTAACGGCCACCCGATAAACTAAAACCGATACGCGATTGCGTTTTCCAGCCCTGTTTTTTATCGTAATGTTCCCAGCGATGATATAACTTTGTCTTCAACCCCGAAGGCGCAAACACGGAAGAGAAACAATACACGCGTTGCCCGGGCATCACTTGCAGATCATCACTGGTTTTACGCCAGAATACCCACCAGCTTGATGCCTGCCGGGTTAACTGATAATCCGTACCGACTTTATTTAATTCATAAGCAATCGCAACATCACGCTTCACGAGCGGTACGGGAGGAATCATATCTGCCGCATAGGCCAACATCAGTGCCACTGCAATCGCCCATACCGGCTTGATACTGCCCAAATGGTTCGGTGTCTTTTTATAAAGCCAATATGCCAGACCAGCCCCCATTAAGGTGCTGGAATAAAACCAAATCGAATGGATGCTCCCCAGCATAAAAGGCAGTGCAAAGTTAAACAGCAACATCGCACACAGACCAAACAATGACCAACTCAAAGTGAATCGCTTGTATTCGCTTTCCAGAAACTCATTTGCCACCAGCAAAACACCTAACACCAAGGAGGTAAACCATGCCAGCCAATGACTGGAGCTTTTGAAGTAAAGGATAAATAAAGCGCTGAACAAACTGCCAAACAAGAACTGCAGTAAAAAGTATGGCAATCTTGGGTTGTATAGTTTTTTGAAAAGTAATGCGAACTTATTATTCCATGACTCGATTGGAACTGGACGGCCAATCAGATAAAGAATCGCTGCGGCGCTTATCAAATAGCCGGCAAATATCATCAGATCTGACGCTGCAACATTGCGGCCAATAGTGAGCGCATCCCAGACAAAGCCGCCAAAGAAGAAAATTGCAGGTAAGAAATCACCCAGCTTTAAAACATGCCGGATGATTCCTTGAACCAAGGGATGCTGCTTTATCCGTGCGATACACATAATTGGCGATACAACTCGGTCTTTAAATCAAACTGCCAATGACAAAACCAATCACGATGCCTGTAATCAGCGCAATGGTGACTACCCGATAAGTCAGCACATCTTTAGAGTAGCCACGCTTGATCGCCACATAAGAAACCAGGTAACCAACTGCATTCAATAGCCAGATAATCGACAGGCTCAGCACTTTGACCAGCAAAGGGCCAATAAATGGCACCAGTGCGATGATGCCCAACAACCAGGCAAACACATGTGAAGCCACCCCAACAGCCAGCACACCTGCCGTAACGGCTTTGGCATGCCAGCCAAAATGCCATGCCGCAAAGACAGCGATTGCCAGCACCATGGTCACTGGCAGCATCCATTTCCATGCGCCGCGACTGGCCGGCTCGACTAAGGCTTCCGGATTAAAGAGATGATGCGTATCAAGATTGTCAGTCTTGATACCATTAGGTTGGTCATTCATAAGAATATGCGATATCGACTAACCTGCAACTTCAGAAATCGGGATGATTTTTTTAACTTTATCCAATGCACCTGCGTACTCAGTCATCTGGTTAAAGTTAAGGTATTTATAAATCTCAGCCGTATTCGCGAGTTTATTCCCTACGGTTTCCAGGTATTCTGCTGGACTTGGCATGCGGCCAAGCTTGGCACAAACTGCTGCCAGCTCAGCTGAGCCAAGATAAACACGTGCGTCGCGACCCATACGGTTGTCAAAGTTACGGGTACTGGTTGAAAATACCGTCGCTTTATCTGCCACACGCGCCTGATTGCCCATGCACAATGAACAGCCTGGGATTTCGGTGCGGGCACCTGCCACACCAAACGTTGAATAAACACCCTCATCACGTAATTGCGCTTCGTCCATACGGGTTGGCGGCGCAATCCATAAACGTGTTGGAATACCGCCTGAGCCTTCCAGCACTTTTGCCGCTGCGCGGTAATGGCCAATGTTAGTCATACAGCTGCCGATGAATACCTCATCGATCTTATCCCCAACCACGGCTGACAACGGCTTGATGTCATCCGGGTCATTCGGACAAGCCACCAATGGCTCTTTAATGGTATTGAGGTCGATCTCAATCACGTGTGCATATTCAGCATCGGCATCCGCTTCCAACAGCTCAGGTTTTGCCAACCAAGCCTGCATGCTGGCGATACGACGCTGCAAAGTACGTGCATCCTGATAGCCGTTATCAATCATGTTCTGCAACAGCACGATGTTTGAATTCAGGAACTCGATCACCGGCGCTTTGTTCAGCTTGACCGTACAGCCATTGGCTGAACGTTCAGCAGAAGCATCGGCAAACTCAAACGCCTGTTCAACTTTTAAATCCGGCAGGCCTTCAATTTCCAGAATGCGGCCGTTAAATACGTTCTTTTTACCCTGCTTGCCAACGGTCAGCGAGCCTTCCTGAATGGCCGCATAAGGAATCGCGTTCACCAGATCTCGCAAGGTGATACCCGGCTGCATCTCGCCTTTAAAGCGCACCAGCACCGATTCAGGCATATCCAAAGGCATCACGCCCATTGCAGCGGCAAATGCCACCAAACCGGAGCCTGCCGGGAAAGAAATCCCGATCGGGAAACGAGTGTGTGAATCGCCGCCTGTACCCACGGTATCCGGCAACACCATACGGTTCAACCATGAATGGATCACGCCGTCACCTGGACGCAGGCTGACACCGCCACGGCTGCTCATGAACTCTGGCAAGGTATGTTGAAGTTTGATATCGACAGGTTTCGGATAAGCAGCGGTATGGCAGAAACTCTGCATCACCAAGTCTGCGCTGAAGCCCAAACAGGCCAGCTCTTTAAGCTCGTCGCGGGTCATCCCGCCAGTCGTATCCTGCGAACCCACTGTCGTTGCCTTTGGCTCACAATAAGCACCTGGTCGCACGCCTTTCACACCGCATGCTTTACCCACCATTTTTTGCGCAAGCGTGTATCCCTTGCCGGTGTCTTTTGGTGCGGCTGCCTGGATGAATAAATCAGAAGCTGGCAAGCCCAGCGCATGACGTGCGTTAGAAGTTAAACCACGACCGATAATCAATGGAATGCGGCCACCCGCACGCACCTCATCCGGCATGGTCGATGGTGCCAACTCAAACTTGGCAATCACATCACCCTGCGCATTCAACACTTCACCCGCATAAGGCTTGATGGTGATGACATCGCCCATATTCATTTTCGAAACATCGCATTGAATCGGCAGCGCGCCTGAGTCTTCTGCCGTATTGAAGAAAATCGGCGCTATTTTGGTGCCTAGAATCACACCGCCGGTGCGTTTGTTCGGAATATTCGGAATATCATTGCCCATATACCACTGCACTGAGTTGATGGCAGACTTGCGCGATGAACCGGTACCGACCACGTCACCCACATAGGCAAGCGGCAAGCCTTTCTGCTTCAACGTCTCAATGGTTTTCAACCCATCCGGCATCTTGCTCACCAGCATGGCCTTGGCATGCTGCGGAATATCAGGACGGCTCCACGCTTCCTGCGCCGGACTCAAGTCGTCGGTATTGGTTTCGCCGTCCACCTTGAACACCACCACTTTGATTTCTTCAGGCAGCACTGGCACATTGGTGAACCACTCTGCATTTGCCCATGATGCCATCAGCTTTTTAGCATGCGGGTTACCCGCTTTCATCTTCTCATCCACATCATGGAAAGCATCGAACATCAAAATGGTGTGTGACAGCGATTTAACGGCAGCTTCAGCCATGGACGTGTCCAGCAAGGCGACCAGCGCCTGCACGTTATATCCGCCCAACATGGTACCTAACAACTGCACCGCTTTTTCAGCAGTCAATAATGGAGAGCTTGCCTTGCCGTTAGCAATATCGGAAAGAAAAGCCGCTTTGACATAAGCAGCCTGATCTACACCTGCCGGAACACGGTTTTCAAGCAAATTGAGCAGTGTCGCTTCCTCACCTGACGGCGGGTTTTTTAGCAACTCGACAAGTTGAGCCACTTGCTCGGCTGATAATGGTAATGGGGGAAGTTGTTGTGAAGCACGCTCTTGCACGTGCGCAGCATAGGCTTTTAGCATGACAGTTTTTCTAGTTAAAAAAATAATTGATATTATAAACTAGCAAAACCGCCATGACGTTTGCCAATAACAAACATTAAAGCAGAATCGCTAGTTACTTACATAAAGCTTATTAGCAAAAGGTGTGCCGCAACTGGTTCCACTGACAGATGCAGCGAATTTTTCAAGCACATCTTGCTGATACCCTTTGCCATGAATGCTTTCTAAATAAGCACGCACCTCAGCCGCATCAGCAAAACCATTCTTATCCGTATCCATTGCAGTAATATTATCCTCGACAGTCGGCCCTGTATACTTACCATTCGCATCAGCAAGATACTCCAATACCGTCTCAGCCTGCGCCTGACTGCTCAGCAAAACGCCCGCTACCAATACCATCTGAATTAAACCATGAGTCTTCATTAATCTGCTCCTTATCATCTGTGACTGATAATAGACCCAATAATTCATTTACTATGTGACTTAACGCACAGAGTGCATCATGATTGTTTTAGCAATCTTTTGCTTCCACTCTGCCGGCCCTGTGGTATGGATGGAATGACCCTGACTGTCTACAGCAACAGTCACTGGCATATCCTGCACCGTAAATTCATAAATGGCTTCCATGCCCAGATCTTCAAAAGCAAGTACTTGCGCTTTTTTAATCGCCTTGCTAACCAGATACGCAGCGCCCCCTACCGCAGTCAAATAGACGGATTGATATTTTGCGATGCAATCAATCGTTTCTTCGCCACGCTCAGCCTTGCCCACCATGCCAAGCAAGCCGGTCTGCCCAAGCATCATCTCTGTAAAATCATCCATACGCGTTGCGGTGGTCGGTCCAGCCGGACCAACCGCTTCATCATCCACTGCGTCTACAGGGCCCACGTAATAAATGAACCGGTTAGTGAAATCAATCGGCAATTTTTCACCATTTTTCAGCATGGTCATCATGCGTTTATGTGCCGCATCACGCCCTGTAAGCAATTTTCCACTGAGTAATAAGGTTTGCCCTGGCTTCCATGACTGAATATCCTGCTTTGTAATGGTATCAAGATTCACACGTAATGACTGCTCATCCGGCGTCCAGTGAACATCTGGCCATACATCCATGCAGGGGGCTTCAAGCACCGCAGGGCCTGTACCATCCAACTCAAAATGCACATGGCGTGTCGCTGCGCAATTGGGAATAATTGCCACAGGCAGACTTGCAGCGTGGGTCGGATAATCCAGTATTTTGACATCGAGCACGGTCGCTAAACCACCAAGCCCTTGTGCCCCGATACCTAGATTATTCACTTTCTCAAATATCTCAAGCCGCAGCTCTTCTATGCGGCTCTGCGCCCCACGCGCTTTAAGCACATGTATATCGATGGGCGCCATTAAAGATTCTTTCGCCAGCAGCATGGCTTTTTCTGCCGTGCCGCCTATGCCAATACCCAGCATACCTGGCGGACACCAGCCGGCACCCATGGTTGGGACCACTTCCAATATCCAATCCACGATACTGTCATTCGGGTTGAGCATGGCAAGTTGCGCCTTATTCTCGCTGCCGCCACCCTTGGCGGCAATGCTCACCTCCACCTTATCACCGGCTACCAATGACACATGCACCACTGCTGGCGTGTTGTCTTTAGTGTTGGCACGTTTGCCGGCAGGATCATTCACGATTGAGGCACGCAATTTGTTTTCAGGAAGCATGTAAGCGCGCCTGACGCCTTCATTCACCATCTGCTCGAGCGACAGGTCGCTTTCAAAATGCACATTCATACCCACCTTCACAAACGCAACCACGATGCCGGTATCCTGACACAAAGGTCGCTTACCCTCTGCGCACATACGCGAGTTGGTTAGGATTTGTGCAATCGCATCTTTTGCGGCAGGCGATAGTTCCTGCCTGTAAGCCTCTGACAAAGCCTGAATAAAATCAGCCGGATGGTAATACGATATGTACTGCAATGCATCGGCAATGCTGGCAATAAAATCTTCTTGTTTAATGATGGTCATTATGTCTTTTTTGCGTTTGGCTAATTAACGTGTCGATTTGGCAGTTGCAATATTTGAGTTGATATCTTTACGCAAGATTTTACCATTCTTAGTGCGCGGAAAATCATTGGCCAGATAGACTGTTTTGGGTGATTTATAAGCAGCCAAATGCTGCTTGCCGTACTGCAGCAAATCATCAGGGCTGACTTTTGCCTCTGGCTTGAGAATCACATAAATAACAACCAGCAACTTGTCTTTCTCTATCTCCTCACCGATGGCTGCACAATCAGCAACATCCGAATGGCCTTTATAGACGCGCTCTATCTCATAAGGTGAAACGCGGTAACCAAAACTCTTGATGATGTCATCCTTGCGCCCAAGGAACCAGATGTAGCCATCGGCATCGTACTTGGCATAATCTCCGGTAAAAAAGTAGCCATCATGCTTATATTTCGCTGTTTCTTCGCCCAGATTCCAATAACGTAAAAACAATCCGGGGTCATCATCCGGCACGCAGATCATCCCTTCCTCACCTGTGGCAACAAATTGCAAAGTTTCAGGATTAAGCAACTTAATCGCATGCCCTGGCTGCGGAAAACCTGCTGAACCTGGTCGAATAGGACGATACTGACTTTGCGACAAATAATAAGAGAGCTCACTCATGCCAACTGCTTCGTAGATGTTCAAGCCAAAACGCGCATGCCACTGCGTGAGCACTTCATCGGAAAGATGCTCACCCGCACTCATAAAATGTCGCATGCTGGACAACGACCCTGGTGCCGAGGCGGTTTTCTGCAAAATCTGGCGATAGATGGTCGGCACGCCAATAAAGATTGTCGCCTGATGCTTCTGAATCAAATCCAGCCATTTTTGCGCATCATTTTTGCCTTCATGCACGATTACGGTTTTACCCAGATACAGCGGGTCCATCAAGCCAGTACCTAACACATAGGTCCAGTTAAACTTGCCTGAGTGCATGATGCGGTCCTGCACTTCATCACTGTAATTAAACCAGTATTTAGATGCAGGCTGGCGGCCAAGCAGTGAGCGATGCGCATGCAGCACACCTTTGGGATAACCTGTGGTACCGGAGGTATACACCAGATACGCAGGATCATTCGACTGAGTCTTATATGGCGCATCGCATTGGCCAATCTGCTTCAGGCAAACTTCCAGGCCTCGCACATCAAACTTCTCATGTGGCTTAACCTCTGCCGCCTGCGACAGCAGAATATGTTTCAGATTTGGCGCCGCAGTTAAATGCTCCGCCATGCCTTGCCATGCGGTTGCATCTGTCACCAGCACCGTCGCGCCTGAATCCTTAGCCAAATAAGCCACCTCTTCCGCTGTCAAAAGCGTCGAGGTCGGCACGGATATCGCGCCCATTTTCATGGCACCTAAAAATGCTATGGGGTAATCCAGACTATTTGGCAGCCTGATAAGCACACGATCACCGATTTTAACTCCTAAGTTTCGCAGTAACTGTGAAAACTGGTCGGTTTTTTTCGCCAGTTCTGTGAAAGTGATAGTTGTAGTACCCAACGTATCATCTTCAACGATCATGGCAATGGCATCCTGCTGGGCTGTGCCAAGATGCTTATCCGTACAAGCTACGCCTATATTGAAGTGTTCAGGAATATTCCAGACCCACTCGGGGAATTGTTCAAAAGATTGTGTACTCATGTTTGTTACCTATCAATCCTATGTTGCGTCATTCCCGTGTAGACGGGGATAGAGCCCACTATCAATTCATGCGTTCTGATAGACTAAATTTAGAGCCGGCTTACCTAGATTCCCGCCTGCGCGGGAATGACGAAGTTTTAAAATTACTCACGTTAATCAATGTTTTTAAAATAAAGCGATTACAGTAAAACGCCATATGGCCAGTTTTGACGCACAACTTGCGCAGGCAGCAATTGCAGCACATGCAGCGCAAATTCCATATCACTGTTTTTAAGCGCTCTCAAGGCATGCGCACGCAGCAGCGTTTGCAATGCCTTACCAAACATGGGCGGATCCAGCATCTCACCCTCAAACTTGATTGCGCCGCCCAATAATGCATCCGCCTCAATAGCCGCTTTAAGAATACTGACTTTCTGCGCCACCTCTGTCGGAGAAGGCGTATAGGCTGTCTTACACAAATGGATATGCCCGGGGTGAATCACCTGCTTGCCGGTCAAACCCATCGCCGCCTCTTTACATGCATGCTTATACACCACACGAGATTCATTATCCCCATGCAGATCCAGCCAGCGACGCACATCATGCGGTTCAAGAAACTTCTCCGGCATCGCACTTGCGCCAATCAGTGTTTCCACGCCGCCTATCACTCCCTTACCTGCGATACGTGCCTCGAACATCAGCTGATTCATGTAAAACTGCAGCTCTTCAATCCAGTTTTCCGGCGTAATATGAATACCCATTGCCTTTGAGAAGTCATGAATACCGAACACCACATGTTTCACGGTGTTGTACTGCATCAGTTCCGGTGCGATCTTGAGCGACTTGGGATGCTCG
>Ga0209253_10003080_pt1 | contig 14693 bp, 11 predicted proteins | sample FrelakmetBRP12BR_FD_187145 | JGI IMG/M metagenome (GOLD analysis project Ga0209253, IMG submission 187145) | Freshwater lake sediment microbial communities from the University of Notre Dame, USA, for methane emissions studies - BRP12 BR (SPAdes)... | ecosystem: Environmental > Aquatic >...
ACCCAATTGCTCCAGCAATATTTGGATCGGCGTATTCTTCAACTAAATTTATAACCTTACTGGCCTCTCTTCTATAATATCTATAATTTCTATTCCATATTAAATGAATCTCTCCACCTGTTTTTAGCCTCCTTTTTTCTCCAACTATCACTTTCTCTCCAATCATTTCTCTGATTGCTCTATTAGTAATCCAGTGAAAATATTTATCTTCTAACCGAACTTCAATTTGTCTTGAGAAGAAAACTCTTTCTTTATTCTGCAAAAATATTTTCTCTACCTCGTTCCTTGCTTCAACTTGCGCTCCATCAACAGCTGACGCCGGGCCTTCATCATTAAAATAAAAATCATCGTAATCGTATTGATCCCTCATCATACTATGCCTATATCGATGTCTAAAGCTAGCGCTGATTAGCCGTCAGAAAATGGTGACAGTGTTATTTCTCAAAAGTTCTGAGTTAAAAAGTTACTTCCCATGTTCCCTCAAATTAAAAAACCTCACCTTCTCAGCGTCTCCGTCTGAGCAAAGGTGAGGTTTTTATACAATGTTGATTTCATGTGAGTGCCGGGGAGGCGTGGTGAGTGAACGGGTATAATTATATATAAGAGAAATTGATATGGCAAATCATTTTTGGTCACGAAATAATTCTTGACAAACAAAATTAAGGTTTTCTATAGTTATAGTTCCAAAAAAAAATACAGTTTTGAAGGGAGAAGGAGAACAGGTATGGGAATTATTACAGACAGTATAAAAGCATTACAGGAAAAGGAATCAAAACTGCGTGAGATGGGCGGCGCCAAGGCGGTGGGAAAACAACATGAGCAGAAGAAACTGACGGCACGAGAGAGGCTCACTCTCTTGTTTGATCCAGAGACCTTTAAGGAATTGGACTTGTTTGTAAGCCACCGCTGTGTCAATTTTGATATGCCCAAGACCGAGATTCCCTCTGATGGGGTGATCGTGGGCTATGGGTTGGTTGAGGGGAGGACGGTGTTTGCCTTCTCTCAGGATTTTACCTCACGGGCGGGCACCCTGGGAGAGATGCACTCTAAAAAGATTTGCAAGGTGATGGATCTGGCACTCAAGGCGGGTGCTCCCTTCGTAGGAATCGATGACTCAGGCGGTGCAAGGATTCAGGAGGGGGTAGATGCGTTGTGCGGCTATGGTGAGATATTTTTCAGGAATTCCGCTGCCTCGGGTGTGATTCCCCAGGTTACCGCCATTATGGGACCAACCGCAGGGGGTGCGGTATATTCTCCCGCGATGACTGATTGGATCTTTATGGTGAAAAATACCAGCTATATGTTTATCACTGGCCCGGATGTAATCAGGGCAGTGACGGGGGAGGAGATTACCCAAGAGGAGCTCGGAGGGGCTATCACTCATAATAGCAGAAGCGGGGTTGCCCACTTTGCCTGCGAGAGTGATGAGGATGCCATTGAGTCAATTAAAGAGTTACTGAGCTACCTCCCCTCCAATAATATGGAAGATCCACCCTTGGTTGAGCCGGAGGATGATCCCCTGCGCACCGACCCCGCGCTGGATGAAATTATCCCTGATGACTCTCGTAAGAGTTATGATATGAAAGAGGTGATTTGCTCTATTGTAGACGATGGTCACTTTTTTGAACCCCATGAGCTCTATGCACCCAATCTCATTGTGTGCTTTGCACGACTCAACGGGAGAGTGATTGGCATTATCGCCAATCAGCCTCAATACCTGGCGGGGTGCCTTGATGTAAATGCCTCGGATAAGGCAACCCGTTTTATCCGTTTTTGTGATGCCTTTAATATTCCAATGCTCACCATTTCTGATGTACCTGGGTATCTCCCGGGTAAGGACCAGGAGTGGTCAGGTATTATCAGACATGGTGCGAAGCTACTGTGGTGCTATTCGGAGGCAACGGTCCCCAAGCTTACCCTGATTACCCGTAAGGCCTATGGGGGGGCATATATTGCGATGTGCAGCAGACACCTGGGGGCTGATTTTGTGTTTTCCTGGCCCGCAGCAGAGATTGCGGTAATGGGTGCTGAGGGTGCAGCCAATATTATTCACCGCAGGGAGATCAGTGAGGCAGCTGATCCTAAAGTCAAGAGAGAAGAAAAGATAAAAGAGTACCGTGAGCTTTTTTCCAACCCCTATATTGCTGCCTCACGGGGGTATGTGGATGTAGTAATTCAGCCGCGGGATACCCGACCTGCGCTCATCAGCGCACTGGAGGCAATGGTGAATAAGAGGGAAACCCGTCCTCCCAAGAAACACGGAAATATCCCGGTGTGATCATTTCACTGCAAGGTGAAGTTATTCCCCTGGGGTTATAGGTGGTGTCGAGAGTAGCTGAGGACGTGCCTTCACCGGACAAAGGAAAAAAATGAAGTGGGGAAAAACTTTACTTCTGATAGTGGTACTCGCTCTCTTAGGCGGCTACTTCTATGTGTATGAGCTGAGGCTTGCGACTCAAAGGAAGCAGGCTGAAGAGCTTAAAAAACAGGAAGCATGGCGAAAGAGCCAACTATTCCCCTTTGAGCCCCAGAGCTTTCTGAGGATACGGCTGGTGAAGGATGGCAGGGTGATTGAATATCAGAAAGAGGAAGCGGTGTGGTGGATGAAGGCGCCACAGGTGGTGAGGGGGAGTGCGCGAACGGTGGATGGTATCATTCAAAGCATTATTGACGTGGTAGAAACTGATCCGATAGCGGATAACCCCGATGATCTGGTGCAATTCGGGTTAGACTATCCCGCAATGGAAATCAGTATTCAACTGGAGGGGGAGGAAAAAGAACACACCTTACTTTGTGGCTCTGATAATCCCACCTCAACCACTATCTACGCTCAACTGAAAGGTTCTCCCAGGGTATTTTTGGTGGGTTCTTTAATACGCTGGGAAGTGAGTAAAGAGTTTTATAATCTGGATCACCACACAGGTCCTTTTTTTACCAGCAAGGAGGCGTTATGAGAAAATTCCTGGTAGTGAGCATCTTATTACTATGGACAGTGATTTCCACACCCCTTTACGCAAGCCCTCTCTATGGTGGTTACAACGGGTTGAGTGGTTCCTGGGTCGATCTATTTTTCTTTGGTATCGATGACCAGGCTCACTGGTGGGTAAGAATCCCCGTGGTACTCGAAGGAGGTGCTCTGAGGGTCCAATTTAAATATGAGAGCAGCGGGGCAGTGTCAGCAGAAATTGTAGTAAGAGGACTCACCGAGCAGGGTGACTTTCTCTTTGGTATTGACACCACTAATCTCACCTGGCAAGAGCTTTACGAACTGGCCCTCTCAGGTGGCTCTGATAGCAACGGAAATGCATGGAGTGAGCAGAGTATTTTTAATTTCCTGGGAACGGGATCTGATAGTAGTGAGAATGTCTGGGGATTTATCGGCACGTATATCGAACAAGCGCTTCCGGTGCGAGCGGGAATAGATCTGGCGCCTCCGGTAGCTGAATCTTTTGTAGCATTAGATCACGCCTTGTTACAGCAGGGGCGCAATCCGCTCTGCCTGCTCAATGGGCTACTTAAGAAGGAGGAAAGGATAACCTTTATTCACTTCTTAGCTTCGCTTTCTCTTGATGAAGAACTAGGGAGGGAAGTTGAGACGCTTGCACGCTCCTCTCTCTCTCTGAAATCACTCCTGCGATTTGCAGATGAAGAGGTGTTTACTCAGGAGCGGAGAGAAGCAATTGAGCTTGCCCTGGATAGCCTCTTGAGAGAGTAAATGGCCTTCTCTTTTTTGTTTGTGGGGGGTGAACCTTTTTATAGATTGAGCTCTATAAGGCTCTGCTTTATTTCAGCTCCCGATTTTTGAACGAGTGCCTTCTCTTCTTCTGTTAAGGAAACCTCAAGTACCTGCTCCACACCATCTGCACCCAGTCTTACCGGCACCCCGAAATAGATATCGCGCAGTCCATATTCTCCTTCCAGATACGCACAGCAGGGAAGGATTCTCTTTTTATCTTTAAGTATGGCTTCTGCCATTTGGACCGCCGATGCGGCAGGTGAATAGTAGGCGCTTCCAGTCTTGAGCAGGGCTACGATTTCTCCCCCTGCCTTTCTGGTGCGGTCTACTATGGTATCAATCTTCTTTGGTGGAAGTAGTTGCGGGAGGGGAATGCCACCCACGGTGGCATAGCGGGGAAGAGGTACCATGCTGTCTCCATGACCTCCGAGCACCAAGGCTTGCACGTCTTCTACTGACACCCTGAGCTCCATTGCCACAAACACCCGAAAGCGAGCGGTATCAAGTACCCCTGCCATTCCCATCACCCGGTTTTTGGGAAAATCACTTACCACTTTAGCCAGATAGGTCATGGTGTCGAGGGGATTACTGACCATGATAATGATGCAGTGGGGCGAGTGGGCAACGATCGAGGTGGTGACCGAGGTAATGATCTCCTTATTCTTCTGGAGTAGATCTTCCCTGCTCATCCCTGGCTTGCGGGCAAGGCCTGAGGTGATAATGACCAGATCTGAACCAGCAGTCTCTTCATAGTTGTTGGAACCAGTGATAGTAACATCAAAACCCTCAACCGGTCTTGATTCCATAAGGTCGAGCGCCTTTCCCTGGGGCATCCCTTCAATAATATCTACGAGCACAATATCTCCCAGCTCCTTCTCGGCTGCCCAGTGGGCAGCGGTTGATCCCACATTTCCTGCTCCTACGATGGTGATTTTTTTACGTCTCATACCGTTACTCCTCTCAAATAAAAAATAGTGCAGGTTGTTACATTGTAGTATTCGAGTTAATTAACACCCACTGTAAACCATTGAGGTGGTGGTGAAATCCTAATTTCCAAGCACCAAATTCCAGATAAATTCAAAATCTCAATGTTCAAAATAAATGATCGGTGAATGCTCATTTTGTTGTTTTAAGAGTGGTTGTTTTGAGGGAGAGTTCTCGTAGTTGCAGCTCACTTACCGGAGAAGGCGCATCAGTCATAACACAGGTTGCCTTTTGCGTCTTAGGAAAGGCAATGACATCTCGAATGGATTCAGCTCCCGTGAGGAGCATCATCAATCGATCAAGACCCAGGGCAATTCCTCCATGAGGGGGTGCCCCGTATTCCAGGGCGTCGAGGAGAAAACCAAACTTGGCGCGCGCCTCTGCCTCCTTGATGGAAAGGGCCTCAAACATTGCCTCCTGTACCTCTTTCCGGTTGATGCGAATGCTCCCCCCTCCAATCTCATTTCCATTTAACACGAGATCATAGGCACGTGCCCTCACCTGGGCAGGATCTTTTTTTAAGTGTACCAGGTCTTCTTCTACCGGGGAGGTGAAGGGGTGGTGAAGTGCTTCATAGCGCTTCTCTTCTTCGTTGTACTCGAGCAGGGGAAAATCAGTAACCCACAGCGGGCACCATTGTTGTTGGTCGATCATCCCTTGTCTCACTCCCAGATGGACTCGCAGTTGTCCTAGGGCGGTATAGGCTACCTTGGCTTTCTCATCAGTGATGATGAACACCAGGTCTCCTGCAGTAGCATCCATCGTCCTTTTCAGCTGCTCTATCTCAGCTTCCGTAAAATACTTAACTACCGGTGATTGCACCTCCTCCGGGGTAACTTTGATCCAGACCAACCCCTGTGCGCCGTACACCTTGGAAATTTCGGTCAGTTCATCAAGCTCTTTACGGGAGTATGCTGCACACCCTTTGGCGTTGATGCCCAGGATAATTCCACCTGTGGCAAGGGCGTGGGCAAAGACCTTAAATGGGGAATTGGCAAAGACAGAAGAAAGGTTTTTAAGCTCCATGCCAAAGCGGGTATCTGGTTTATCAAGCCCGAAGCGGGAGAGCGCTTCCTGATAGGGTAATCGAGGAAAGTGAGAGGGAAGGGTTATGCCCTTTGCCTCTTTAAAAATGGTGATCAGCAGACCTTCGATGAGCTCATAGATATCACTTTCATGAATGAAGGAGAGCTCGAGATCGATTTGGGTAAATTCTGGTTGCCGGTCGGCCCGGAGGTCTTCATCACGAAAGCACTTCACAATCTGATAGTAACGGTCATACCCTGCTATCATGAGGAGTTGCTTGAATAATTGAGGTGATTGGGGAAGGGCATAGAATCGGCCCGGATTGACTCGGCTTGGCACCAGGTAATCACGAGCACCTTCAGGAGTACTCTTGGTTAAGAAGGGGGTTTCTACTTCGATGAATCCCTTCTGGGTGAAGTAGGTTCGGGTGGTGTGAACGATCCGGTGGCGAAGCATCAGATGCTGCTGCAGGCTTGGCCTCCTCAGATCGAGATAGCGATACTTTAACCTGATATCTTCAGCAAGCCCGGTGCGGGAGGTAATTTCAAAGGGAGGTGTTTTAGATTCGTTTAAAATAATTAGTTCATGTGCCTGGACTTCAACCTCACCCGTTTTTAAATCGGGATTAATAGTTCCTTCAGGCCGCCTGACCACCTTTCCCCTCACTGCAAGTACATACTCACTGCGTAACCCATGCGCTTTAGTGTGGATACTCGCATCTACTTCGGGATTAAAGGCAACCTGAATAATGCCCTCTCGGTCTCTTAGGTCGATAAAAATTAAGCCGCCATGGTCACGTCGGCTGTGTACCCAACCCATCAGGGTAACTTCGCTACCGATGTGATCTGCCCTTACATCCCCGCAGTAGTGGGTTCTCTTATGGTTTCCCAAAGGTTCTGCCACTATGTCTCCTTTGTATCAAGAGAGGTAAAGTGTTAGATTCTTACGCATGTAAATCTGAGAATTTCATTGACAGGGGTGATTTTTCTGAGCCCAACAATATATTCATTGGCTTTCGTCACGACCCCGTAACTTACGTATTATCAAGAAGACAGGTAGTTTCCTTAAGTCTTCGACAAAGGGGAATTCAATGGGGTCTGGCACTGCACAATTCGCGAGGCACCTGCCGTTCTACAGATGCATAAGAAATGTTGTGTTGTGGCTCAGAAAAATCTCTCCTGTCGCTCATAAAGAGTCTAAAAAAATTTCAAATATGTTTGATTAGGTTTAAGAATACTCGGGGTATTCCTGAAGCTCGAAGTCCCGATTTAAAAGCTGTACCTTTACCATCTCCCCAGCCTTAAAGGTTATTCTCTCTTCTGGCAGGATGATGAGGCCATTAGCACGCACCATCGACATTAAGATGCCTGAGCCCTGTTCACCGGTGGTGGTAACTACATACCTTCCCTCTTCAACGGCGACCAGACAGCGGAGGAAATATGTTCTCCCCTCTTTTTTCTTAAGGGGCTCTTTTAACTCTGCCTCCACCAGGGGGCGAAAGAGTCGCCTGTGGCCACTGGCTTTTAAAAGTGAGGGCCTCACAAACTGTTCGAAAGAGATCATACAGGATACGGGATTTCCCGGGAGCCCAAAGGTAGGCTTACCCTCGATTACCCCAAAGGCGAGTGGTTGACCGGGTCTCATCGCTACCTTCCAGAATTTCATTTCAGCGCCCAGCTCTTTTAAAATATCTTTGACCAGATCATAGTCACCAACCGAGACCCCTCCTGAAGAGATAATCATATCTGCAGACAACGCTGCCTTAAATTTCTCTTTAAGATTTTCAGCTCTATCCCTTGCAATGCCCAGTATGAGTGGGATTGCCCCCGCCTCTTTTACCAGCGAGGCGAGGGAATAGGTGTTGCTACTCACAATCTTTCCCTCGGTGAGGATGCCGTCTACATCGATCAATTCATCACCGGTAGAGATGACTGCGACCGTTGGTCTCTGGTAGACGGAGACAAAGGAGCGTTTAAGCGAGGCGAGCATGCCGACCCCCGCTGCATGGATGATAGTACCTGAAGAGAGTACCAGGGTGCCTTGCTGTACATCTTCACCTGCTTTCCTGATATGTTCTCCTTGAGGGGTTGATTTGAAAATGGTAACCCGATCTCCTTTGGTCTCAGTATCTTCTACCATTACCACGGTATCACACCCCTTGGGCAGCGGGGCACCCGTCATAATTCTTATGGCTTCTCCTTGTTGCAATGCTCTGTGGGAGGTGTAACCTGCAGGCAAATCTTCAACTACTTTAAGGATGGCGGGGGTGGAGGATGAGGCATGTGCGATGTCTCTGTGGATGACTGCATAGCCATCCATCGCTGAGTTGTCCCAGGGAGGGATGTGGTAGGGGGCATAGACCTCCTCTCCTAATACCTTCCCGAGCGCATTGAGAATATCAACCTTCTCTACACCCAGTACCGGGATACTTTTCAGAATGATCTCTGTGGCTTCTTCTACTGATATCATTTGACTCACTAGTGGAGACTATCTTCTCTTCTTCTTGGGAAAGAATTTTTCCCAGTAAATTACTAGAGGAGTTGCTACATAGATGGAGGAAAAGGTGCCAAAAAACACCCCGATGAGTAAGCAAAAGGAGAAATCATGGAGTACCTCACCCCCTAAGAAAAAGAGGGCAATCAAAACGATTACCACCGTACCGGAGGTGATGATCGTTCTGCTTAAGGTTTGATTGATGCTGGTATTGATCACTTCGCGTAAACTCTTTTGGGTCATCTTTTTCATATTCTCACGGATACGGTCACAGACAATGATAGTATCGTTAATATCATAACCGACGATAGTAAGCAGCGCTGCAACGATGATGAGATCGACCGGTTTATTAAGGATGGAAAATACCCCCAAGGTAATCACTACATCATGAACGAGGCAAAAGATTGCTCCCAGACCGAAGCGGAGCTCAAACCGATACCAGATGTAGATAAGCATCCCGATTAAGGAGAAGATGACCGCGAGCATCCCTTTTTGCCGTAAATCTTTTCCTACCTTGGGACCTACCATTTCTACTCGCCGTATTTCAAGGGATTTTGCACCAAATTTTTGCTCAAGCACTGCTCTTATTTTATCTGAGATTCCTTCCAACTCCTCGGAGGTCGTTTTCATGGAGATGAGGTATTCATTGGCATCTTTTTCGCCAAATTCCTGTACACTTATTCCCTCGATAGTAAGGTTATCTACCGCAGCTCTCACCTCGCCGATATCAACCTGGTTAGCAAATTTTACCTGTACTACGGTGCCACCTATAAAATCTAACCCGTAGCGCGGTCCCCCTTTAAGCAGTAATGAGAGGACGCTTAGTGCGAACAAGCTGAGAGAGAAGGTAAGTGCCCATTTGATCTTTCCCACAAAATCGAAGTTGATATTTGGTTTAATCAGTTCCATAATCTTTTCCTTTGATCAGTTTAAAGTTCAGTTAGATACTTAGTTTCTTAACTCTCCACTTAGAGAGCACATAGTCATAGACTACCCTGGTACATACAATGGCAGTGAAGAGACTGGCAGTGAGCCCGATGGTGAGGGTCACCGCAAATCCTTTGATAGGTCCTGTTCCAAACTGAAAAAGAAAGAGAGCGGAGATGATGGTAGTGAGGTTAGAGTCAATGATGGCTGACATTGCCCTTGAATAGCCGGCATCGATGGCAGCCCGTGGGGTTTTCCCTGCCCGGATCTCTTCCCTGATACGCTCAAGGATGAGGACGTTGGCATCTACTGCCATACCGATAGTGAGCACAATACCTGCGATACCGGGGAGGGAAAGGGTCGCCCGGAAGGCAGCCAGCGCCGCTAGGATTATCAAGATATTAAGGAGAAGCGCTGCGTTGGCAAGTACCCCTGAGAGCAGGTAGTATACCGCCATGAATGCCACCACTGCTATACCGCCTACTAGGGTAGAGGTGAGCCCCTCACGTATAGAGTCCTGTCCGAGAGAAGGTCCCACGGTCCTCTGCTCAAGGATTCTTACCGGTGCGGGCAGCGAGCCTGCGCGCAGCACAATTGCTAAATCTCTCGCGGTCTCTGAGGTGAAATTTCCCTCAATAATAGCTCCCCCTCCTCCGATCCGATCCTTAATCACAGGGGCGGAGTACACATTATTGTCCAGGATGATGGCAAGTCTCTTTTTGATATTTTCTCCGGTTATTCTTTCAAAGATTTTTCCCCCTATCGAATCAAACGCGAGGGTAACATAGGGTCTGTTGAATTGATCGAATCTCACACCGGCGGTGGTGAGGTGTTCTCCGGTAAGGAGGGTGCTCTTTTTGAGCAAATAGGGTGTTTTAGTCATTTCACCCGTTTTTTTATCTTCAAGCTTTGAATAGAGAATTTCAGAGTCGAAGGGCATTTCTCCCTTTAGTGCCTTGTTGAGGTCGTTCTCATCGTTGACGATTTTAAATTCTAAGAGGGCGGTTCTACTGATAATATCAATAGCCCTTTTAGGATCTTTTATTCCAGGGAGCTGGATCAGGATGCGGTCTTCACTCTGCTTTTGGATAATAGGCTCGGCAACACCAAACTCATCCACCCGATTGCGGATAGTCTCTAATCCCTTGTCTACTGCGAAGGTTTGGAGATACTGTTTTTCCTTAAGAGAGAGTCCCAGGGTATAGGTAACAACCTTTTCTTTTTCATCAACCGATTGCTTCTCCAGAATAGGAAACTGTTCTTCCAGTAGTTTAGTAAATTTGTCTTTATATTCTTCTGGGTTTAAGATTTCAATCAGGAGGGTATCGTTCTGAACCCTCTCGATACGGTCAAAGGGGATGCGCTCCTTGAGGAGCACGTCCTTGAGTTCACCTATCATCCTATCGATGGTATTGGAGAGTGCCTTTTCTGTTTCAACCTCAAGCAGCAGGTGCATCCCTCCCTGCAGGTCTAACCCTAGAGAGACCTTTTCACTGGGAAAGGTGCTGGTCCACCAGCTGGGCATGGTGAAAACGCTCGGTGCTAAATAGAAGCAGGTGATGACAAGTATCACCACGATGAGAATAAATTTCCACTTTAATGATTTTTCCATGGTACGCTCCCTCTCTACTCGTTTTTCTTTTTAAGTTCACTTACGCCGGTGATCGAACTCCGGGAAACTTTTACCCTCACCTTATCAGCTATCTCCAGAGTAAGGATGGTGTCGGTTAAGCCACTGATCTTCCCGTGGAGCCCGCCGGTGGTTACCACCATATCTCCTGCTTTGAGGTTGTTCAAGAATTCCTGATGGTGCTTGGATTTCTTTTGCTGGGGTCTGATTAAAAGGAAATAAAAGATTACAAATATGAGAATGAAGGGGATGAAGGTGGTGAGCCCTTGCGCACCCGTTCCACCCGGTGTTGCCATCGCGTAAGCTGTATCTACGAACATACCAACTCCTCCTCACCCAGGGATATTCAACACGCACCTCGTGGTTCACTATCGCTGGTGGCTCTTGATGTATAAAATTTCTGATAAAAGTGGGTAAAGGTGCCTTCACTAATAGCTGTTCTCATGGTGTGCATGAGCGTCAGATAGTAGGCAAGATTGTGAAGCGTATTCAGCCGCGATGAGAGGATCTCTTTTGCAGAGAAAAGGTGGTGGAGGTAGGCCCGGGAGTAGTGGGTACAGGTGTAACAGGTACACTGAGGGTCAATCGGTATATCCTCGCTTCGGTGTTGAGCATTTTTAATCACAATCTTCCCAGAACTGGTAAAGAGCATGCCATTTCTCGCATTGCGGGTGGGTAGCACGCAATCAAACAGATCAATGCCTTGTCTCACTGCTTCTACCAAATCTTCCGGTGTCCCCACACCCATGAGGTAGCGGGGTTTTCCCTCCGGAAGGAGGGAGGCAGTGTGTCCTACCATCTCACGCATAAGCTCTGTGCTCTCACCCACGCTTAAGCCTCCTATCGCATACCCATCAAAATTGAGGTCCATAAGCTCTCTCACACTTTTTTCCCTTAACTCTTTATACATCCCGCCTTGAACTATACCAAAAAGGGTTTGATCACTGCTCTTGTTGCTCTTCTGACATCGCTCAGCCCATCGGGTAGTCCGCGTGAGCGAATCGAGCGTATACTCAGGTGAAGAGGGGTAAGGGATGCACTCATCAAGACACATCACCAGATCTGCGCCCAATGCCTCCTGAATCTCCATACAGAGTTCAGGAGAAAGGAAATGCAGAGAGCCATCCAAATGTGATTTAAAGGTGATGCCCTCTTCAGAAACCTTTTGGTTTGCACTGATGCTATAGACCTGATAGCCCCCGCTATCAGTGAGCAAGGGGTAATCCCAGTGCATAAATTTATGGAGGCCACCCAGACTTTCAATCAGTGTATGCCCTGGTCTTAAGTAGAGATGATAGGTGTTACAGAGAATGATCTCTGCACCAAGACCTTTAAGTTCCTCCGGGGTAAGGGCTTTGATCGTAGCCTGAGTACCCACCGGTATAAACGCCGGGGTAGCAATCTCTCCATGGTATGTAGTAATCTTTCCTGCTCGAGCATTGGTGAGGGGATCTTTCTTCAATAGCTTAAAGCTAAACACTAAGCGCCTTCCAGTGTCAGATAATCAACATTGCGTCACCGTAGCTATAAAAACGATAGCCCCTCTCTCTGGCTTCATGGTATGCCTTCATGATAAACTCTTTTCCTGCAAAGGCTGATACCAGCATCAAAAGGGTCGAGCGGGGTAAGTGAAAGTTGGTAATTAAACAGTCAGTTGCTTTAAAATGGTAGCCCGGGTAAATGAATAAATTGGTGTATCCACTACCTGGGGCAATGAATTCGTGACCGCTCGCGGTGTGCTCCAGGGTTCGGGTGGCGGTGGTTCCCACGCTGATTACCCGAGCGTTATTCTTTCTCGCCTCGTTTATGGTGTACGCGGCAGGGGGATGTACCGTATAGTATTCAGAGTGCATGGTGTGTGCCTCAATCTGCTCAACCCTCACCGGTTGGAAGGTACCCCACCCCACATGCAAGGTGAGGGAAACCACCTTAACCCCTTTTGCTTTAAGGTTATCAAGTAGCTCACTGGTAAAGTGGAGACCAGCGGTAGGCGCTGCCACTGCGCCCCGCTCTTGGGCAAAGATGGTTTGATACCGTTCTCGATCACCGGTCTCATGGTGTAAAGAACCATTATTTCGTTTGATATAGGGGGGAAGAGGGGTGATACCGGTCTGATCTAAGACTTCTTCAAAAGTGCCCTCATAGTCGAATCGCACTTTAAAACCTTCTTCCTCCTCTTCTAAAATTTCTGCGGCAAGGGAGTTACCAAAGGATATTTTCGAGTTAGGTTTAGGTTTTTTGCTGCAATTAATCAAGCAGTGCCAGGTTGACTCATCGACCGTTCCATTTTTCTCAGGTTTTAGGAGAAATACCTCGATCCTTCCACCAGTGGTTTTTTTCCCCAGGAGCCGGGCAGGAATAACTTTGGTGTCGTTTAAGACCAGTACATCTCCTGGTGTAACATAGTCAATTATGTTAAAGAACAATCTGTGCTCGATAGTCTCATCTTTGCGGTTGAGTACCATGAGACGGGCGTGATCCCTCTTGTCTAAAGGGTATTGAGCAATCAATCCTGGTGGAAGATCGTAGTCGAATTCTCTTATATTCATTTTTATATTTTTTAACGTTATAAAGTATCTTATATTTAAGAAAACTATACTTTATAGCAAAGCTCTCTTAATTTTGTCAAGGGTTTTAGGTAGTAATGATTTTCACCCGCAACGTTTTAGTACCGGGTAAATTCGTAAATAGTAAATCGTGAATGATAAATGGTAAATCGTGATTCGTAACTCGTGAACCGTGAATCGTAAATGGTGAAGGGTGATTCATGAATCTTTAATAGTAAATGATATAGGATATAGGGTTCAGGGTACAGGGGAAAAACCACAAAATCAGTTTTAAGTTGTCAGCAAAAAAATTTAGACATTTGGATTTTGGTCATTCGGATTTGTTTCGTGCTTGGTGCTTCGGATTTCGGATTTAACGATCTGCATCCTGGATCATGCACCATGCACCATGTATCTTTAACTATGGACTATCGACCATGGACTACGGACTATTTGAATTCCTAAATTCCGCAATCAGCAATCCGCAATTGAAAGATCTCACATCGCTTTTCTCTAATTCCTCAATTCCTCAATTCTATTATACTCCTATCAATTCTTTCCAGGTTTCTTCCTCTAAGAAGCTTCCCTCCACATTACCTTCCATTTCCTTAAAAGAGCCAAAGGGAACAGTGAAGGTCATCACCTCTTCCCCCAGCTGTTTTTTTATAGTGTTTCTTGCAAAGATATCAGTCAATCCGACCACTGCTCTGGGGTTTTTGGCATCAGCCTCCCGGTAAGCAAATATTCCAATCTGGTGACACCCTGCCCCCTTGGGTATGATCACGTTGGTTAAATTGTGAGCCTCATAGTAGAAGAGGACAGTTAAGGCAGAAAGTTGATGGGAATTCACCACACAAGAGATTACTTTAGGCTCTTCATTTTCTTTTACTTCAGAGAGGGGTTTAAAGATAACGTATTTCGTGGGGATGTCTACAATGGGCAACTGTTCGAGAAATTTCTTTACCTGCTCCGGTGATTTCATAAATCTCTCACCCCTTAAGAAATTTTTAGCAAATTCCTTGCCGCCAAACTGTTCTATTTTTTGGGCAATCTTTTTGCCCATTGGTGATTGTTCATTGCCCTGTGAGAGAAAACAGTAGAAATGCTCTAAACCACCGGGGAAATTTAAGTATTGGTTGCCAAATCCCAGACCTACTCCTCCCCCTACACAACCGAAGGTTTCTCGGTCAAAGGCAGCGGTCTTGCCTTTGGCGGCGCTCGCATACATCCACATCACACATCCCCAGGTGTGCGGCTTAAGTTGAAGAGCCTTCTCAGGCTTTTCATCTGACCAGATGAGGGCTACCGGTTCATATTTAAGTTTGAGTGCAGTGGCAATTTTGCTTTTCAT
>Ga0209253_10003081_pt1 | contig 14692 bp, 11 predicted proteins | sample FrelakmetBRP12BR_FD_187145 | JGI IMG/M metagenome (GOLD analysis project Ga0209253, IMG submission 187145) | Freshwater lake sediment microbial communities from the University of Notre Dame, USA, for methane emissions studies - BRP12 BR (SPAdes)... | ecosystem: Environmental > Aquatic >...
GCAACGGCGGTGAAGCAGTAGTGGTAGCCGACGTGCGGATAGCCATCTCCATCCAGGGCCAGCGAGGTCCAGCCGCCCACACCCCTTCCCCCTCCCCCCGGGTCCACCGTCTCGACGTGCCAGCCAGAAGCGTCCTGCCAGGCGTGCTTCAGGTCGCCGTTGCCGGCGTAAGCGATGCGCGGATGGCCGTCGTTGTCGAGGGCCAGGGAGGTGTAGCCGGGCCAGCCCCAGGCGCTGTCGACGGCCTGGGTGTGCCAACCCCCGGCGTCGCGGTAGGCGTATTTCAGGGTGTGTTGGTCTACGTCAAAGTAGCTGACGTGCGGGCTGTCGTCGCCATCCAGGGCCAGGGAAGCATAGATGCCAACCCCAGGCGAGGCGTCGGCGGTCTCATAGTGCCAGATGGCGCCGTCGTGCCAGGCGTAGTAGAGGTGATCCTGGCCGTAGGCGACGTGGGGATGGCCCGCGGCGTCGAGCCGCAGGCTGCGGTCGGTCATGTTGGAAAAGAGCTTGGGACAGTCGGGACAGTCGATGGTCCAGCCGGCGGCCTGGCTTGACCGTTCCTCCCGGGCCTGGAGAAGCACAGGAAGAAACAGTAGACCCAGGAGCAGGCCAAGGAGCAGAGCCCCAGCCCGAACAGACGCTGCCGAGAGCTTGATTGCCATTGTTACTCCTCCTTGACACCCGGTAGCCCGGGAAAACCCGCCAAAGCCAAGCACAAAGCAACATCCCGCCGCACCCAGAGGGTGGGCGGGATGTGGTACGATGGCGGCTATGGGGGAACCCTGCCACCTCGGTAGTCGGCTGTGATCGGTGCCGGCATCGACGCCGGAAGGAACAATCTCATTGTAGCACAAATGGGGCCGGCGGTCAATAGCCTTTTTTTGTTGGCCACACAAGACCCGATAGGTCGGTCTATGGCTAGTGCGAAACAGAAGGGCTGGATTTGCCGCGGACTCGGGCGGGTGTTATAATCGGTCATCCTGAGTAACTGCTCAACCTCCCGCAGGTTGGGGTCACTCCTGCGGCGCTTCACGCCGTACTGAACGACGGGCTTTACTACGGGGTGCCACGCAAAACCTGCGGGGGGTTTTGATCTGCAAAAGGCAAAACATGGCAGCAGACCAGATCGACTATAGCCGCAAGTGGTATGTCTTTGCCGGGGTGGCGATGGGCATTTTCCTGTCGACGATCGACGGGAGCATCGTCAATGTGGCGCTGCCGACGCTGGTGCAGGAGCTGGATGCCAACCTGGCGACGCTAGAATGGGTGGTGCTGGCCTACCTGCTGGCCCTGGGGACGCTGATGCTGAGCATGGGCCGGCTTGGGGACATGATCGGCAAAAAGTCGATCTATGTGGCCGGGTTCATCATCTTTACGCTGGGGTCGGTGCTGTGCGGACTGGCGCCCAACGTCTACTGGCTGATCGGGTTTCGGGTGGTGCAGGCGGTGGGCGGGGCAATGATCATGGCGCTGGGGATGGCGATCGTGACCGAGTCGTTCCCGCCGTCGGAGCGGGGCCGGGCCCTGGGACTGACCGGCAGCATGGTGTCGATCGGCATCGTGCTGGGGCCGACGCTGGGCGGGCTGATCCTCGACGCACTGTCGTGGCACTGGATCTTTTTCGTCAACCTGCCGGTGGGCATCGTCGGGACACTGATGGTGATCCGCTTTGTGCCGGCGCGGAGGCCGGCCGGCCGGCAGCGGTTCGACCTGGTCGGGGCGGTGACCTTTTTTGCCGGCATGTTGGCCATGCTGCTGGCGGTGACGCTCGGCCAGCAGGTGGGGTTTGACGACCGGCGAGTGCTGTTCCTGCTGGCCGGCGGGGTGGCGGCGATGGCGGCTTTTGTGGTGGTAGAGCGGCGGGCCAGCCAGCCGATGCTCGATCTGGAGATGTTCCGCAACAAGCTGTTCAGCATCAACCTGGTGTCGGGGTTCATGACCTTTGTGTCGATGAGTGGTACGGTCTTTCTGATGCCCTTTTTTCTGCAAGACGTTCTGGGCTACGATCCGCAGCAGGTGGGGCTGATGCTGGCCGCCGTGCCGCTGGCGGTCGGCATGGTATCGCCGCTGTCGGGGGCACTGTCGGACCGGGTGGGCACGCGGCCGATCACGGTGGTCGGGCTGGCGGTGGTGATGGTGGGATTTTATTCACTGAGCACGGTTACCGCCGATATGACCGCGCTGGGCTATGTGCTGCGCTCTTTGCCGATAGGCATCGGGTTGGGCATCTTCCAGTCGCCCAACAACAGCGCGGTGATGGGGACGGTACCGCGCGAGCGGCTGGGGGTGGCGTCAGGGCTGCTGTCAATCACGCGCATCGTCGGCCAGACGACGGGGATCGCGGTGCTCAGCGCGCTGTGGGCCGGGCGGGTAGCGGTCTACTACGGCGCGCCGCTGCCGGAAGGGGCGACCAACGCGCCGGCGGCAGCACAGGTAGCCGGACTGCATGACATCTTTCTGGTGATCGTGGGGCTGATCGGCTTTGGTCTGGCATTGAGTGTGTGGGCGCTGATGCAGGAGAAGAGGATTAGGACACAGAGCTAAGCGCACAGATTGACGAAGATATTTGTGTGAATGAGTGAAAAGAGATCCGATGTCTGGGAGACATCGGATCTCTGCTTGTGTCAGGCCTTGTGGATCAGGCGGGCGACGAGCACGGGCGGGATCTCGCGAAAGTTTTCCCAGGAGAAAGGGCGATTGGCGTCGGTGCCCTCGGGAAAGACCGGCTCTTCCAGACCGTCGAGGACAAAACCGGCGGCAAAGCAGGCGCCCAGGATGAGGCTCAGGGGCCGGTCAAAGTAGAGCTGGGGAAGCGGCTGGCCGATCATGCCCAGGCCCTTCGCGGTGGTGGGGCTGATGTAGCGGCTGATCTTGACGGCGTAGGTGGTGACCAGCTCACCGCCGCGGTCTTCCTCCTCGACTACTTTGCGCATGGTGGTGGTGCTGAAGCAGGGGTGCGTGACGGAAAAGACGAACCGTCCGCCCGGCTTGAGCAGCTGGCTCGCCGCCGAGAGGAGGGGGTCGATCTCGGCCATGTCCATGACGGCCATGGTGCAGCCGGCGGCATCAAAGCGGCGCGAGCCGAGGGCGAGGAGCTGTGCCCGGTCGGTGGCGTCGATCTGGTGATATTCGATGCGGCCGGCCAGGTCCGGCCGCTCGGCGGTGCGGGCCCGGGCCAGCTCGAGAAACTGCTCGGAAAAGTCGAAAGCGACGACCTGGGCGCCCAGCTCGGCCATGCGCCGGGAAAAGGCGCCGTTGCCGCAGGCGGCGTCGAGGACAAGCTCGCCGGGCCGGAGGGCCAGCAGCCGTTCGGTGGCGGGGCCGATGAGCAGGCGCTGAAAGTTGTTGCCCTCGCCAAAGCGGGCGTCCCAGAAGCGGGCGTTGGCGTCCCAGATCTGCTGGGTTTCGCGGTTTAGCTGTTTTGGATCATCGTGCTCGGACATGTGGCCTCTCTTGGGAAACAGTCTACCACCAAGGATACAAAGCTGATCGGATTGTACTCGGATTAAGGAGCGGTGTCAAATGGAAAAAGGCCTGGCAGGCTCCGCTCAGGGAGCCCGCCAGGCCTAAAGAAAAAGGACTGTTGTTGTGTAGTAGCGGCGGCACTAGCTGGCCGGACGGCTGGACGCGGCGCAGCACTGCTGTGTGAGACTGGCCTGCGGCACGGGGTCGGGTGTGAGGCGGCGGAGCCGGAAAAGATGCAGCCAGCGCAAGTGGATCCGGCGGGGCGGCTTTCTCCCTGGAAACAAGCCGGCGGGACCGTACGGATCGGTTCCAGCCAATATCAAGCCAAGTGGTATATACCCGTACATCATCTTCCTCCTCAAGCTCTCCGCATTCTCAACTTCTGGCTCTATTATAGCGGCACACCGTTTTGGGATCGTTACGGGGCGCGTTTAGAGATGCGTTACGCACACCAATTGTGCACACAATTGCCGTTTTGGCCGATGGCCGATATCATGGAAAGGGAGAGAGGATGTGGATGGCCAGACTGGCGATCTTTTTGCTTGGTCCGCCTCGCCTGGAACGCGACGGCGTGCCCCTGCAGTTCGATACGCGCAAGATCCTGGCCCTCAGCGCTTATGTGGCGATGGCCGGCCTGGAGGGAGAGGGCGGACCGGTCAGCCGCGAAGGGCTGATGGCGGTGCTGTGGCCCGAGCTGGAGCCCAGGCGAGCCCAGGCGGTGCTGCGCCGCGACCTGTCGCTCCTGAAAAAGGCGCTGGGCGGTGAATGGCTGGTTATAGACCGCCAGGAGATCGGCACCGACCCGGACGCTGACTTCTGGCTGGATGCCGGCCACTTTCGCCGCCTCATACAGGCCGGCGGCGGGCATGGCCACGCCGCGGAGGAGGTCTGCCCGCAGTGCCTGGCCGAGCTGGAGGAGGCGGTGGCGCTCTATCGGGGCGATTTCCTGGAAGGTTCTACGCTGCGCGACAGCGTCGCCTTTGACGATTGGCAGCTCTTCCAGGCCGAGACGCTGCGCCAGGAGCTGGCCGCCGTCCTCGAACGGCTGGTGCGCGGCCACCTGGCCCACGGCAGCCACCAGGCGGCCCTACCCCACGCCCGGCGCCGGCTGGCGCTGGACCCCCTCCACGAGCCAGCCCACCGCCAGCTCATGACTCTACGCTCAGACCGGGCAGCGGTCCGCCGCGCTGCGCCAATACCGGGAATGCGCTCGCATCCTCGACGAGGAGATGGGGCTGGCACCCGACGCCGAGACGACTGCCCTGTACGAGCAGATCCGGGCCGGACTGCCGGTGGCGGGGGGTGTGCTGTGGTCGATGCCAATCCCTGCGGCAGCCGCCGGCCACAACCTGCCGGCCCAGGCCACACCTTTTGTGGGGCGCGAGCAGGAGCTGGAGGAGGTCCGCGCCCGGCTGAAGGATCCGGCCTGCCGGCTGCTCACTTTGCTGGGGCCCGGCGGCGCGGGCAAGACGCGCCTGGCATTGCAGGCCGCCGAGGGAATGGTGCAGGTCGGGAGCTTTAAGCACGGCGTCTTCTTTTGCCCCCTGGCCTCGATCACCTGCTGCCAGGGGGTAGTGCCGGCAGTGGCCGAGGCGCTGAGCTACCAGTTCCGTCCCGAGACTGAGGGCAGGCCACAGGCCGCGCCACGCGGCCAACTGCTCGACTATTTGCGGCGCAAGCAGCTCTTGTTGATCATGGACAACTATGAGCACCTGCTGGTCGAAGAGGCATCGCCGGAAGAGGCCGTCAGCTTGATCGGCGACGTGCTGGCCGCGGCTCCGGGGGTCAAGCTGCTCGTCATGTCGCGGGCCAGCCTCCAGGTGCAGGGCGAGCACCTCTACCCGGTGCAGGGGCTACAGGTGCCTCCCGGCCCGCTGTCCAGGCTGGGGTCGAGGCCTGCCACGCAGATGGGAGACCCTGACCAGGCCGTGCACCTCTATAGCGCCATCGAGCTGTTCAGGCAGGGCGCCCAACAGGTCCGGCCGGGATTCGAGCTGCGGCCTGAGGACCTGGCCCCCGTCGCTCAGATCTGCCGGCTGGTGGAGGGGTTGCCTCTCGGCATCCTGTTGGCGGCGGCCTGGGTGGAGGTTCTGTCGCCGGCCGAGATAGCCGCCGAGATCGAGCGCAGCCTCGACTTCCTGGAGACCGACCGGCGCGACGCGCCGCTCCGCCAGCGCAGCATACGCGCTGTTTTCGACTATTCCTGGCGCCTGCTCGACGGGCGCGAGCGCGAAATCTTTCAGGGGCTGGCCGTCTTTCGTAGGGGGTTCACCCACCAGGCGGCGCTGGCCATCACCGGCGCCTCGCCGCGCGACCTGCTGTAGCTGGTCAACAAGTCGTTTGTGCAGCCCACCACCGCGGGACGCTATGGGCAGCACGAGCTGCTGCGCGCCAGTACGCCCTCGGACGGCTGGACATGGCCCCGCCCGAGCACAAGGCCGAGCTGCACGACCGGCACTGCGCCTATTACAGCGCCGCGCTCGAGCGCTGGGCCGCCGATCTCAAGGGATCACGCCAGCGCGAGGCGATGGACGAGATCGACCTGGAGATCGAGAACGCGCGTCTGGCCTGGCTGTGGGCCGTGGCCACGGGCAGGTGGATCGCCTGGCCCAGGGGATCGGCAGCCTGGCGCTGTACTACACCTGGCGGGTGCGCTTCGAGGAGGGCGAAACGGCCCTGCGCGCGGCGGCCAAACGCCTGGAGGCAATTGCCGGCGCAGAGGCCGGTGCGCGGCGGCTGTGGGCCAAGGCGCTCGCCCTGTGGGGCGATTTCCTGATCGAGCAGGGCCGGCAGGAGCCGGGGACCGAGGCGATCCGCCGGGCCCTGGCGCTGCTCGACGAGCTCGAGGCAGCCGGGCAGGAGGTGCGCGCCGAGCGGGCTGTGGCCCTGTTCAGCCTGGCGCGCATCAAGCGCTACTTCTATCTCGATCCCCGCGACGCCGAAGCTCTCTACCGCCAGGGAATAGCCCTGTTCGAAGAGGTGGGCGACCACTGGAGTGTGGCCCGCGGCCTGGATAACCTGGGCCTGATTATCGAGGACATGGGCCGCTTTCGCGAGGCCCAGGCGCTGTGCGAGCAGAGCCTGGCCATCAGCCGGTCCCTGGGCGACCGGCGCGGCATGGCCGACGCCATGCTCGACCTGGGCGTGATCGCCTGGGTGCAGGGCCACCTCGACGACGCGATGCCCCTGCTCGAGCAGAGCGCCGGCATCCTTCGCAGCCTGGACGATTGGAGCGGGCTGGCGTGGACGGTCAAGTCGCTGGGCGAGCTGCTGGTGCGGCGCGGCCTGTTCGATGACGGCCTGATTGTGCTGGAGAGCGGCATCCAGATCTGCGACGGTATTTGTTTACCGGGTTGCTGGTCCGGTGCGACAGTCGGCAGCAGATGAAAGCGAATAAGCAGATAGAAACGGATGGATTCCAGATGTGTTCCCACTTTCGAATTCCTATCCGACAGGCTACCAAGGGTGAAAATCACTCAGTGATTGGCGCGAATCTATCCGTTTATCTGCTTTTCATCCGTTGCTGTGACACGGTAAACAAATACCTGCGACGAGCTGGGCGACCACTTTGGGGTGGGGGCGCAGCTGCCCTTCGCGGCCGAGGCCCGACTGCACCTGGGCCACTATGCCGAGACGCTCGCCGATATCCGGCAAGTGGCGGCCGTTGTCGCCCAATTTCCCTACCGCTGGACCCGCGCTTTTGCCCAGTTCATACACGGCATGGCGGCGCTGGCCCAGGGCGCGAGCGTCGAAGCGCTGGCCCTGTTCCGGGAATCGGCCGCGGGTTTTGAGGAGATCCGGCACCGTGAGAATCGGGGCTGGGTTTGCGGCCCACTTGGCCTGGCCGCGCACTTGGCCGGCGAGCCGGAGCTGGCCCTGCAAGAGGTCCGGGAAGCGTTACAGACCGGCGTCGACACGGGCGTGTTTATGCCGCTGATCTATGCCCTGCCTGTCGCGGCCCGGCTGCTGGCCGACCGCGGGGAGGTGGAGCGCGCAGTCGAGGCGTATGCCTGTGCTGGTCGGTCCGGGTTTGTGGCCAACTCGCGCTGGTTTCAGGACCTGGTGGGCGCCCACCTCGAAGCCGCCGCGACGCGGCTGCCGGAGGCGCAGGAACGGGGCCAGGCCCAGACCTGGGAGGAGATGGCCAGGCAACTGCTAGCCGAATTGTGAGGTCTAGGCCCGCTCGGCCAGCCAAAGGCGGATCTGACCTGGGGTGAATGGCTCGCTCAGCAGTCGGCGAAAGTTGGCGACGGCAGCGGGGCCGGCCAGGAGCGGAGCCAGCAGGTCCTTACCCATGGCATAGTTAAAGATGTAGGAGCGGAAGAGCGGGTTCTGTATGAATTTCATAGCGTGCGCTGCCTCTGTGGGTGTGCGCAGGCCCCATCGCTCCACGTAGCGCTGTACTTCGTCGTATGGACGGCCATCGCGGTGGAGGAGTAGCGCGGCGTTGCCGTCGATGCTGCGCAGCGCTTCGCTTGCCAGTCGGATCTGCATCTCTAGTCCGACATCGATCTCAGGCAGGCCGGCGACCCGGTACAGCTCGTCGCGCAGGAAGGCAGCCCGGTCGGCCCTGTCCCAGATCACGTCGAGGGCGCTGTCGGCAATCCCCTCCGACAGGACGCACTCGGGGGCCAACAGCAGTTGGATGCACTGCTCGGCCCGGCCCTGAGCCCGGTACAACACCGCCTCCTTGATCGCATGCTCGGTGTGGTGGCCGGCGTAGCCCTCGTGAGCCAGGAGCGGCACCGCCGAGCTGGCGCGTACCGGCAGGTCGGTGTTGATCTCGATCCGCGACTGATAGTTGCCCAGGTACCAGTTATAGGCCCCCCAGGGCTGATCCTTGACCAGCTGCAGCGACAGCTCCTCGCCATCAGGCAGGTCAAACAGGGATCGAGTCCGCTGGCGGGTCTCCTGCCGGGCCAGCTCAAAGATGGGCAGGATCCGGTCAGGGGCCACCTCCAGCCGCTTGCGCCAGGCGACCAGCCGGTCGACGAGGCGATTGGCTCCGCCAATCGCGTCGCCCGGGAGCAGGCGGTCCAGCTCCGCGTGGGCGGCGGCAAAGACGGCCTCGTCGGTCATTTCCGGGGTGATGTCAAAGTACAGCTCGACCTCTTCGACAAAGCCGAGCTGCGGACCTGACAGGTTGCGGACCACGGCGGCCATGGCCCGGGCCTGGCGCCACATAAAGTCGTGGCGCTGGGGGCCATAGTCGCCGGCCTCGACGGCGGCCATAAGCTGTCGGGCGTCGTCGGCCAGGGCGTCCAGGGGGCGGGGCTCGCCGGCCTGGGCCTGGGCCTTGAGCTCTGGAGGCCCAAAATAGGCGTCCACGAACCCCTCGAAATGGCGCTCCAGGTTCAGCGCCAAGAGCAGGTAGGCTCGTCCGATCTCGTCCATTCTCCTCCTTGAGTTACTCCGGTATCTAGTATAGCACACCACAGGAACGGGTGCCCAGACTGGCGCCAATAACCGGCCAACAGCTTCGGGTTTGAGATCCCCCCTGCCACCCTTTGGACCGTTCCCTGGCGAGGATCCGCGTTGCTGAACAGCGGTCTCCCCCAGGGTAACGGGTCCAATTCGCGGCTACTCCTGAGGAAATTATAGCACACGGTGGGACGAACGACAAGAAAGCAAGGTCACGCCCAGCCCGGCCAGGGCCAGTGTGGCCAGGCCGCCGACGAACCAGACCCATTCCAGGCGGAAAATGGGGGTTGTGGCCTGCTGGGGGGTGAGGTCGAGCCGGGCCTGGCTGAGGTCGATGCTGCCCAGGACGGACTCGATCTGCTGGCGCGAATAGGCCGCCGTTTTCTTAAAGATCAGGACGCGGGGATGATCGTAGACGCTGAACGCCTCTTCGGCCGGGGGGAGGGGCAGCTGCCACTGGGGCTGGGCGGTGTAGGCGGCCGGCTGCAGGGGATAGGGGATCTCCTGGTCGGGGAAGCGGAAGGGGCCGATGGCCGGGTAGGAGGTATAGTCGGCGACGAGCTCAAAACCGAGATCGCCGGCAAAGAGGGCTCGGTAGTAGGCCGTGGTCAGCGGGTAGCGCTCGGGCAGGCGGGAGATGGAGGCGTACAGACGGTTGCTGGACAGAAAGATATAGTCGGCGCGGTCCAGCCAGCTATATAGCTGCGCCCGCTTTTCGTGGGTGTCGGCGTCATAGTTGGCCATCTCAAATCCGGTATACAGGCCGTTGAACGGGTTGTGGCCGTCTACAGGCAGGGGCAGGCCCCAGTCCCAGTGCTCGTTGGCCAGGATCGAGCCGGCGGGGACGTGGCCATAGACCCAGCGCGAGGCGGCGACGCGGGTGGCGGGGCGGAGATAGATGCCAAACATAGCCGCGGCCCACAGAGCCGCGCCGGCGACGACGGCGATGGTCAGGGCCACGCCCAGGCGGCGGGTACGCAGCGAAGTGGCCCGCCACAGGCGGCTGAGCCCATAGGCAGCCAGGATGGCGAGCAGGGGGTAGAGGGGCAGGAAGTAGCGCATGGTTTTGACCCAGCGGGTGGACAGGTACAGGAAAAGAAGGGTCAATCCCAGCCACAGCACGAAATGCTGGCGACGGCCGCGGGCCAGGTTGATGCCGGCAACGGCCCAGCCGGCCCAGGCGGCCAGGCCCAGCGGCAGGCCCATGCCCCACACCACAATGTTGAGCCAAGGAAACCAGATCGGGGCGCGGTTGGTCCACTGCTGGCCGGGCGGGGCGTCGAGGCTGCCGCTCTGCTCGGCCTGGATCTGGCCCATCCGCTCCCACCAGGGCTGGTAGGGCTTGAGCCCAAAAAAGCCGGGCCCCTCGAAGGCGTAGGGCTGGGCGACGCGAAAGGCAAGGAGGGACATGAGGGCGGCCAAGCCGAGGGCCGCGGAGAGCAGGGCTAGGCGGCGGAGCAGTGCTTGGGAGGAGGGAGTGCCGAGGGCACGCCAGGCCCAGGCAGCGCCGGCCAGCGCCACGAACAGGGCGGCCAGGGCGGCGCTGAGCTTGCAGGCGGTGGCCAGGCCCACGGCCAGGCCGGCCAGCGCCAGGAGGGTCCAGGGCGGGCCGCCGGCGGCATCCGCCTGGGCGACGCGGACGGAATAGTAGACGGTCAGGACGGTGAAAAAGCTGGCCAGGCTGTCGACGGTGTAAAAGTGGGCCTGCTGGATGGCAAAGGCGGTGAGGGCGGCAAACAGGGCGGCCAGCAGGCCGGCCTTGTCCCCATACAGGCGGCGGCCGATCAGGTAGACGAGCCATACGGAGCCGAGGTCGGCCAGGGCCGACAGGGCGCGGCCGACGACCGAGCTGAGGCTGGTGGTAAACAGCCCCGGCCAGCAGGGCATGGCATCAGGGGCAATCAGGCTGGCGACGGCAGCCATGATACGGTTTGGGGATTCGCCGCAGCCGTGGTCGAGACCTTCGGCGGCGAGGCGTACCAGAAAGAGGGGCAGGGTGCCGTAGCTGTAGGACTGGCCCTTGTTGAAGGAGTTGAGGGGTGAGCGCAGGGCGTCAAAGTAGAGGGAAGGATCGGCCGGCCAATGGATAGAGGCAGTGATCATGCGCATGTGGCCCTCGTCGGGGTGGATCCACTGGCCTTCGTCCCAGTTGAGGCCGGTGAAGCGCAGGACGGCGGCGAGAAGCAGGATGGCGACGAGGAGGGGGATGCGGGTATGGCTGGGGATGGTGGGTTCGGTGGTCATGGTGCTTCGAACTCGACGTCGATCGGCTCCCTGGCGACGCGGTGCAGGGTGCGGCGGATGACGGGCAGCAGGCGGTGCTCGAGCCAGTCGGCGGCGGTCTGGTTGCGGACGGCGATAGTCCAGCGGCTGCCATCGACGCGGATCACCTCGGTGCCTTTGAGCCAGGCGTTGAAGGTGGAGGGATCCATCTGGGTGCGGAGGTCGGCAAGGACACTGCCCCACACCTCCCCGGCCTTGACGACGGCGTCCGCAGGCGCAAGCGCATCCGGATCTGCCTCTTCCTCTGCCGCCTCTTCGCAGTCGCCCTCTTCCGCGATTCCGGGCAGCAGGATCGGCCAGCGCGAGGGGGACAGGTGACCGAAGCGGGTGTAGAGGACCTCAAAGTGTGGGGAGAGGTGAGGAGGGAGCTCGGCGCGGCCGGTGGTGCGGGCGGCGAGGGAGGCCTCGGCCAGGAGGCGCCAGTCGGACACCGGCAGGCGGACGAGCTGCTCCAGGTCGGGCGGCGGGGTGTAGGCGGACAGGAGCATGGAAGCAAGGAAACCGGGCTTGTTCTCGATCCGGTTGGAGGACAGGGCTTCCAAGGCCCAGGCCAGGATGGCCGTCGGCGGTGGGTTGAGGGCCACAATGCGGCTGCGAACCGGCTCCTGGATTTGCACGACAGTCAGTATATCAGATAAAGAGCCGGCAGCGGCAGCAAGGGACCAATTTTCGCGGCCGACTGGAATAAGTACTTGGTGCTGATGCGTGTTTATTGATCCAGGAGTAATAAAAAGTGCTTTTGTATTGTGCAGATTCTGGCCGTTGGCCTGGTCGTATATGGCTGCAGGATCTGGCTCTTGGGCAGATCGGCTGGCGGCAGATTCTGGCCGTTGGTCGGGGATGGGTGCAGATTCTGTCTTTTGATAGGGAGGGCTGGCGGCAGATTCTGGCTGTTGGTTCGGAGAGCTACCTGCAAAATCTGGCTGTTGGCCGACCGGTGCGATGGCCAGAGCCGGTAGATCGGCGTGGCGCTGCCGGTCGTCGGGGGTGAGGGGGTCGATCATTTCGACGCGAAAGCGCATCTCCACGCGGCCGGCGGCCGGGCGATGGGTTGCCAGGTGAGTCAGGAAGGTGGCAGCAGGCGGTTCGGCCAGGCAGGTCTTGACGGTGCTGAGCGAGACGCCCAGGGCGGCGGCCAGCTCGGCCAGGCCGGCGACTTTGGCTATGTCCCGCAGCTCCAGGTCCTGCGTGTTGAGGTAGCAGCGGGCGCGGAGGTAGAGAATGAGCCAGGCACGAGTGGCGCCGAGGAGGGGCAGCCAGCGGAGGCGAAAGTATTGGGTGGCGATCTGGACCTTGTCGGGGCGGACGATGCGGGTGTACAATGCATCGCAGGCCCGGGTGAGAGCTTGGATATTGGATGCTGTCCCCTCCCCAGGAGGGGCCGGATCTGCGTGATGTTGGCTGCTATCCTCTCCCTGGGAAGAGGGAGATCTGCGTGATGTGGGATTGGCGGCGGCGGATTCAATGATCTGCTGGACGGTCAGGGAGCAGCAGAAGTCGCTACCACGAGTCATAGGTTGGTCCAGGCGGGTGAGGAGGTCTGTGGGTTGGAGGTCCAGCAGGTTCTGGGCGATTTCGAGGGCGCGGGCGAGGGGGTCGGCCGACGGGCAGCCGGTGGCCATCTCGGCGGCGAGGGAGGCCAGGGCTGCCTGGTGGGCGGGGGTAAGCGGCTCGTCGAGGCGCACGTCATAGTGGGTCCAGTCGCGGCGCTTGGCGCCTTGTGAGGTGCGGGTGTAGCGCGGCTGGCGACCGGTGACGAACCGGTCGACGAGGGGCAGGTCGAGATAGTTGTCGGCGGTGCGGACCGCGACGCCGCTTTCCCGGGCCAAGGTGTCGCGGCTGACGACGCACCAGTCGCGCTGGCCATTCCAGAAGCAGCGCTGGCGCAGGGCGACGACGAGCCAGGCCGGACCAGGCTTGAGGAGCGGCACCCAGTAACGCCGGAAATAGTCGGTGACGGCAAAGATCCGCTCCGGCTGGACGATCTGGGTGTAGCTGGTGCTATAGTAGCCCCGAATCTCCAGGTATTCCAGGGCCCGGCGATTCTCGGTAGACATGACCCTGTCCCATAGGCGGCGAATAGCCGGCCGGTGGTCCACACCGCGTGCCGCCCCACTCAGACTGGTCTCAATTCTACCACGGCTTTGAGATGGTGTCAAATTTTGGGAATCCATTTCAGGACCCCCCTCCCGAAACCATATCCAGGTATCTTGCATTTAGTGTTTTCAAATCCTAGGAAACAGCATCTGTAGTATCCCCAAGGTTGGGACATGGAGTGTTATTTCAAACTAGAATCGGTTCTGACCCCCACCGTTAAAAGTTTGCATATTCTGGGCCCCCATGATAGAATGGAGGTTAGCTATTAGCCGGCAGCCATCATAGGCGCCGGCTTGCACGGAGGTCGTATGGCAACCACGGCGGCCAATGACGTGGATATGAATGTCGATCTGTCGGTGTTGGGGGTGCAGGAGCCGCCCTTTTCCCTGTCGCCCGACCCACGCTACTTTTACCTCAGCTCGCAGCACCGCACCACCCTGTCCAAGACCAATTACACGGTCGCCCAGCAGCAGGGACTGGCGGTGATCTTTGGCGACATTGGCACGGGCAAGACGACGATCGCCCGCCGGCTGTTCCAACAGTACGACGACCGGCCCGACTACAGCGTGGCCTATATCCCGACCCCCCACTACCGCTCGGCCTTTCAGTTTCTGAAGGCGATCTGCGCCGAGTTTGGGCTGCCGCCCAAGGCCAGCCGCCCGGCGCAGATGGGCACGTTTCAGACCTTTCTGGTCGATGCGCTGGAGCGGAACCAGAATGTGGTGTTGATCGTCGACGAAGCACAGCTGCTGGTCGGCACGCAGTTCGAGCTGATCCGCCAATTGCTGAACTTTGAGCTGAACGACCGCAAGCTGCTGCAGATCGTGATCCTGGGTCAGAACCAGCTGCGCTACAAGCTGGATCAGAAGCCGGAGCTCGAGTCGCGGGCGGCGGCGCTGTCGACGCTTGACCCGCTCGATTTCCCCGACACGCGGAGTATGGTCGAGTTTCGGCTGATGGTGGCCGGGCGGCGCGAGCCGCTGTTCACTGACCGGGGGATGGGCGCCGTGTTCGACTATAGCCGGGGCGTGCCCCGCCGGGTGTGCCGGCTGGGGCTGCACGTGCTGCCGGCCGCGGTGCAGGCCGGGGTGCAGATGATCGACGAAGACCTGGTGATGCGGGTGGCCGAGGGGCTGCGATGAGCGCCGACGAGATCAAGGGCGAATATCCGTTTGCCGAGCTGGCCAAGCGCCAGCACCGCCAGCCGCGCGGCCGGGGACGGCCGCTGAAGGGGGTGCGCCGCGAGCCGACGACGGTGTACCTGACCGAGGCGGAACGGGAGCGTGCGGCGAATGCCGCCGTCCTGGTGCAGCGTGGCTTGCCGGGGCAGGCTCTCTCCGTCGAGGCCAATCGCGCGCGGATGGCCCTCTTCTTCAACGGCGATTCAGCCGCGGCGCTCAAGATCCTGCAGGATGGGCTCGCGAAG
>Ga0209253_10003082_pt1 | contig 14692 bp, 12 predicted proteins | sample FrelakmetBRP12BR_FD_187145 | JGI IMG/M metagenome (GOLD analysis project Ga0209253, IMG submission 187145) | Freshwater lake sediment microbial communities from the University of Notre Dame, USA, for methane emissions studies - BRP12 BR (SPAdes)... | ecosystem: Environmental > Aquatic >...
TCAAGAATTGGAATGGATGATCACCCATAGCCAATTCACTCATTGTTTTTTCGCTTCCAATCACGCCTCCAACTATCTCCCTCTTCGAATTCGATTGCCAGAGCAAAAGGAGGAAGCGCTTCAACGAATTCGGGAAGTCCTCCGAAGGAGAGACCCGGATTTACTCCGGCCGGAATATTTGAGGGCCCTGTAGAGGACAGAAATTCCAAATCCCAAGCACCAAATCCCAAATAAGCACCAATGTCTAAACCAGATGGAAAAATTAGAGGGTTTTAGAGCTTTGGTGATTGAATTTTGGAATTTAAATGTTACACTCAGTTGTGGACAGCAGACATAAGCACGGTCACGTTATTAATTAAGGGGCCTGGATGAGAGACATTGTGGATGTGGATATTCGAGTCAGGTATGCTGAAACGGACCAGATGGGCGTGGCTTATTACGCCAATTACCTTGTTTGGTTTGAAGTGGGGCGGTCTGAATTCTGTCGAAAAAAGGGATTCCGTTATGTTGATTTGGAGGCCTTTGGATATAAACTCGTTGTCAGCGATGTTTCTTGCAGGTATAGGAATTCTGCCCGATATGATGAAATCGTTATTGTGCGAACTTGGTTGAAGGGAGTCAACAAAAGGATGATCACCTTTGGATATCAGATCCTCCATAAGGATCAGGAAGGGGTGATTGCCGAAGGTGAGACCCGACATATCTGTGTCGATTCAAAGGGTAAAACAAAAAGCCTACCGGAGAAATTTTTAGTTTGCCTCACCGGATAGTCTTCTTATTCCTTAATCTTCAAAATCCACCATATGGTAAGCCATCCGTGTCAGTCTTTTCTTGGATTTGAGTTTTTCAGCAACTTGTTAGTGGAGGGTATTTTAATCAATCCATCAACATTAAGATTGCTGAAACAGAATCGTTCCACTTTTTCTTCAACGACCAGATGTGGGTGAAAGTAATCAATCATACGCTCAACGGTTTTCTGATCATAATACTGCCATAGGTAAACAACCTGTTGAAAGTTTTCTGAAAAAAATGGTTCTATCCCACAGAAAAACGAGTCTCTAAAAACCAGGGCCCGAAGATTGGCATCTTTACATCCTTTCATGAAAGGTTCCATTTCATTCATCTTGGGGAAGTTTTCTACCTCCAAGGTTAGCTCCATAGGTTGGGCACAAAAATGCGTCTCTTTCAAGAGAGGATGCATTTCCTTTATTGTTTCATGCAGACCTAACATTTTTGCAAGATCACCCGCAGGACGTTCGATGATAGTATGTTGGAAATAGAAATCAATTTTAAACTGTTCCTTTGGAAACCATTGAGAGAGCTTATACATAATCTCTCTGTATCCAACAAATGCTCCGTAATCATTCCAGTGTGTATCCGTTTTTTGGTAAAGTTGTCCTTTTGATTTGGCATTCAAGAGTCCAGGCCTCAAGTCCAGTATTTCAACATCACGCTCCTTTTTTAGATATTCCATCAACTGTTCGATGCGTGTAGTGCCTTTGGCCTTTTGAAAATAATCTGGTAAATACTCCGGGTAAATGGTCTGCTTATTCGGCACAAATAAAAATAGATAGTGAATACCCTGTTTGGCCAACCAGTCCCGTTTGCGTACAAGGTCCTCTTTCCAGGAAATGAGCTGCTGTTCGGTCAAAGGAACAAGCCCGCGGAAATCGTCCAGTAAAAGATTGGACGCATAAAAATACCAACCGCCTTTGCCGGCGATAACGTGAGGGATGCCGGGCTGTCCAAATTTTTTTCTCATTTCCCTATGATACCGGTTGATCAGTATTTCCCTGAAGCCAAAATGGTCGTTATAATAGGCTTCAAATTTTTCTGGAAATTGCAACAAAGTCTTCAAATCTCTCGGAGCTTCAGGAAAAGACGCCAGCACTCTTTTTTCTGTGTCTGACCATTCCTTGTTAGAAAATAAAATACACATTAGAGGCGGAGCGCTTATGATGGTGAGAAATAATACGATGAGGGTTATCTCGGAAATCGTCTGAATTAAAGTCCTACTCATGAAAACACCTAAAACCTGAAATATATGAATGGCTGATAAGCGCTTGCGGCCAGACTGATAATCGAGGCGTAAACAATAATTGATAACAACACAAAACCAACAAAATTGAAGACGACATTTAAAGGTGCTTTCAACTGGACGGACGCTGTTTCAAGAAGGGATTCCTCCATCCGTCTGATCAAGGGGTAAAGGGGAGTTGATAATATGATACCCATACCTATTTCCAACTTCAGTTTGTCATTCAGAAACATCGCAATACTATATTTCACACCGGCCCCATAAGCAAACCCTGACATAGCCGAGAGGTAGGATATGGTGTGGGTCATGGACTCGGTTCGAAAAATGACCCAACCAACGATTACAATCAATAAAGTATATATATACCTGACCGGTTGCGGTAACGCGTTGATCCCGCGTCCCAGAAATGTCCGCTCGGTCGCCAAAAAAAGACCATGGAACAGCCCCCAGATTACAAAATTCCAACTTGCCCCATGCCATAGACCGCACAGAAGAAATACAATAACTAAATTGATATATGTTCTTATGGGGTTCCGGTGGTTTCCCCCCAACGGGATATAGAGATAGTCCCTGAACCAGGTGGACAATGAAATGTGCCATCTCCTCCAGAATTCCCGTATCGATCGGGATATATAAGGATAATTGAAATTCTCCAGATAATGGAACCCTAACATTCGGGCAAGACCTATGGCCATATCCGAGTACCCTGAGAAGTCAAAGTATATCTGCAGCGTGTAACAAACTGCACCGAGCCATGCCAATCCAGTCGTGAGCTCCCCTGTAGGGAGGGAGAAAACCTGATCTGCAACCCTGGCCACAGGGTTGGCTATGAGCATTTTTTTACCTAGTCCGAATAGGAATTGCTTCACACCTTCTGCAAAATTCTCCCTTAATGTGGTCCTGCTCACGATTTCTTTTGCAATATGAGCATAGCGGACAATAGGACCGGCCATAAGCTGGGGAAAGAGCGATATGTAGGCACCGAGGTTTATGATATTCCTCTGCGCTATGATCTTTTGGTTGTAAACATCAATGACATACGATAATGCCTGAAATGTGAAAAAAGATATCCCAATGGGAAGGTGAATACTAGCCAGATATAATTGTCCGATGCCGAATACTGCAAGAATTGAGTTCAGGTTGGTGACAAAAAAATTGGAATACTTGAAAAATGCTAACATACAGAGATTCAAAACAATAGCGATGGTGAGATAAATGCTGGACCTATTCGACCCCCTATGATTATCTATCAACAGTCCGCACGAATAATTGATGAAAATGGAGATAAGCAATATGAGAAGATAAAGCCCCTCTCCCCAGGCATAAAATATGAGACTTACAAATAGTAAAAATAAGTTTCTATGTTTTTTGCCGGTGAGAAAATAGAGCGCCAGAGCGAGTGGTAAGAACAAAAACAGAAAAGTGATGGAACTAAAAACCATGGGACACGTTACCCTAAAGCGGTGTAGGTCGTCAGTCTTTCTGGATTGTATTTATATGCAAGTTTGGTTTATCGGTTTGAGTCTAAATGACAAACTTCATATTTTGGCTCGAGAGTTTAGCAACCCGTCCTATTATTTATTTGTGGACTGCGCCGAGCACCCCCTGATCACAATCTTATTTTTAAACCTTTCTCTTGTTAAAATAGATTGTGATAAAATTTGAGGATGCTGAACTTCAAAATAAAGTTAAAAAAAGAATAGCAAAAATATGGTAAAAAATCGACACTCCTATTGTGGTCGTTCAAGGGTGGCCGATTGGCCGTGACCAATTGTATTCAAAATCACTGTCAAGTAATTTGAATATAAAAGAAGAGAATTTCGATGTCAAGGAAAACGACATACGGGATTAAACTGAGGAAGTATGGGGTCATCGGTCATCGGCACTTTTGAAATTACCTACGGCACTATTTTAGTTTTGCTCCGAATCTGTCAATTATTTCGAAAAGTTCTTGTTCCAACTTGTTCCAGCTGTTGAAAATTGGGTAACAATAGGATAATGTTTCAGAAATGGATTCTCAAAAGATTTTAGTTTTGAGGCTGAGTGCAGTGGGAGATGTCATCCGTACCCTGCCTGCCGTCAAGGCCTTAAAAGAGCACACCCCTTCCTCCACCATCACCTGGATCGTTGAAGAAGCTTCTCAAGCCTTCCTGAAAAGTCAAACCGAGGTCGATGAGGTGATCTTATTTCCAAGAAAAAGGTGGATGAAAGGAATAAAGTCGTCAAAGGAAATATGGAGAACGATCAGGGAGATGTGGAGATTCATGATTGATCTTCGGAAACGGAGGTTTGATGTGGTTCTCGATTTTCACGGAATTCTTAAAAGCGGCCTCCTCTCTTTTCTTTCAGGCTCTCCTAAAAGAATTGGATACAATCGAAGGGCAACCAAGGAAGGGAATTTTTTATTTTCGAATGTAAAAGTAAGACTTCCAAAAGGAAGGATCAGTCGCTTTCGAAGAAATCTTATCCTTCTCCAGGGAATAGGATTGGAGATAAAAGAATTTAAATATAGCCTTCATATCCCTCCAGAAGATCAGCAGTATGTGGAATCATTTTTTAAGAACGTGCCGGACACCCTAAAAAGGCCATTGATAGCCGTCCATCCGGGAACGAGCCCCAAAGCCATTTTCAAGCGATGGATGCCCGATCAATATGCCCAATTGGCGGATCGATTGATCCGGGAACTCAACGCCAGCGTTCTTTTCACCTGGGGGGTTGAGGAACTCGAATGGGTAGAAAGTATTCAAAAAGAGATGAAGGAGCCCTCTCTTCTTGGGCCTAAAACCGAGTCTTTGACACAACTGGGGGAAGTCTATCGGCATTGCGACCTTTATGTGGGGGGAGATACTGGACCCATGCACATTGCCTCACTCATGGGGTTACCTGCCGTCGTCATTTATGGACCGACAGACCCCATTGAGAACGAACCTTTTGGGAATCATATCAAGGTCAGAAAAGAGGTGGGATGCAATCCGTGCCATGATTATTTCTGTAAAGAACTTGTCTGTATAAAAACCATCTCAGCCGATGAGGTTTTTAAAGCAACAAAAGAGATTTTGTGTCTAACTCCTTGAAAACATATTCATATTGACTTAAATGGTTTAATTTTATAATATTTAATATTAAACAAAGAAGGGATGCCTTGAAAAGCGATTTTAGCCAAGTCAATCGTATATTGGTGAGAGGCGTAAATTGGGTGGGGGATACGATTCTTAGTTACCCGATGGTGCAACAATTGAAAATCCTCTTTCCCAAATCCCATTTGACTATCCTCATTCCAAGCTATTTGGTCGATTTATGGAAAACATTTCCTCATGTTGATGAGATCATCCCTTTTCAGAAGAAGAGAGGGATTGGATCTATTTGGGAAGATTTGAACCTCAGCCAATCTTTGAAAGAGAGACATTTTGATCTGGCGGTCATCCTCCCGCGCTCCTTTCGCTCCGCTTTCCATATCTACCTCGCTCGAATTCCAATCCGAATAGGTTATCGAGATGAAGGGCGTTCCCTTTTTCTTACCCATAAAATCCATCGAACCAAAGAGATTCTTCATGTCCACAGAGTCCGTTATTACCAGAAACTGCTTGAGCCGTTAGGGAAAATAGAAAATCTTCCATCTCCTCAGATCACTCTTAGAGAGGAAAATCGAAGATGGGCGAGTCAAGTGTTGATGGATTTAGGATTTCTGGAGGGGAAACCCCTGATCGGTATGAATCCTGGTGCTACTTATGGGTTGGCTAAATGTTGGTATCCCGATCGATTCGGAGAGCTGGGAAAGAGGCTTTCGGAGAAATGGCAAGCGAGCATTCTTTTATTTGGGAAAGAGGAGGAACGACCCATCGTCCATGAGATTCAAAAACATTTGGGAGCAAAGGGAATCAATTTGACTGGGAAGACCAGTTTGCTCCAGCTCGCGGCCCTTCTGGAACGATGTGCTCTCCTTGTGACGAATGATACCGGAACGATGCATGTCGCTGCGGCGGTCGGCATCCCTGTGGTAGCACTTTTTGGATCAACGCCCCCCCACATCACAGGGCCATGGGGAGATGGCCATGTGGTCGTGAAAAAGGATGTCGATTGTAGTCCTTGTTGGAGGAGAGTTTGTCCGACCGATCATCGATGTATGGAGCTCATCACGGTGGATGACGTTGAAGAAGTGGTCAATAGAAAATTGGGTCATAAGAAAAAATGATGGAGAAGATTCCAGTTTCTGTATATGTCCTCACCACCAACAATCGCAGAACGATTGAACGGTGTCTGAAAAGTCTTTCCTGGGCGAAAGAGTTGTTGGTCGTCGACTCCTTCAGTCAGGATGGGACTTACGAAATCTGTAAACAGTATACCGATCAGGTTTACCAGAGAAAGTGGACAGGACATCGCGATCAGTACCAATATGCCGCTGATCTCACCGCCCAGGATTGGATCATGTTTGTAGATGCGGATGAAGAGATCCCTCCCGAATTGGCCGGAGAGATTCGAATAGAATTGGATGGAAGGGGAAAAGAGTTCGACGGATATTTTGTCTATCGGCGGACCTATTATTTGGGGAGATGGATTCGATATGGAGGATGGTATCCGGATGGTGAGATTCGCCTTTATCGAAAAGATAAGGGGAGATGGGAGGGTGGGCTTCATGCCAAGTTGGTGGTGGACGGGAATGTGGGGGTGTTGAGAAATCAGTACTATCATTATACTTACGGAAACATTTCAGATCAGATTCAGACGATCGATAAGTATTCCCAAATTGCTGCAGCGGATCTCTTTGAGAGCGGAGAAACGTTCAGCTTTTTCAAACTTCTCTTCCACCCTCCATTCCGATTCATCAAAGAGTATCTTTTGAAGGCAGGATTTCGGGATGGATTGCCAGGTTTCGTCATCATTATCGCAACCATGTTCTATGTCTTTATCAAGTATGCCAAACTATGGGAGCTGACCCGTTCGACAACGCCAACCCCATCTTCTGAAGGAGGGGTAGAGAAACGCCGCTCAGGGGCAACCCTGAGCAAGCCGCAGCCTCTAATCGGAGAAGTCGAAGGGTTGACGATTTCAAATAAGGAGAAAGAGAATGGCACCTCGTGAAGAGGCTTTCAGAGGAAAGAAAGTATTGGTGACCGGCGGATTGGGTTTTATCGGGTCCAATCTGTCGGCCCGATTGGTTGAAGAAGAGGCGAAGGTGACGATTGTGGATAATATGATTCCACGTCTGGGAGGAAACCTCTTCAACGTGAAAGAAATTGCCGATCGGATCCATATCAACTTCAGTGATGTGAGGGATGCCCATTCTATGGATTATTTAGTGAAAGGACAGGAGATCATTTTTCATCTCGCCGGGCAGGTGAATCACGTGGATAGCATTCGGAATCCAATTCAAGATTTGGATATTAACTGTCGGGGAACATTGGTCCTCCTTGAATCCTGCCGGAAATATAATCAAGAGACAAAGATCGTTTTTGCCGGGACGCGGGGGGAATATGGTTCGAGTGTGACCTTGCCGGTGGGAGAAGACCATCCCACCAATCCCAAAGGAATTTACGCGGTGACCAATTTGAGTGCAGAGAAGATGGTTTTGGTCTATCACGATGTTCACAAAATTCCAGGAACCTGTCTTCGGATTACGAACACCTATGGACCCCGACATCAAATGGCCCACGATGAATATGGTGTCCTCAATTGGTTTATTCGAAAGGCCATGGATGATGAAGTCATTCCTGTTTTCGGAGACGGTCGGATATTAAGGGACTTTCTTTATGTGGATGACCTGGTCGATTGTTTTTTACAAGTGGCCACCTGTGAGAAGGCTTATGGAGAAGTCTTTAATGTAGGGACCGGCATTCCCATCAGCTTCATCGACCTGGCCAAAAAGATTGTAAAGATTGCCGGAACCGGTAAGGTGACCTTTACCCCATTCACCCAGGAGCGAAAAGAGGTCGAACCAGGTGATTATTATACGAATATCTCCAAGATCAAACGCATAGTGGGTTGGGAGCCAAAGGCCGATTTAGGAGAAGGACTCCGAAGGACGATTGCATTTTACAGAAAGCATAAGAAGGAATACTGGGACTAAATGATAATGCAGATTTCGGATTTCGGAATGCGGAATAGAAAAAATTATAATTTGTTCTTCAGATTCCGCAATCCGCATTCTGCACTACGCAATTTGGAATAGAGATGGTTCCTTTTCTCGATTTGACCCGACAGTATAAAGAAATTAAGGAAGAAATCCTTTCTGCGACCCAAAGGGTCTATGAAAAGGGTCACTTCATTCTGGGAGAGGAGGTTTCTGCTTTTGAAAAGGAATTTTCTCATTATTGTGGGGTCCGATATGGGGTTGGAGTGGGCTCGGGGACGGATGCCCTCTATCTGGCCTTGAAAGCAGCCGGGATTGGAGAAGGAGATGGTGTCATCACGGTAGCCAATTCTTTTGTGGCCACTGCCTTAGCCATCTCCTTTACAGGGGCCACACCTCTTTTTGTCGATATCGATCCTAAAACTTACACCATGGATCCCGATCGCTTGGAACTTTATTTAACACGTCAAAAAGCAAAAGGAAGCGGGCCAAAGATCAAGGCTCTTCTCCCTGTCCATCTTTATGGCCATCCAGCAGACATGGATGCGATTATGGAGATTGCCAATCATTATGATCTCATCGTGATCGAAGATGCCTGCCAAGCCCATGGGGCAACCTACGGAAGGAAGAAAGTGGGGTCCTTCGGGGCCATGGGTTGTTTCAGTTTCTATCCGACCAAGAACCTGGGGGGATATGGAGATGGCGGGATGGTGGTGACCAGTCATAAAAGGTATGATCAGAACCTCAGACTTCTCCGATGTTACGGCGAGAGAAAAAAATATCAACACGTCCTGAAGGGACACAACAGTCGATTGGATGAAATCCAGGCCGCTGTCCTCCGGGTCAAATTAAAATATTTGGATCAATGGAATGAGGAGAGAAGGGAAAAGGCCAAGTTCTATACCCAGATGCTTTCTCCTTTGGGAGTGGTATGTCCCACCGAGAAGAAAGGGGTCCGACATGTCTTTCATCTCTATGCAATCAAGACGAAGAAGAGGGACTCTCTTCAAGCCTTCTTGAAAAAGAAGGGGATAGAGACACTCATTCATTACCCCATTCCCATTCCTCTTCAGAAGGCTTATCAGGAAATGGGATATCGGAGAAAGAGAGATCTTCCCATAACCGAGAGATATGCCCAAGAAGTATTATCGCTGCCGTTTTATTCAGAATTGACGACCGAGGAGATGAGAGAGGTGCAGGAGCAAATCAAAAAATTCTACAGTGAAACCGAATAAGATGAACCTTAAGAAATTGATGGTAAAGATCCTTGGACTTCAACACCCCCATGATAAAGTGGTTGAGATCTTCAATCGATTTGGCTCTCAGGGAAAGTTATTGGATGCCCCTGCAGGGCCAGGGATCATCTCTCAGAAGTTGAAAGAGGCAGGATTTGATGTGGCCGCCGTAGATATCAACCCTCATTTCTTTTGCATCCCAGGGATGTCGTGTGAAAAGGCTGATCTCAACTTCGACTTACCCTTTTCCGATGGGACCTTTGACTATGTCCTCTGTTCCAATGGGATTGAGCATCTCGAAAACCCGGTCCTTTTCATCCGAGAATGCTTTCGAATCCTCGAGGAGAGAGGAAAATTTTTGATCAGCACACCGAATATTTTGAATCTGAAATCAAGAGTTGCAAATCTCTTGGTGGGCTTCAATCTCTTTACGGGGAGACCCTCCAACGAAGTCGATGATTATTTAGGAGGGGAGCACATCCATCTCGCCAACTATTATGAGTTGAGGACCCACCTGCATCGAAACGGATTTCGGATTTTGGAGGTGACCACCCATTGCTACAGCCATCGGGCCATGCTGTTTGCTCCCCTTTATCCAATGGTTTATTTAGCCACATGGCGGGCTTTCCAAAGAGAAAGAAATCCGAATCAAAAGGAGAAGAATAGGGGGATTTTTCGAGACGTCATGTCTGCGGATCTCATCTTTGGTAAGAAATTGTTCCTACTGGCTGAGAAAGATCCCAGATACATCAAAGGGAGATGAAGAATCTTTGAGGAAAGAGTGGGACGAATGACAACGAATGAAGCGAATCCCCCCACCCCTCCCTCTCCCCTGAGGGGAGAGGGGGAGGGGCCGAAAAAGATAAGGTTTGCAATAGGTCTTCGGGACTTCTCGAAAAAAAAGGGCGGAGCCGAAAGATATTTAGTCGATCTCTGTACTCGAATGGCCAGCGAAGATTTTGAGATTCACGTCTATGCCGAACATTGGAGCGACGAAATTCACGGGATTCATGTCCACCGAATAAAAACGATTCGCTTTCCGAAGAGTCTTCGTCTTCTGTCTTTTGCGGTCCGGGCGACGAAAGAAATGGAGAAGGAAAACTACGATGTCACCCTTGGAGTCGGAAATACCCTGAAAGCACATATCCTTCAACCCCATGGAGGTGTGCACTGGGCTTGGTTTTGGAGGAGCCTGAGAGCCTATGATCACCCCTTCCTGTGGGTGATCAAATTCTTAGGAAGGGTGTTGAGCCCGAAGCAGTGGATCCAGGGTTATATCGAGAACGCGCCATATAAGAAAAATGGTTTCTATAGGATCGTTGCCATTTCGGATATGGTCAAACAGGACGTGATGCGCTGGTATGGAGTCCCTGAAGACCGGATTGTCGTCATCTATAATGGGGTTGATACCGAGCGCTTCCATCCGCGGAACTGCCAATACCGAGAGGAAATCCGCAGAAGGCATGGGATTGGAAACGAATTCGTCGTCCTTTTTGTCTCGAATAATTTCCGAATGAAAGGGCTGGCCCAATTAATTCAGGCCCTGGCGAAGATCAAAAAAGAAGGATCTCCCCCCTTGAAATGTTTGATTTTAGGGAGAGGCAGGAAGGATCCTTATGTTCGTCTTGCTAATAAATTGGGGTTCTCCGAGGAGTTGGTTTTTGCAGGATCGACCAATGAACCTGAGAAATATTATGGGGCAGCCGAACTCCTCGTCCATCCTGCCTTCTACGATGCTTATTCGCTTACTGTATTAGAAGCCCTGGCCAGCGGCCTTCCAGTGATCACTACGGCTTCGGCTGGTGCAAGTGGGATTCTTCGGCATAGAGAAGAGGGCTGGGTGATTAGGGACCTGAAAGATGGCGAGGAATTAAGAAAGGCGATTACTTATTTTCTTAATGAAAAGCGGAGACACCAAGCAGCTCACCTGGCTAGAGAGAAAGCAAAGATCTATTCCGAACAAGCAAATTTTAATCAAATGATAGCAATTTTCGAAGAGACTCTAAGAAATCGATCAATGAAGATGGAGTCTTAAAATGAAGGGGGCCGCTGACAATAAATAAAGCGAACATGATTTTTGTCAGGATGATATTTTCATTCATCGATTTCGTACTTATTGAGGTCATTGGCATATATTCAAAAAATGGCTGAGATACTGGCTCGAGAAGAGACTCACGACTGGATCGTAGATGCCCTTTCAAGGGAAAGGAGGGGTTTTCTTCTGGATGCTCCGGCGGGAACCGGGGCATTGGCCCTGCGTCTTAAGAGCATGGGTTTTTCGGTATCATGCTGTGATATCAACCCACATCAGTTTTCAGCCCGGGAGATTGAGTTCAAGGAAGGAGACCTAACCCTGTCGCTCCCCTATTCGTCTAGTTCTTTTGATTTCATCACCTGCCTCGAAGGTTTGGAGCACCTTGAAAATCCGTTTAATGCTATACGGGAGTTTTCCCGGATTTTAAAACCGGAAGGAAAGCTTTTTCTGTCCCTTCCCAACTATCTGAACATCGAACGAAGATTAAAGTTTCTCATTACAGGCCTTTTTTCTAAGATCCCTTCTCCTAAGAGATCGGGGAAAGATCGTTTTGATAATCTCTGGATGCATCATCTTACACCGTTGACCTATCCCATTTTAAGATTGGCATTAGAACATTGGGGATTCAAGATCCTCATCTTGGAGAAAGATAAAGAAAAGAAGAGGATGAAATGGCTCCTTCCCATTGTCTGTACCATTAGACTCTATTGCTTTTTCTGGTCCAAGGAAGCAAGGAGGGAGTATCACTTGGAGGACACCCTCTCCCCTGTGCTAATCATGGGAGGGAATACGTTGATTTTAGTGGCTGAGAAGAGGGAAGACGGAAAGGCGGTTCTTAAAGAATGAGCGTAGTGCACTGGGGTGAACAGGTTCAGTTTTCTGATTCATAGCTTGGAAGTGAACAGCTGTCGATACCGGGTGCTCCAGTACCTCCCGTATTTCAAAAGACAGGGAGTCGATTTATCCATCCATTTCTATAAACGGAAATGGCTGAATAAACTGAAATTTTATAATACGTTGGGCCAATATGATATCCTTTACATTCATCGAAGGCTCTTTCCCCCTTGGAATTTTGGTATGTTCGGAAAAAGGCAAAAAAAATCATTTACGATTTTGATGATGCACTGATGTATCGAAGCTCCGGTTCAAAAAATCCTTACTCTTCCTCACGACGGGTAAGATTTGCCTATATGATGAAACGTGTCGATTTCGTCATCGCTGGAAATCAATTTTTGAAATCAGAGGTACTTGCTTTTCATCCAAACGTGGAGGTCATTCCTACATCCATCGATCTCTCTCGTTATTCTTTTAGAGAATGGATGGGAAGAGAGGGAAGGAAGAGAGTGCTAGAGGGATATACACTTCAAGCATGCGCTCCTCGCCTATTGTCCATTTTCAAGAAAGTCATGGAGAGAAATTAAATGTAGAATGGATGTAGCATCGTGGTACGATGAATAGCGAATAAAACAGTTTCGTTAAATTCGCTATCATTCGAGTCATTTGCATCAGGTATGGATCTTTCAGTCATCATTGTCAACTGGAATACGAAAGAATTTCTGCTTCCCTGTGTGAGATCGGCCTTAGAAAGCGCTCAAGGGATTTCCAGTGAGGTGATCGTCGTTGATAACGGTTCTCGAGATGGGAGCGGGGAAGAGGTCAAGAAGAAATTTCCCTTTATCCATCTCATCGAAAACAAGAAAAACTTAGGATTTGCAAAGGCCGCCAATCAGGGGCTCGAAAAGGCCTCTGGGGGATATCTTCTCCTTCTCAATCCAGATACACAGGTGAAGGGCAGTGCCATTGAACGATTAGTCTCATTCATGGAGTCTCATCCCGAAGCAGGGGTGGCCGGGGGACAGCTGCTCAATGCTGATGCCTCCAGACAAAATTCAATTGCTAATTTTCCCTCCTTGGCGACGGAACTTTTAAACAAAAGTCTCTTGAGATGGTTATTCCCGAAAAGATTTCCAGGAAAAGAGAGGGGTTACCTTAAACCGATTGAAGTGGATTCTGTGATTGGTGCTTGTATGGTGGTGAGATGGGATACCTTGGATCAGGTTGGTTTATTGGATGAGGATTATTTTCTTTTTCTTGAAGAGACAGATTGGTGCTATCGGATGAAAAGGAGGGGTTGGAAGGTCTTCCATGTTCCTCAAGCGGAGATCATCCATTTTCAAGGGAAAAGCGCTGAAAAAGAAACAGCCCTGGCGAAAATCGAATATTACCATTCTCGATATCTGTTCTTTAAAAAGCATCGAGGTCTTTTTCAATGGATCCTCCTCACAATCGGATTGAATATGAAATTATGGGTCGAATTCATTTCCATGATGATCGGATGCCTATTGACTTTCTTTACCATACAAACATGGAGGAGGAAACTCTCGATTTACGCCACTCTTTTAAAATGGCATCTGAAATTATGTCCGGCTGGAATGGGGTTAAGGTCGACGCAATGATCCTTTCAAATTGCAAATTGGAAATGGAAAATCATTGCCTTTGGGAAAGGGTGCTTCACTTCGTTCGCAATGACATTTTGAGAACGTCAACTTTTTTAAGTCTTTTACTATAGAGGAGGTTTTATGGTAAATGTCGCTGTTTTGGGTTGCGGTTATTGGGGGAAGAACCTGGTCAGGAATTTTTCGGAATTAAAAGCCTTGCATACCCTTTACGATGTGGATGAGAAGAAGGTCCAGGAGTTAAAAACACACTATCCCCAGGTCAACCTCTCCCTTAGCCTTTCAGAGATATTTCAAAATCCATCGATCCATGGAGTGATCGTAGCCACTCCCGCTGAATCTCACTACAGGATAGTCAGAGAGGCGTTGCAGGCAGGAAAAGATGTCTTTGTGGAGAAACCTTTAGCCTTAAGAGTCAGAGAAGGAAAAGAGTTAGTTGACTTAGCCAAGGAAAGAGATAGGCTCTTGATGGTGGGACACCTCCTCGAGTACCATCCAGGGATTATCAAGCTCAAACAGATTGTTTCGAACGGAGAACTGGGGAAAATCAATTATATCCACTCCACCCGGCTCAACCTGGGTAAATTTCGGACGGAAGAAAACATCCTTTGGAGCTTTGCCCCTCATGACATCTCTGTGATCCTCCTCCTTTTAGGGGAGATGCCTGAAGAAGTGTCCGCCCACGGAGGAAGTTACCTCAATCAAGGAATCGCCGATGTGACGATGACCACGATGAATTTTCCAAGTGGTGTGAAGTCGCACATTTTTGTCAGTTGGCTTCATCCCTATAAGGAACAGAAGCTGGTGATCGTGGGTGATCGAAAGATGGCTGTTTTCGATGATGTCGTTCCCAAGGATAAA
>Ga0209253_10003083_pt1 | contig 14691 bp, 16 predicted proteins | sample FrelakmetBRP12BR_FD_187145 | JGI IMG/M metagenome (GOLD analysis project Ga0209253, IMG submission 187145) | Freshwater lake sediment microbial communities from the University of Notre Dame, USA, for methane emissions studies - BRP12 BR (SPAdes)... | ecosystem: Environmental > Aquatic >...
TTTTGCCATGAATAACCCTTAAAAATAATTACAGCCTGCTGCTAAACGCGCATTATAACCGCTACTTGCGCTTTACTCGATTAGAACGTTTCACAATCCTTCTACAAAGCCATTTAGCAAACGGCGTTAGGCGTTTCAAGCCTAAATATTGCAAGTAAAAATACATGCGCCTTGATTTGCTCCAATGTTTAGCGTGCCGATTAAGTACTGCCAAATCAATAAGGGTGCGCATAATAGCAATGTAATTAATTCTCGATTTCTCTAAATCAATTACTGCTGCTTCAGGCGCATTGACATCTGTCATATTTACAAACAAATGCTTCGGATAAAAAGAGCGATGCTGCACTTTTGCAGCATGCAACCGTTTTGCAAGTTGAGCAACAGCCTTAATGATCGGCCGCTGCACAGCTAGTGCCGGGCGGTTATGAGTAAACAGTTTATCTGTGAGCTCTTCTAACGGCACAAACCCAGCTAATTCCTTGGTCATTAAAGTCGTTTTTAAATCACCATTCGGATTACGTCCGAACAACATGACTTCAGGCGCAGCAACATCGCATTGTTCAAGGTAGTGCATCATCTCAAACTCACGCTGAAATGTAGGTACGCCTTTGATTGGATGCAAAAACGAAGTACGGCAATGGTTATCCTGCCGCTTCAGATAAGCACCGATTTCAGAGCCATCTTCCTGCTGTAGCGTAATTCGCCCCACACCACTCCAGCCACCACGACGCTCATTTGGCTCTTCGAACCAGTCAACTTTTCGAGTCCACACCTTCTCAAAGGTATCTAACTGATTTTTTTGTAATAATTGTGCGTATTTTGCTGAAATAAAAGTTAGCAAACCCACTCCATTCACTGATTATAGTTTTTACGCTATTTTATCAGGGTTAGCCCACAAATTTCCTCAAACTTTGCTTGATTCCATTAAAATGGCAGATATCTCATGCTTACGCTTATCTCTAAAATTTTGTCCTGCCTACCACTTTCCACGACGCATCGTTTAGGTCGGGTGCTAGGCTGGCTGCTCCATTTTTGCACACCATCTTCTGCCAGAATCATGCGTGAGAATCTCAAACAAAGCGGCTTATGCACAAGCGAAACGGAATTTAGGCGTGTTATCCAGACCAACATTGGCGAAACAGGTAAAGCTATTTTAGAAACATTGGCAATCTGGCAATGGCCTCAAAACAAAGCAGTCGCACTTGTCAATTCCTGTCAAAACTGGCATTTGATTGATGCGGCTTTAGCCCATGGAAAGGGGCTGATTTTCCTCACTCCACATTTAGGCTGCTTTGAAATTACATCAATTTACTATGCCGCACAGCACCCGATCACAGTGCTGTTCCGTCCACCGAAAAAATCCTGGCTTTCCGTGCTGATTGACACTGGGCGCAGCAAAGGGCAAGTAAAACTTGCACCTGCCAACATGCAAGGCGTTCGGGCGCTCATGCAAGCATTGAAAAAAGGAGAAGCGGTGGGCATCCTGCCTGACCAGATCCCTGCCGCTGGCGAAGGCGAATGGGCAGATTTTTTTGGTAAGCCAGCTTACACTATGACGCTTGCCTGCAGGCTCGCTGAAAAAACAGGCGCCACTGTCATCATGGCATTTGGTGAGAGGCTTGAAAATGGTAAAGGTTACAAAATACACCTTACGCGAGTAAACAGCATCGCCACACCTCAATTGTTAAACCAAGCTATAGAAGAACAAATCGCACAAAAACCTGAGCAATATTTATGGCGCTACAATCGTTACAAGCAAAGGCGCCACGCCATTTCCAAAGCAGATGCACCTAACACCATTATTTAATGGCTGACTTCTCAGCTGCAAGTCGTTTTTGAAATTTGTCAGTGTGAAATTTGGTATGCAGTTGAATTGCGCGCGCTTTTACTTTATTCCAGAAGCCAGCTGTTTGTGGCAAATAATACTGTCTGAATAACGCCCAATCCTCATCTTCAAAACCGCTGTCAATTGCAGAGAAATATAAGCCCGCAATATCCTTCATAACCGTGCTGCCATCGCTTGACTTGCCTTGTAGCATGCGATGTAAATCTATCAGATGCAAATCAATGCGGCCTTGCTCCAGCGCTTGTTTTTTGAGTATAAAATGACACAAATAAAAATCACGATGACATAAACCGGCACCATGCAACTTTGCAGCAAGCTGAGCAATAGCAATAATGAGTTTTTGCTTGAACGCAGCATCAGGCGGGTTGTTTTTCCAATCAGCGCATAAATCTTCAAGTGAGACAATGTCGCCTAAATCTTCTGTCATCACAAATGATTGCGAACTGGCAGGGTTGCAACCGCGCTGGCCATAAGCCACTAATGGCGTAGTGGCAATACCGATTTCATTGAGTTTTTGGATTGCTTTTACCTCTGTCATCGCGCCTAGTATTGGCTTTTTAAGACTCAGTAAATTTTTTACTATCTCGCCCCAGCCCACACCAAAATGCTGCTTGATGAAATAACTCTTTCCGCCAATCTGTACTTGCATGGTCTTACGCCCTGGCACATCACGGAAGGCTTTTCCTGAAAGTTGCATCAGTTCAACGAAAGAATCCTTATCCATAAGGTTTCGCCTGATTTCTTCTGATACAAATAGCACGTCCTTCATGATGCGCTTGCCTTTTTACGTTGAGCAAGGTCAATCAGAATGTTTGCCTCTGCACTACCATCGTTAGCCTGCATGATATGTTGCGTGTAGCTCAAGCCGTTAGCAGCCCATTGCGTCTTTTTATCGGTTTGCCGCATCTCTAAAAATTGCTGATTAAATCTGGGTTGGTCAAACGGCAGCTCACACACAATCCCTGCATTAGCATCAGCCACGTGATGCGCATAACCGCAGCTTGAAGTCACCAGCATAGGTGCGCCGCAGGCCATACCTTCTAAAATAACCAAACCTGTATTTTCACGATAAGCAGGGTGCATGCAGACATCTGCACCTTGCATCAATTGTGGAATATCAGGGCGACCTTTAGAAATAATGACGTGATTTTCTAAACCTAATTTTTTTGCCATTTGATTAAATTTTTTAGGATTATCCTGCCCCACAGCAACGACTCTAGTATTTCGGCGCAGCGTTTCCGGCAATGCCGCTAGCGCCAGGATTGCACGGTCTAATCCTTTCATGGAAAAGCCGGATCCGGTGAGCAAATACACAAAGTCGTCTGCGTCAAAGCCAAAGGCATTGCGCAAATGCACGCGCATGGCTTGCTTATCCTGTAATACAAAACGTTCAGGCGATAAAAATGGTGGGATATAATGAAAACGCGCATCCTGTGTGCCATACCAATGTTGAAAATGCGGTTTTTCGGTAAGCGATACGGCTAAAATCTCTGTTTTTGATTCGTGCGAAAAAATGGCTTTTTCGCAATCTGCAAACCATTTAAAACGCGGCAAAAACCGATATAAAAAATTGCGCTGCTTATATGCCCGCTCGACAAAACAAGGATCTGCAGCAAAGTGTGCATCCAATCCGGCCATGCGGTTATAGCCAAAGATATAGTCGAAATGGTTTTGTCTGATAATGGCGAACGATGCATCGATAAATTTCTGGTAACGCTGATAATTGAACCAGCCGGTTTGCGGCAATATATGGACTTTAATACCCTGCGGCTGCTCGCCCTGCCAGATCATCGTAAACACTTCCACCTGATGCCCTCGCTTAACTAACTCATTAGCTGTGCGCAGCATATCGCGCTGCATGCCACCGTATGGAAAATATTTAAAAATTAAAAACGCGAATTTCATTAACCGAATTGTATGCGAAAATAGCCATTATGCAGCGCATTCTACTTATCAAAACTTCTTCATTAGGCGATGTGATTCACAATCTACCAGTCGTGACAGACGTGCGCGCACATTTCCCCAATGTACAGATTGACTGGATTGTGGAAGAAACCTTCGCAGATATTCCACGCATGCATCCTGACGTGAGTCAAGTAATGACTGTCGCCATGAGGCGTTGGCGCAAACAAATATTCAGCAAAAAAACCTGGTCAGAAATAAGTGGGTTCAAAAACGCATTATCACAAACCACATACGATGCAGTGATTGATACGCAAGGTCTGCTTAAAAGCGCATTAATCGCACGTAATGCAAATGGCGTTAGGCACGGCTATAACAGCAATTCCATCCGCGAACCGCTTGCCAGCCGGTTTTATGACAAAACCTATGCGATTTCATACCAGCAGCACGCCGTGCAAAGAAACCGCGCACTCGCCGCGTTGAGTTTGAATTATGCACCACCAGCAGACGCGCCTGATTATGGCATTTCAGCTAAACACACTGAAAATGATGCCCCTGGAAACCGCATGGACATTAGCCTGCAGGGTAGCTATATTGTTGGGCTGCATGGCACCAGTCGCGATAGCAAGTTATGGCCAATAGCGCATTGGATAGATTTAGGCAGACAGTTAGCACAGCAAAACTTTAATCTGGTTTTGCCCTGGGCGAGCGAGGCTGAATTTAATCGCGCCAGCGAAATTGTGCAGCAGCTGCAAAACGCCACTGTTCTACCAAAGTTAAGTATTGCTGAGCTGGCTGGCGTAATAGCAAATGCTCAGGCAGCAATCGGCGTAGATACCGGCCTATCACATCTTGCCGCTGCGCTTGATAAACCCGTTGTCGCGATATACACCGACACCAACCCTTCCCTCACGGGCGTGATGGCTGGTGCGCATGCCCAAGCGATAAACCTTGGTAATATTGGTGAAATTCCTATTGTGGCGGACGTTTTGGATTCGCTCGGTAAAATTCTCTAAAAAATTTAACCTTTCAGCTTGAAATAAAAAACTGCATCCCCATTTCCTGAATAGTGTTATTAAGAAGTGTCAGTCAGACTAACAGGGGAAACACATGCAGGAAGACCAAAATAATCAGCAGACCGAACAAGAAACAACATCAGAATCTGATGCAGCACAATCGCCGGAAGCACGCATCGCACAGCTGGAAGCAGCGCTAGAAGAAGCCAAAGCCAGCGTGTTATATGTGAAAGCAGAAGGCGAGAACATACGCCGCCGTGCCATGGATGATATCGACAAAGCGCGTAAATTCGCCTTAGAAAAATTCAGCGGTGAATTACTGGCAGTAAAAGACAGTTTGGATGCCGCGCTAAACGTGGGCAACGCAGATGTAGCCAGCTACAAGAATGGCGTAGAACTCACAGCCAAGCAGCTCAGCTCAGTATTCGAAAAATTCAACATCGCTGAAGTTAATCCCGTTGGTGAAAAGTTTGACCCGAACAAACACCAGGCCATAAGCATGCTGGAAAACAGCGGTGAACCCAATACAGTGACAAGCGTGCTGCAAAAAGGCTATACGTTGAATGACCGCGTATTAAGGCCTGCTCTGGTAACGGTAGCAAAATAATTACCTTAAGAATTTTAAGGTTATTGGGCTTTTAACTATTGAAATGGTAAAAACCCACCCCACATAGACTTCAGGTTGATTTAAAACTTTAAGAATTTAAAAGGAACGAAACATGGGCAAAATTATTGGTATTGACTTAGGTACAACTAACTCCTGCGTAGCCGTGATGGAAGGCGGCAAGCCGCGCGTGATTGAAAACGCAGAAGGCACACGCACCACACCTTCTATTATCGCTTATCAGGAAGATGGCGAGATATTAGCTGGCGCACCAGCCAAACGCCAAGCAGTGACTAACCCGAAAAATACGCTATTTGCAGTAAAGCGTTTGATTGGTCGCCGCTTTGAAGAAAAAGAAGTACAAAAAGACATTAAACTCATGCCTTACACCATTGCTAAAGCAGACAATGGCGATGCATGGGTAGAAGTGCGCGGCACAAAAATGGCACCTCCACAAATTTCGGCTGAAGTACTGCGTAAAATGAAAAAAACTGCCGAAGATTATTTAGGTGAAGAAGTAACCGAGGCCGTGATTACAGTGCCTGCTTACTTTAACGACAGCCAACGCCAAGCCACCAAAGACGCGGGCCGTATCGCTGGCTTGGACGTAAAACGCATTATTAACGAGCCGACCGCAGCAGCGCTGGCATTTGGTTTAGACAAACAAGAAGGTGATCGCAAAATTGCTGTGTATGACTTGGGCGGCGGTACTTTCGACGTGTCGATTATCGAAATTTCCAGCATTGATGGCGAACATCAATTTGAAGGACTTTCTACCAACGGTGACACATTCCTGGGTGGTGAAGACTTTGATAACCGCATCATCGACTTTTTGGCGGATGAATTCAAAAAAGAAAACGGCCTGGATCTACGTAATGACCTGTTGGCTAAGCAACGCTTAAAAGAAGCAGCAGAAAAAGCAAAGATAGAATTATCAGGTGCCGCACAAACCGAAGTGAACTTGCCATACATCACTGCGGATGCGACTGGTCCGAAACACTTGGTGGTAAAAATCACCCGTGCGAAACTTGAAAGTCTGGTGGACGATTTAATCGAACGCACGATTGCACCATGTAAAACAGCCATTAAAGACGCTGGAGTGTCTATTGACGACATTACCGACGTAATTTTGGTGGGCGGTCAAAGCCGCATGCCAAAAGTGCAAGAGAAAGTGAAAGAGATTTTTGGTAAAGAGCCACGTAAAGACGTGAACCCTGACGAAGCAGTAGCCGTTGGTGCTGCAATTCAAGGTGGTGTGTTGCAAGGTGACGTGAAAGATGTGTTGTTGCTTGATGTAACGCCATTGTCACTTGGTATTGAAACGCTAGGTGGCGTGATGACCAAACTCATCAAGAAAAACACCACGATTCCTACCAAGGCATCGCAGACTTTCTCAACCGCTGAGGACAACCAGAACGCTGTGACGATTCAGGTTTTGCAAGGTGAACGCGAAATGGCGAGTGGCAACAAATCGCTTGGTCAATTTAACCTGAGCGATATTCCACCTGCGCCGCGCGGCATGCCGCAAATTGAAGTGACGTTTGACATTGATGCCAACGGTATTTTGCATGTTTCTGCAAAAGATAAAGCCACTGGCAAAGAAAATAAAATCACCATTAAGGCTAACTCCGGCTTGAGTGAGGAAGAGATCAAACGCATGGAAGAAGATGCAGCAGCCCACGCGGATGAAGACAAAAAATTGCGTGAACTGGTAGATGCACGTAACAGTGCAGACGGCATGGTGCATAGCGTGAAGAAATCACTCACCGAGCATGGCGACAAGCTGGATGCGGATGAAAAGGCAAAAATTGAAGCCGCCATCAAAGACGTGGAAGATGTGCTGAAAGATGGCGACAAAGAAACCATCGAAGCCAAAACCAATGCCTTGATGGAAGCATCGCAAAAGATGGGCGAAAAAATTTATGCTGAGCAGCAAGCGCAACAAGGCGGTGCTCAAGAGGCGCAGCCACAAGGCGAAAAAACCGTTGATGGCGATGTGGTGGATGCTGAGTTTGAAGAAGTGAAAAAAGACTAATGCAAAACCACAGAGTTTAGCCTGCAAGACAAGAGCCACGACCATCGTGGCTTTTGTCTTTGCCTAACTCAACATTTCTCTAAAGTAATTGGATAAAAAAATGGCTGCAAAAAGAGATTACTACGAAGTATTAGGCGTTAATAAAGACGCTACAGAAGAAGAAATCAAAAAATCTTATCGCAAACTGGCGATGAAATATCACCCTGACCGCAATCCCGATAACCCCAAGGCAGAGGAACAGTTTAAAGAGGCGAAAGAAGCCTATGAAATGCTTTCTGACGACCAGAAACGTGCGGCTTACGACCAGTATGGCCATGCCGGCGTAGAACAAGGTGCCGGCCCTGGTGGCTTTAGCAGCGCCGGTTTCGGGGATGCTTTTGGGGATATTTTCGGCGATATTTTCGGTGGTGGTCGCTCTGGAAGTCAGCGCAGCAATGTATATCGCGGCGCAGATTTACGCTACAACATGGAAATCAGCCTGGAAGACGCAGCCAAAGGCACAGAAACCAAAATCCGCATTCCTGTACAAGCTACATGTGAAACCTGCAAAGGCTCCGGCGCACGTCCAGGCACACAGCCTGTCAGCTGCACTACCTGCGGCGGCCACGGTCAGGTGCGTATGCAGCAAGGCTTTTTTTCGGTACAGCAAACCTGCCCAAAATGTCACGGCACAGGCAAAATGGTCAAAGAGCCCTGCCCAACCTGTCATGCGGCTGGCCGTGTTAAACAAAACAAGACCTTATCTGTCAAAATTCCTGCTGGCGTGGATGAAGGCGATAGAATCCGTTTAAGCGGAGAAGGCGAAGCCGGTGTTAATGGCGGCCCAACCGGCGATTTGTATGTGGTGATTCACCTGAAAAAACACGAAATCTTTCAGCGTGATGGCGGCAATTTACACTGCGAAATGCCGATCAGCTTTACAACGGCAGCTTTGGGCGGCGAGATTGAAGTGCCCACACTTGGCGGCTCGGCTAAAATGAAAATCCCAGCCGAAACCCAAACCGGCGGCGTATTCAGATTAAAAGGTAAAGGCATCAAGCCGCTTCGCCAATCTGACCACGGCGATTTGATGGTGCATGTGGTGGTGGAAACTCCTGTGAAACTCACCGAAAAGCAAAAAGAACTGCTACGCGAATTTGATAAAAGCACACAGGCAGATGCAGGAAAACACAGCCCGAAGAACAAAAGCTGGGTAGACAAAGCCAAAGACTTTTTTGGGTAGCTTAAGCTAGATTGATGCTAACTTCTTTGATTCATCAATTCATTAAAGCAGCTGCACGGGGGATCAAATGCCCAAAAAGTTTTTAGTACTTCTGCTTCTTTTCCTCGCAATGGCAACGGTAGGTGCAAGCATCTACAAATGGGTGGATGAGCAAGGAAAAACTGTTTATTCAGATAAAGCGCCTCATGGCAAGACAGCTCAGCCGGTTTATATTCCCCCTCAACCACCCAAGGAAGAACTAGAGCGGGCTCAGCAAGAACTAGAGAGACAACGGGAGAAGCTTCGTGCCGATCGCGAGCAAGAAAGCGACAGGCTTCGGAGTACCTCTGAGGACTCAACACAGCTTGCACCTTTTCCTCCCAATGCAACCTCGGAGTATCTAGCTACAAAGGGAACTGGTATTTCGTACGATTTCAATTCTGGACGTTTAGTCGCGCAATACAATATTTCTGTGCAAGCCAGACCAGACATCCCTGTAGGAGCATACCTTGAATTCCGCTTTGAAAATCCCGCAGACCAAGGCAATCCATTCATCGTGAGCAGAACGGTCAAAGTAACGCGCAACATAAAAGATGACGTGCTAATCATTAGGTCTCCTGAAGTTGAGGGGTTGAAGTGTCGAAATTATGAAGTGCTGGTAGAAGTGTACGAAAGCGAAAAAAAAACCAAGCTATTGGGAAGCCACCGGCAACTTATTCAATCAAGGGTTGACACAGCGAGAGTGCATTCCATGGAGCAAATGTTTGACAACTTGGCACGGCTCAAACAAATCTGTCCTTGATCGGAAACACCTGCCACGTGCGATTAGATCGTGTAGACGCGCAAGGGCGCAAAAGCTTGCGTATTGCGCCGCATGAAACATTTCTCTTTCGGCGTATTAGTTTACGTAATACGCCCTAGAAGAATTTATAAAACACATGCCCTGCAATCCAATATCCATGCGGGCTACAGGGCATGTGTTTTAATTAAAAAGTTACTCATTTAAACCATTTGGAATTGCAGTTAGCGCTTCCCACGCATCGCTAGATTCTTGATGGTTTTACCGCGCTCTCCGGCATGCTAATATAGGCTGCAACCCGCGCCAATATTACATTCCAGTTACATGCATGCCATCATTCTGTAACATTCTTTTATTAAAATACAGGTTCTTTCAAAAGGAGAATAAAAACATGAATCAAAAGTTCATCAAAAACATTTTAATCAACAGCTTAATCGTAGGTGGCTTACTTGTATCAACCATGCAGGCTAATGCGGCAGGCTTTCATGAGGGCTTAAACAACGACGGCATTGCCGTTTCATCTGCCAAATTTAACGAAATTCTAGCCAGAACAAAAATGGAACAGCTGGGTTACAACTTTGGCGCACCAGATGAAATTCAAACGCTGAAAGATACCACTGGCGCTAAGGTAGGCTCAGTTTGGATTTATCATGATGCGGTGAAAAATGATAGTGGCTTACAAAACGCTAACTTTGTCATCATCAATGGCAAGTTGCAGTACGCGACTTTATCTGATGCTTCATAAGCATCTTTAACAATAGTTGGATTTATATTAATCCAGCTCGAAAAAAAGCCTGCAATTTGCAGGCTTTTTAATTTGTAATTCAAATAAATCAATTAAAAAATATTTATAAATATGCTCTTCAAGCCAATATCCATGAGCCTTGCAGAGCATCTATTTTTATTTTAAAGCTTTATTCTAAAGTGCTCAAAATCGCTTTTAGTTCTTCTTTTGCATCGCTAAAGTCTTCGTAACTTTTGCCTGCTGTCCGAGCATACCAATACTTGCTGTTCCATACATCGCCTTCAATTTTGTGCAGCACAGCGTGAATCCAGTTGGCTGTGCTATCGCTGTAATCTTGTGCGATTTTATGCGATTTATCCCATTCGCCATCCAGTGCGGCCTGCACTGCCAATTTAAGCTGCTGGGTGTTTTCTGCCATGACTATTTGGGATATTGAATGCTGCCTTTTTGGATGAACTCGATTTTGTAACCATCTGGGTCTTCCACAAATGCAATAATAATAGTGCCATGCTTCATAGGGCCGGCTTCACGCACAACTTTTCCGCCCAGTGCTTTTACCTTGTCACATGCGGCATAGGCGTCATCCACTTCAATGGCGATATGTCCGAACGCACCGCCCATTTCGTAGCTGGTTTTTCCGTAATTGTAGGTTAGTTCCAGCACAGTGTTATCGTATTCATTACCATAGCCTACAAATGCCAAAGTAAATTCACCATCTGGATAATCATGCTGGCGCAGTAATTTCATGCCTAGCACTTCGGTATAAAACTTAATGGAGCGATTTAAATCACCTACGCGGAGCATGGTGTGCAGTATTCTCATTTCTTTTCCTATTTTTTTGTGATGCGATAATATTTTTCCATCAACTGCGCTTTAGTTTCTACCACATCCGGGTTAAATGGGATGCAATCTACCGGACATACTTGCTGGCATTGCGGTTTGTCATAATGTCCGACGCATTCGGTGCATAAATTAGGGTCTATCTCGTAAATCTCCTGCCCTTGTGAAATGGCACCATTAGGACATTCCGGCTCGCAGACATCACAGTTGATGCATTCATCAGTTATCATTAACGCCATTTATTTACCCAATTTACTCAAAATCTCCGCTTCAACCGTGGGCGATACAAACTGGTGCACATCGCCGCCCAAAGTAGCGACTTCACGCACCAGCGTTGATGAGACAAACATATATTGCTCGGCCGGCGTTAAGAAAATAGTTTCCAGCTTTGGGTATAGTTTGCGGTTCATACCCGCCAGTTGAAACTCATATTCAAAATCACTGGCTGCCCGCAATCCACGCACCACGATCTGCGCACCCTGATCCTGCACAAACTGCATCAACAGGCCGCTAAAACCCATCACTTTTACATTACCGATTTTTTTAAACACCCCTTGCGCGAGTGATACGCGTTCTTCAAGACTGAACATAGTACGCTTATTGGTGCTGCCGGCGACGGCGACAATCACTTCATCAAACAAATCGGCCGCACGACGCACAATGTCCTCATGCCCTAAGGTGATAGGATCGAAGGTGCCGGGGTAAACTGCAATGCGGTTTTTACTCATATTTGTCCTTAACAATTAGGCTAATTTTAACAAATGATAATACACATTGCCCGCTTTACTTTGCTTAAATACCTGCCAGCGGCTATCTGCTTTAATCTCAAATTCCGCTTCAGCATAAATTACGCCATCATCGCTAACATGCTGATTTAAAATAGGTAGAAGTTTGTTCAGCCAACCCTTATTGTAGGGCGGGTCGCAAAAAATCACATCGAATTTCTGTACATTGTTATTTAGAAAATCGAGTGCATCCCGATTTGAAATTTCACAGTTATCTGCTTTTAAAAGCATTTTATTCTGCAAAAGGGATTGATATGCCCGATTAGAATTTTCTACCATCACCACACGCTTGGCATTACGTGATAACGCTTCAAAGCCAAATGCACCTGTGCCTGCGAATAGATCCAAGCAATTTTTGCCGGTTAAATCCTGACCCAGCCAGTTAAATACGGTTTGCCTCACCCGCTCGGGTGTAGGTCGCAACCCTTCGACATCAGGAAATTTGAGTGTACGGCTACGCCAGACTCCAGCATTGATGCGGACTTGATTGCTAGTAACTTTAATAGGTTTTGGCAAGGCCACACTCAAACGAAGCAGTAGTTAAAGCTTCATTTTAACCTCTAATTGCCTACTGTGTTCCCACTGTCACTGTAACAAAGTTTTCTGGTTTAATTCTGCGTTGAAATGCCTCTTTAATTTGCTTGGCAGTAACAGCTGCAATTTTTTTATTAAAATCATCAAGATACGTGAGAGGGAGTTTGTAAAAACCGATCACAGCCAAATAGTCAAGAATTTTGCCGTTGCTGTCGATACGCATGGGGAATCCGCCGATAATATTATCCTTGGCTGCTTTTAGCTCTTTTTCAGTCACGCCGTTTTTGATGAATTTAGCAACTGTTTCATTCACTACTTTCATGGCATCACCAGCCTGCTCTTTTTTGGTTTGCAAGCCAATCTGAAACGGTCCCAGCTCACTCATCGGCATAAAATAGCTATACACGCTATATACCAAGCCACGCTTCTCGCGCACTTCTTCAGTAAGGCGCGACACAAAACCTCCCCCGCCAAGTATGTAGTTGCCAACATACAACGGGAAATAATCTGCATCACCTCGCTTAACACCGGGATAACCCAGCAGAATATGTGCTTGACTAGCAGGATGTGCAATACTCTGAGTGTTTGCTGCTTGCGGCAGCGTGACTTCTGCAATCTTGGCGACTGCTGGCGTTTTAGGCAAGCCACTTGAAGTGGTCTCGGCAATTGCGCGCGCCTCTTGCTCTGTCATGTCCCCGATTAGCGCAATCACGGCGCTTTTTGCAGTATAAAAAGTATTATAAAACTGCACTAAATCATCCCGCTTCATAGCGGTAATTGTTTCAATCTCACCGCTTGCATCCAGTCCATAAGGATGTACCCCGTACAACGCCTGCATAAATGCTTTGTCAGAAATACTTTCTGGCTGCGTTGCCGCTTCCTTGATACCCGCGATAATGCGTGTTTTCTCGCGATCCAGTACAGCTTGGGGAAAATCAGGTTTATGCAAAATTTTATTAAATGTTTCAAGTGCTTTGGCCTGCTCGCTGCTAAGTGTGCGCAACTTGAATGCAGCACGGTCCGCATCCAGTTCACCTCCCAAAATCGCACCGATATCTGCGAATTTGTTAGTAATCACTTCTTCGTTCATGCCGTCTGCACCTAGCGTCATCATATAACGTGTGACGCCTGCAACACCCGATGTCAGCTTGGTGTCTCTTGCGCAGCCAGCAGGGAAATTTACGCTCATATCGATAATCGGCAGATCGTGATTCTCCACAAAATACACTTCTGAACCGTTGCTGGTTTGCCAGTGACTGATTTTGATAGCGGCGTTTGCAGTAAAACTAAATGCAATAAAAAATAGTGTAAAAACTGATTTAAAAAACATTTTATTCTCTTAGATTTTTAATGAACGTGCGGCTTGCCTTGTGGCTTGGCATTTGGATCTACTGGCTGCGGATCTAATGTTGCTACTGACATATTATCTTTCACCAAATATTTTTTAGCCACCGCTTGAATTTGCTCCGAGGTCACAGCTTTTAATTTTTCCGGATACTCTTTCAGCAAGCGCCAACTGTAGCCCATAGTTTCAAGCTGGCCAATTTGCATGGCCTGGTAGAACATCGAATCACGTTGATACACGTCCGCCGCGATCACTGCGGCCTTGACACGATCCAGTTCCTGTTGCGTCACGCCATCCGTTTTAATTTTCTCAATTTGCTCAATCAATGCAGTTTCCAGCTCGGTCACCGATTTGCCCTCAGATGGTGTCACTTCAAGTTCAAACAAGGCTTCGCGTCCACGCGAAGTACTATCGTAACCTGCCCCCACATCCACGGCTAGCGAAGTCTCCCGAACCAGCTTTTGATTTAGCCTTGCTGAGTCATTCCCGCTTAGCACGCCAGCCAGAACGTCCAGCGCATAAGGCTCCCAGGCCTGTTCAGATGTTTTTGGGTTGTCAGATAAAGTGGGTACATGGTAACCCATCACCAGATATGGCAGTTTGGCCGGCGCCTTCACAACTACACGCCGCTCGCCGATTTGTATCGGCTCGGTTTGCGGTTTACGCATAGGTAGTTTACGTGGTTTTATATTTCCAAAGTATTGATTGGCAAGCTTTAAGACTTCCTGCGTTTTCACATCGCCAACCACAACAATTGTCGCGTTATTTGGCGCATACCAATTTCTATACCATTCGCGCGCGTCCGCTGCTGTCATATTCTCCAAATCATTCATAAAGCCAACCACAGGCCGCGCATAAGGATGCGCCCTAAAAGCAGTGGCTTGAAACTGCTCATTTACTTTCGATTGCGGCTTATCTTCAGTACGCCAGCGACGCTCTTCCATTACCACTTTGATTTCTTTGGCAAACTCTTCATCAGTGATTTTCAAGTTTGTCATGCGATCCGCTTCCAGTTTAAACGATAGCGGCAAGTGCGATT
>Ga0209253_10003084_pt1 | contig 14691 bp, 19 predicted proteins | sample FrelakmetBRP12BR_FD_187145 | JGI IMG/M metagenome (GOLD analysis project Ga0209253, IMG submission 187145) | Freshwater lake sediment microbial communities from the University of Notre Dame, USA, for methane emissions studies - BRP12 BR (SPAdes)... | ecosystem: Environmental > Aquatic >...
GGCTGGGAGACCTTACCCTGCTTTCCTCATTATAGCAAAGGGGAATATAACATACGCACGGCTGGGGGGCCCCCCGACGCCCGGAGCGTTTAATGCCTCTGGAATTGCTGTTCGCGTAATCAACAGAATGGGCCGCGAGGATGTCGGGGGGAGGCCGCGGCAGGACCCTATTCCAGAACAAAATGGTCACGGTAACAGAGCTGCTTACAGGCGGCGAAGTTGACAATTCGGCCTAGATTTAGTATTTTATGCCATCATTTAGTCTGAATCCTGATTCTGAGGAAGAGAGTGATGAAAACATTTGTCCCTAAAAAGGACGAGATCGAGAGGAAATGGTGGCTGGTGAATGCCGAAGGAAAAGTCCTGGGACGACTGGCCACGGAAGTCGCCACGCTGCTCCGCGGAAAGAAGAAGCCGCAATTCGTGGACTTTTTTGATAGCGGTGACTTTGTTATCGTGATTAATGCGGAGAAAATCCATGTCACCGGAAAAAAGCTGGAGGACAAAGTTTATTATTCTCATTCGGGATATCCGGGCGGGCTGAAAACCGACTCTCTTAAGGACCTCCTCAAGGATAAACCTGAAGAGGTGATTCGCCGGGCCGTCTGGGGCATGATCCCCAAGAACAAGCTCGGCCGCGCCGTCTTTAAGAAGCTGAAGGTCTACCGCGGGCCGCGCCATCCTCATGAGGCTCAGATGCCGCAGGAATACCAGTTTTAGGAGGACCCTTGAGTTTAATTCAGTATTATGGAACAGGAAAAAGAAAAACATCGGTGGCGCGAGTTTTTCTGCGGTCGGGGAAAGGAGACGTCACCTTGATCGTGGACAAGAAGCCCCGGCCTTTTGCCGAGTATTTTCACCTGGATTCGTATAAATATGTCATTCGGCAACCCCTTCTTTTGACGGACACCGAGACCAAATTCGATATCTTTATGCGCGTCAGCGGCGGTGGGCTCAAAGGCCAGGCCGAGGCCATCCGCCTGGGAATCAGCCGCGCTTTGGTGGAGTTCAACAGAGAGCTGAAGCCGACCTTGAAAGATGCCGGTTTTCTCACCAGGGATTCCCGGATCAAGGAAAGAAAGAAGTACGGGCTGTTGGGTGCAAGAAAAGCGCCGCAATATCACAAGAGATAAGGAGAACAGACCTTGGTATCCGTTACGATGAAAGAACTGTTGGAGGCGGGCGTTCATTTTGGCCACCAGACCAAAAGGTGGAATCCCAAGATGAAGGAGTATATTTTCGGCCAGAGAAACGGCATCTATATCATCGACCTGCAGAAGACCATCAAGATATTCAAGGAGGCTCTCCAGTTCATCAAGAGCGTCTCCGAGTCGGATAAGGGGGTCCTTTTTGTGGGCACGAAAAAGCAGGCCCAGGATATCATCCGGGAGACGGCCGGCCGGTGTGAATGCAGTTATGTCAACCAGCGCTGGCTGGGCGGGTTGCTGACAAATTTTTCCGTGGTCCGGGGGAGCGTGGAAAAGCTGGTCGAGCTCGATGAGATGAAAGAGGACGGGCGCTGGGACCTCCTTTCGAAAAAAGACCAGTCCAAGATGGAGAAGATGCACAAAAAGCTGTCCAAAACGCTTGGCGGGATCAGGAAGATGATGAGCCTGCCGGGGGCCCTGTTCGTGATTGACTCGGCCAAGGAGGAGATCGCCATCATTGAGGCCCAAAAGCTGGGCATCCCAATCGTCGCTGTCGTGGACACAAACGGGAATCCCGAGAATATCGATTATCCCATTCCCGGAAACGACGACGCCGTCAGGGCGATCGAATTGTTCACTTCCAAGATTGCCGAGGCGGTCGCCGAGGGAAAGAAAAGCCGGCTGGAAAAAGAGCTCGAGGGGGCGAAAAAAGAAGAGGCCGAAACAGAAGAGGCTGTTCCCGGAGACGAGGTCAGCGGCATGGGTCAACCTGGAAGGAAGGCCTGATCAAGGAGAAACGGATGGAAATTTCAGCGGAAAAAGTCAAGGAGCTCCGGCAGAGAACAGGGATCGGGGTCATGGAGTGCAAAGAGGCTCTTCATGAGTGCGAAGGCGACATCGAAAAAGCCATCGCCGCCCTGCGTAAGAAAGGATATGCCCGGGCCAAGGACAAGATGAGCCGGGAAACCACCCAGGGGCTCGTTCAATCCTACATTCACTTGGAGGGGAAGATCGGCGTTCTGGTGGAAGTCAGCTGCGAGTCTGATTTTGTGGCCCGCAACTCGGAATTCAAAGAGCTGGTGAAGAACATCGCCATGCAGATTGCCGCGGCCAGCCCTCGTTACGTCTCGGCAGATCAAATACCCGCCCAGGAGCTCGAAGCGGAGAAAGAGATCATCCGGGCTCAGCTCGCCGACACCAAGAAGCCCCCCCAGATCATCGAGAAAATTATCGAAGGCAAGCTTAAAAAATACTACGAAGACGTCTGCTTGCTAGACCAGCCCTACATCAAGGACGACAAGATGTCCATCCAGCAGCTCATCGCCACGTTCATCGCCAAGTTCGGGGAAAACATCAAGGTAAAAAGGTTCGCCCGGTTTGAGCTGGGCAAGGACTGACATATAAACCCATGGCTCGTCCAAAGCCAGCCTACAAAAGGATTCTTCTCAAGCTTTCGGGGGAGTCTCTCCTGGGAAAGGGGCCCTACGGGATTGATTTCGAGAGGGCCAGGTCGATCGCCCGGGAAATCAAAGAGGTCCATGACCTGGGAGTCCAGATCGCGATCATGATCGGCGGCGGAAACATTTTCCGGGGAAATCAGGGGACGGATGCGGGGATGGAACGCGCGGCCGCTGACCAGATGGGGCTCCTGGCTACGGTTATCAACGGCATCGCCCTCCAGGACGCTGTGGAAAAGGAGGGCGTCTCGACCCGCCACGTTTCGGCCATTGAGATCAAAGCCGTCGCCGAGCCGTTCGTGCGGCGCCGCGTGATCAGGCACCTGGCGAAAAACAGGATTGTGATTTTCAGCGCCGGAATCGGGAGTCCCTACTTCACGACGGACACGGCAGCGGCGCTCCGGGCCCTGGAAATCAAAGCCCAGGTGATCATGAAGGCCACAAAGGTGGATGGGGTTTACAGCGCTGACCCGATGGTCGACAAGAAGGCCAAAAAATTCACGACGATCAGCTACCTGGATGTTATCAAGAAAGGGCTGAAAGTCATGGATTCCACAGCCATCTCCCTGTGCAAGGACAACGACCTGCCGATCATGGTCTTCAATTTGAACAAGAGAGGGAATATCAAACGCGCCGCCATGGGCGAAAAAGTCGGCACCTTGGTCTGTTAAGAGGGGGAAATATGGTCAAAGATATCTTGAAGGACATCGACAAAAAAATGAAGGTGTCGAACGAGCATTTCCGCAAGGAATTGAGCAAGCTCAGGACCGGACGGGCCAATCTCAACCTTTTTGAGGACATCAAGGTCGAATACTATGGGACTGTCACCCCGATCAACCAGCTGGCCACTTTGGGAATCCCCGACCCCACCCTCATCACTGTCCAGCCCTGGGATCCCTCACTCTTGGAGATGATCGATAAGGCCATCCGGGCTGCCGACCTCGGGCTCAATCCCATCAACGACGGGAAAACTTTAAAGGTTCCGATCCCGCCGTTGGATGAGGAAAGACGCAAGGACATGGCCAAGCGGATCAGAAAAATGCTCGAAGAGGAGAAGACGGCGCTGCGGAACATGCGCCGCGAGAGCAAAGAGCAGATCGAGCAGTTCGAGAAAGATAAAAAGATCACCGAGGATGACAAGTTCTCCGGCCTGGAGAGGCTTCAGGAGATCATGGACGACTACATCAAGAAGATCGAAGAGGCCGCTTCAGCCAAGGAAAAAGAGATCCTCGAACGCTAGACAGGCCCTTCTTTTAGGGAACTAAGCCTTTCGTTTCAGCCAGTTTTCCGTCGTCCCGAACCGTGTCCTGATCACGACACCCCAGGCAATGATGCTGAGGCAGAAGGAGAAGAGCAGCCCGAGAATGGGGATGAATTTAATCAGGCTGACGAGGATCAGCCCAAAGATGACGGCGGCCAGCGGTGCGACTCGCTTGCCCCCGAACGCTTTTCCGAGGCTCTCTCCGAAGAAATAGAACAGGACAACCTGGCCGAACACCTTGATGATAATCCCCACGGCGATCAGGAAGAGGAGGAAGGGAATGCCGATGAGAATCAAAGAAAGCAGCGCGCTGACGATGACGAAGCCGGAAAAAAGAATCAAGGCTATGATTCCGGTCGCAACCACGGGCCAGAAGGCCGCTCTGATCTGGGAGGACGCCTGAGCCAACTGCCGGGGGAAAATAGCGGCAATGACCAGGGCTAAAAGCAGCCAAATGAAAAAGCCGATGAGCTTGAGGATCAAGATAAAGGGGATGAGAGCGGGGAAGAATATGCCGCCTTTGAAGAGCTTAGAGAAGGCCTCCGAAGATTTAAAATAGACTGTATCCCTTTGGATAACGCATCCCGGCTCCTTGTTGAGCACTCCTCCCAGGGAAACGACGTCGCCTTTGACCACGGCCGTCGAGCGCAATGTTATCGTCGAACCGATCCCGACAACGGAATCGCCCACCTGTCCGCCGATAACAATGGTCCCGCCGAAAGCGACCACATTTTGCCTGACTCTTCCCTCGACAGTGATATTTCCGCCGAACGAAATGACATTATCCTGAACGTCATCCTTGGCGACATAGACATCTTCTTTGAAGGTGACGTTCTGGATGGCATGGAGGGGGAGGGAGGCCCCAATCAGAATAAATGCGCTCAATGCCAGGGCGAACATATTTTTCATGTTTTTTCTCCCATCATTAGTTTCTTGCTCAGGAAGTAAAAGAGCATGACAAAGACAACCAGGGCAAAAATCATCAGGAAGACTTGGCCGCCGGGACGGAGCAGGGATGTAAGAACCGAGAGGCCCTTAAAGATTGGCTGAGAGAGCGAACCCAGGACCTTTTCCGTAAGGGAGAGAAGAGTCAAAAGCTTGGCCCCGAGGACAACGGCGTTCTTGGCGTATCCCCAAAATGAATGATTGAGACGTGCCAATAGAGTCAGCAGGTTTTCTTCTCCGGAAATGACGGCGACTAGGAGAAGGAGCATCAGGGACGACAGGCCGGCCGCGGTGGCGATCAGCCAAACCGGAAGACGCCGCCTGACCGGAACAATCGCGGCCATAACCTGTTCGGTGAAATCTGCAGGTATTTCCAGGTCCGGCAGGCTCAACGCGGCCTCGGAGAGCAGCCTTCTTTCGGCGAGGGCTTCCCGGCATCTCGGGCAAGAGCTGAGATGACCTTCGATGTTTTCCCTCTGGATAGGGGAAAGTTCTCCCTCGAGAAAGGCATAAAGATCCCCGATTTTCAGACAACTCATGGTTTCGTCTCCAGAAGCCGCCGAATCATCTCCTTGGCCTGATAGACGCGGTTTTTCACCGTGCCGACCGGGAGGTTTTTGATCTCGGCCATCTCCTCGTAGCTAAGCCCGTTGACATGCCGCCAGACAAAAAGCTCGCGCAGGGCGGTCGGGATTTGCCCCAGGGCCCAATCAATCCTCTTTCCGAGCTCAGCCAGCTCCAGTTTTCGGATGATGGAAGGCTTCTCATCAGGGATCTCCAGAGTCAGCCCGTCGCTGTCGTCGGTCAGAGGCTCGCTTATGGAGAGGGTCGGGATTTTTTTCTTGCGCCAGTGGTCGATCACCAGGTTCGAAGCGATTTTGAACAGCCAGGTGCTGAACTTGTACTGCGGTTCGAAGGAGCGAAGCGAGGCGTAGGCCTTGATAAAGACCTCTTGAGTGAAATCCAGCGCCAGCTCCCGCTCTCCGACCATGCGGCCGATATAGTTCAGCAGCGACTGCTGGTAATTCCGGATAATCATTTCAAAAGCCTTTGTGTCTCCTCGAAGAGTCCGTTTGACGAGAACTTTGTCTTTCTCTTCATTCATGGAGGACATCCTGTCCTCAAGGATTTATACGAAGCGGTAGACAAATGGTTTATCTATTTTTTCGGCGGAGGCAAGTCGTCGATGACCTCGCAGTCAGGCGGAACATCCAGTTCGAACATCTTGGCTCCGAGGCGGGGGTTGGCCTTGACCCGGCTGAAATGGAATTCCCGCTTGTTTTCGGCCCAGTCGAAAAAAACGGCTTTCTCGATGAGCCAGGTTTTCTCATTGACTTCAAGCAGGATAGAGGAGAATTCTCCCTCCTGCTTCGGGGTCAGCTTGAGCTGGACCGGCGCCTTTTTTTCGGAGGGGAAAGAGGCGGACTCGACGAAGTAATTGTCCTCGAGTTTTCGCTTGCCCGTGAGGAGGGCAAAGACTTCCGAATCTTTTTCCTCGGGGGACAGGACGTGGCGAAAAAGCTGCTTGTCCTCGGGAAAGTAAGCCAGAGAGACGCCGCCCTTGTAGATGTAAGTATTTCGCTCCGGGTCCAGGTATTCCCAGCGCATGAGGTCCGGCTTTTGGAAGTAAAACTTGCCCGTCTCGCTGAGCGGCGTCGCAATAGAGGCGGAGTATTCCACTTGTTCGAAATCGGCTTGAAGGGATTGAAGAGAAGAGAGCCTTCTTTCGAGGTTTTTGACCGCGTCCTCGACCGCAAAAGAGATGGAAAGGAGACAGGAGAGAAGGATTCCGGTCGCTCGTTTCATGCCACAGGCATTATATTCGAAGTCTGGACAAAAAAGAATGGGTCCGGCTCATCTTTAAAAATGGCCCCGGGTTGACGCATTTACTGGATGAATTGTTTCTGCTATATATGGCCTCGTGAGAGCGGATTTTTTTCTCTTCCTCGGCGTCTATTTCGCCCTGCTCGTCTTTATCGGCCTGAGGTTTTCCCGGCGGATGAAAAGCCTGGAAGATTATTTTCTCGCCTCCCGTTCTCTCTCGGGCATATTCATCTTTGTCTCCTTGACCGCATCTTGGTTTGGCGCGACATCTATTCTTGTCAGCACGGACGAGGCCCGGCAAGTGGGCCTGAGCGCTTTTTGGCTGGTGGGGCTGCCGGCCGTGGCCACAGTCCTTATTTTCGCCTTTTTCCTGGCCGGGCCGATCCGCCGGCTTGACATTCTCACGCTGCCCGATCTCGTGGAGCTCCGCTACGGCAGAACGGTCCGCCACCTGTCTTCCTTTTTGATCATTTGGTATATGGTTGTCCTGGCAGCTTCTCAGATGGTGGCCCTGGGCAATTTTTTCGGCCCCTTCCTGGGGCTTTCCTATTTTTGGAGTCTGGCCTTGGGGACGGCGGTCGTCCTTATTTATCTTCTCAGCGGCGGCCTTTTTTCTGTCGTGGCCACCGATATCATTCAGTGCGTCCTTCTCGCGGGCGGAATGACCGGGTTGATGATTTTTCTCTGGAACATATCTCCGGTTGAGACCATTCTTGAGGCCGTTCGTCAAACCGGCAAAGTTGATTATTTCCAGTTTTTCTCCGGGTTTGAGAGGAACTTTCTCGTCGCCCTCTCCTTCACCATGGCCTGGACGATTTCTCCCATCGCCTGGCAGAGGATTGAAGCTGCCAAGACGGCGAGGCAAGCCAAGCGGGGCCTTTTTGGAGCGGCGGGAGCGTTTGTCCTTCTTTACGGCCTGGTCGTCTTTATCGGCATTTTTTCGCTCCCTCTTTTCTCCGGGCGCCAGCTTTCGCACCCTCTCATTTCAGAGTTCATTTCGTCAGAGTTGGGAACCGTCTGGGGCGGGCTGCTATTTATCGTTGTTGTCGCGGCGATCCTCTCCACCATGGACACTGCCATCAACACGGGCGCCCTGAGTTTGACCCGGGACGTTTATCTCCGGATTTTTTCTCCAAGAGGAGAGGCCCGTCTGTCTGCCATCTGGGCTGGCCGCATCTCCACTTTGTTGGTGGCTGTCTTGGCTTTTGCCGTGGCCACAAGATTCCAAAGCATCCTCCAGACTATCGGGGTGGCCTCTGAAATCATGGCCGAAGGCCTGTTCATCCCCGGCATGGCCATGCTTTTTCTGAAGAAGAAACGACCCCTGGCGGGAGGGCTCAGCTTGATGCTCGGAGGCGGCTTTGCCCTGGCCAGTTTCTTGGCCGAGATGAAACTTCTTCCCCTTCTCCTTCCCGCGTGGCCTTTTTCTCTTCCCTACGGCCTGGCTCTCGGCATGATCGGATTCGTCGTGGGATTATTGATTGACCAGGCCCGCCTCTCCCGCGTCCGTGAGGAGTCCCGCTGAGCCGTGCTTGCACCTCCATTTAAGCAGCAAAACTCCAGGAGGGTGAGGGCAATAATTTAGGTGGCGTTTCATATGGGGCGGGATGGATGCCGGCCCCTGCCCCCGCACCCCGGGGAACCAGTCCCGTCGGTTCCCCCCATCGAGGCTCGGGTTTGGGTTCGTCAGCCCGCTCGTTTCCCCTGCGAGGAAACTCGCTCCGACTCATCCTTCGCTCTTCTCTCCCTGCGGTCGAGAAACCGTGCCCGCTCAGTCTTCGACGGGCTTCCTCGCCCAAGACCCTCGCCTCTTCCCCCGGGGGGATTCGGGCCGGCATCCATCCCGCCCCTACCTCGGTTTCCTTGTTTTGTTTTGCCAAAAAATCAGGTATCATGATGGGCAATGTCCGCATGGGAAGAGCTGCGCTTGAATGCGGTAGGCATTTTGGGAAGGATTCTCTTGCGCTTCTGGTGGGTCTCTTGCCCGCTCAAGATTTTGGGCGAGGAAGAATATCTCCGCTCGAGAAAAAGCAAAAAACCGGTCATCTTCTTGGTCTGGCACGGACGGCTTCTTTTGGTCCCCTGGTTTTTCCGCGGGCGCGGGGTCGGCGCGCTTATCAGTCCGAGCAGAGACGGGGAGATCCTCATCCGGATCGGGGCGAACTGGGGTTACAAGATCTTTCGCGGTTCGAGCTCCCATTCCATCGTCCGGGCCTGGGTCGAGATGAAGAAGGATCTCGAGAATGGAGGCGAGCTGATCATCGTCCCTGACGGGCCCCGCGGCCCATATCACAACCTGAAAGCCGGATGCCTGAAATTGGCCCGGGAAACCGGGGCGCTTCTCGTGCCTTTCTCCTTTTCGGCTTCGAAGAAAAAATTTCTGAAAAGCTGGGACAGGTTCCTGTTCTATTATCCCTTTTCGAAAGTCGTCGCCATCTACGGAAATCCCATAGCCGTCGACCCCGGCATGGATGAAGAACAGACCGAGAAAGAACGCGCCAGGATCGAACACGTGCTCATCGAGCTCGACGCCGAGGCCGACAGCTACTTTAGCCGGGAAGCGGCGGAGTGAGGATTGAACTTGTCCCTATTCCCGCTTTGTGCTATAAGAATAAACAAAAAATCAGGAGGGTGAAATGAATCAAAGATGCGCCATTCAAGCTGTCCTCGTGGTCCTTATTCTGGCGGCGGCTCTTTTTGGCTATGGACAGACAGCCGCAGACAACATCCGCCAGGGGGACGAATACTACGCCAAATTCGATGATGCCAAAGCTTTAGATGAGTACGCCTTAGCTGTAAAGGCCGAGCCAGGCAATTATGAAGCCCTCTGGAAGCTTTCCCGGGCGTACTATGATGTCGGTGACCGCATCGACCCAAAAGAGCAGGACGTGGCCGACAAGCAGATGAAAATGTACCTCGAGTCAGAGGCCTATGCGAGGCAGGCGATCAAGGCGAATCCCGACGATACCTGGGGGCATTTCTTTCTCTCTGCGGCCTTGGGCAAACACGCGCTCCTCTTGGGGAAAAAAGAGCAGATCGCCATGTCCAAGGAGATCAGAGCAGAGATTGAGAAATCCATCGCCCTGGACCCGAACAACGACCTCGCTTATCATGCCTTTGGCCGGTGGCAGCGCCGCATGGCCGAGATCGGCGGGGCGAAGCGCTTTTTTGGCAGCATATTCTACGGGTCCATTCCCAAGGGATCATTCGAGCAAGCGGTCAAGGATTTCCAGAAGGCCGTCGAGCTGAATCCGAAATACACCAATCATTATCTTGAACTCGGCCGGAGCTATCTGGCGCTGAAGAAAGATGACCTGGCCGCCCAGGAGTTCCAGAAAGCCCTGGACTGCCCGATCACGACATCCAAATGCGAGAGCTATAAACAGGAAGCGCAGCAGGAACTGGATAATCTGAAGAAGAGAACGAAGTCATAGTTCGGAAAAGACCTGGGCCTGGAACACTTCGAGGTTAACTCCCTTTTCCCATTCATCCTCGTCGAGGCCGGCTTTGAGACAGCCGTGACGAAGATATGTCTCCAGGTCCCAGTTGTATTCCAGGGGAACTTGAGGAAGGAGAAGCCCCTTGCAAGGCCCCTTGGAAACAATGATCCCGTGCCTCCCGACCTCGATTTCTTTGATGTCTTCAATAGGTTCAGGAAGGGTGAGCACCGATATTTCGATATTCGTCCGGGGAAGCTCCTCGCCGGTCAGGGGTGAAAACCGGTAGTCCTGCGTCGCCGCCGTAATGGCCAATTCGATGATCGTTTCATAGAGCGGCTTGTAGGGGAGAGTAAAGCCGATGCAGCCGCGGAGATGGTCATCGACTTTAAGGGTGACAAAAGCGCCTCTTTTTTCGAGAAGTTTCTCGTTATCCACCTTTGTTTTCAGCCTTTTTCCTGTCTTAAAATAATGCTCCAGGGTTCGGCGCGCAAGGCCAAGAAGGAATTCTTGTTCGCCCTTGTCTAAAAGGTCTTTCATCTTTTCTCCTTTGTGGGGGAGTACAAAGCTATAGGCAGAAGAAAAAATGAATCCTTGTATTCGATGACGTGGGGTTTGAGAGTCCATCGGTTCTTGGGCCGGAGAGTGATCCTGAGAAAGACTTTCCCGTAGGCGAAGGGCCGGAGAACCCGCGGCGCTTTTTTTGGGCTTGAGGCAAAGGAATAAAACCCGATGATTTTTCCGCGGAAAAGCCGGTCGAGCGTCCAATAAGTCCGTTCGGAAGAAAAAAAACGCTCTTTAGATGGATAAGCCTGCTCGACGATGAACCTCTGCCCCCTCTTGTGCCCGAGCAATAGACCGCCCTGGCCTTTCCCCTGGCCTTCGAGGGCGTGAGCCCGAAGAAGAAGGATGGCATCTTCGGAAAGGAAGAGATCCATGAAAGAATTATATCAAATTTTCCTGGCCCAAACCATCAGGCTGTAGCCTTTCTGAAAGAAAAGCAGCGTATCCAATCGGGAAACGAGCCAGATTAAGGGGTAAAGGAGCGTATAAAGAGCAAACGGCTTTTTCTGGGCGTTGAACTCCTCAAGAGAGGAGGGCCGGATATGGCCATCCCTCCTTGTTTCGGCGGGCTTTGGGGTGAGAATCTTGATGTAAACCAGGTTGAGGATCAGCTCGAAAAATTCTGAAAAAAACCGGGAGTAGGTCACTTTATTTTCTATCGTCAGATGGGCGCGCTGAAGCTTCGCTTCGAGCTGTCTGGCGGCGTAACCTTCTCTCTTGTGACCGAAGTACTCGAGTTTGAGACCGAGCGCCGAGCGGAGTTTGTGGAGCAGAAAGAAATCTCCAGTGTGGGGTGTGACCAGGATGGTTTGCCCTCCGTTCTTGAGCACCCGCGCTATCTCCTCGAGCGCGAGATCGTCATCTTCAATGTGTTCCAAGTAATCCAGGCAGAGGACAAGGTCATAAGACTGGCTTTTGAAGGGGAGGGCTTCCCCGGAGAGCTGGACCAGGTCCCTTTGAAGGATCTCTTTGGCCGCCTTCAGGTTGGCCATATCCGCATCGGCGCTCACCCAGAAGCCGCCCTTGCGCCTGGCAAAATAGCTCAAGATGCCCTGGGCGCAGCCGAGATCCAGGGCGACGCGAGAAGGATGGAATGGGAGGGTTCGCTCGAGGAGGCGCAGCTTGTCTTTTTTCTTCAGGGACCTTTTAACCAGCTGAAGCTGCCAGGGCTCGGCGTTCATCGGTTGGGATTATATTTTTTCCCCTGCGAAAACACAAGAGAATGAGGAAGCCCGTCGAAGACTGAGCGGGCACGGTTTCTCGACCGAAGGGAGAGAAGAGCGAAGGATGAGTCGGAGCGAGTTTCCTCGCTGGGGAAATGAGCGGGCTGACGAACCCAAACCCGAGCCTTGACGGGGGGAACCGACGGGACCGGTTCCCCGGGGTGCGGGGGCCGAGGGCGGCTTCCTGCGCCACATGAATCACACAAAAGGAGATGCCTCCAGAGAACGAGTATTTCTTGACTGGAACCTAAGTTCGAATTATGATAGAAAACACGATTTAGATGATAGACTACAAGCTTGTCGTGGTGGGGCCCCTGGACACAAACTGCTATCTTGTCTATTGCCAGGAGACTCTGGAGTGTGCGGTCATCGACCCGGGCGCTGAAGCGGAGAGGATATTCCCGCTGATCGCCGAATTCGAACTCAAACCGGTGGTCATCCTCAACACCCACGGACATATCGACCATATCGGAGCCAACAGGGACATCAAAGACAAGTTCGATGCCCCGCTCTGTATTCATTCGCTTGACAGTCCCCTGCTAGAGAAAATCCAGGAATTCGAGCTGAGCTTCTTTCTTGGCGCCAAAGAATCCCCACCCGCCGACCGCCTTCTCAAGGACCGGGAGACGATTCAGTTTGGGAAATGCAGCCTCCGCGTTGTTCACACCCCGGGCCACACGCCCGGCAGCGTCAGCCTTCTTGGCGACGGGATTCTTTTTTCCGGCGATACGCTCTTCTTCGGGGGAGTCGGGCGGACTGACCTTCCCGGAGGCTCGACCAGAGACCTGGAAAAATCGATCAAAGAAAAGATCCTGACGCTTCCTCCCGATACCATTGTCCTCCCCGGCCACGGTCCCCTGACTTCGGTCGGCGAGGAAACAGAATCGAACACTTTTCTCGCATGAACAAGCCTCGCCCTTCCGCCGAGGATGTCCTGGAGCTTTTCCTTGACTATCTTTCTGTGGAAAAAGGGCTTTCGGCCAACACGATCCTCTCGTACAGCCGGGACATCGGGAAATACCGGCTTTTTCTAAGAAAGGAAAAAATCCCCTGGCCGCGGGCAGGCGAGGAGCACCTGGTTCGATTCATCCACGACCAGAGCTTGGCCGGACTTCAACCGCGCTCCCTGGCCAGGCTCATCTCGGCGCTGAAATCGTTTTATAGGTTTCTGCTCCTTGATGGGTTGGCCAAAAAGGACCCGACGGCCAACCTGTCTTCGCCCAAACTCTGGATGAACCTGCCCAAATTCTTGACGGTCCAAGAAGTCGAGGGGCTTCTCGGCCAGCCTGACGACAAGGACCTTCACGGCCTTCGGGACAAGGCGATGCTCGAGGTCCTTTATGCAACAGGTCTGCGTGTCTCGGAGCTCGTCCAGCTCAAACCGAAGGACATCAACCTTGACGCTGGCTATTTAATCTGCCGGGGCAAAGGGGGAAAGGAAAGGATCGTCCCGCTGGGTAAATCGGCTGCTGCGGTAACCCGGAGATATCTAGCGGAAGCCCGGCCGCAGCTACAAAAAGGGCCGGCAGAGGCCTTGTTTCTCACCCGCCTGGGTGAGACGTTTACGCGGCAGGGATTCTGGAAGATGCTCCGGGAATATGCCCGCAAAGCCGGGCTGTCCTCCAAGATCAGCCCCCACGTCCTCCGCCACACTTTCGCCACTCATCTTCTGGAGAGGGGGGCAGACCTGCGTTCGGTCCAGTTGATGCTCGGACACAGCCAGATCACAACCACCCAGATCTACACTCACGTCAGCCGGGAGAGGCTTCGCCAGGTTTATGAACGATACCATCCCCGCGCCTGAGAACATTCCGGGAAGGGTAAGCCAATTTTTATTACTGCCAGGTGTAGTGGGGGACGATGCAGAGCGATACTCTGGCGCGGTGCGATTGGGACGCCAAGACAGTCACCTGCTTCCTGAACTCCCGTTGCTGGTGTTTCCAGGTCCAGGAGTAATCCTTTGTGACCGGCCCGGCGTAGATTTCCGCCTCTTTCAGGGATACGCCGTTCGATCCCTCGACGACACAGGCGTTATAGTCGACTTGGGCGCGGCGTTGTCCGTTTTCCTCGGAGGAGGGGAAGAAAATAAAGACGCTCTCCTTGCCTCCGCCCTGGGGGACGGCGATCCCTTTAACCAGAAAATTGAGAAAGAGGTCCGTCTCCCTGCGGAGGATGTATTTTAAACTGAACGAGGGCTTCTTTTTGATGTCCCGCGTGGTCCCTGTCGTTGTGTCCTGGGGCGACGATACAGTCTCCTGAGCCTTCCAGTCGGAGAGCCGGGAGTCGACATGGTAAAGAATGTAATCGTCATCATCCTTCTCCAGGCAGCCTTTCCACTGAATGAGAAAGAAATAGCCGCCTTGGCAATTTGACTCATTCTCTTCGAGCAGGTATTCGCCCTCTGTTTTCAGGACGATGCTGATCTCCCACCATAGCGGAGTTAGCTGCGCGGCTGCGGAAAAAGTCCCTGAGGAGTTAGGCCGGAGAAGGAAAAGGGCAAGCGCCAGGAAGGGGAGGCCGACACGGACAGAACCGCGATGTTTCTCTCTCATGGCCGGTGTGGTCGTCTATATTATTTTACTTCCCGGTCCCAGGGATTAGCAAGTTTTTGGCCATACCAGCCTCAGGACTTGACAATATTGACTTATTGGTTTATATAATAAACTATATGGTATTTAAATTAAACTGGAAGGTATAAGCATGCAAAAGAAAGAGATGAGGCTGGAAAGAGATCGCTGGAAGCGCCAGGAGTACCGCCAGGAGATTCTGAAAGCTGCCGAAAAAGTGATTGCCCAAAAAGGCTACAGCGCCATGACCATGGATGATGTGGCC